>Ga0307374_10000252_pt1 | contig 101261 bp, 120 predicted proteins | sample OX3MG_FD_202532 | JGI IMG/M metagenome (GOLD analysis project Ga0307374, IMG submission 202532) | Soil microbial communities from Risofladan, Vaasa, Finland - OX-3 | ecosystem: Environmental > Terrestrial > Soil > Coastal area > Acid sulfate soil | place: Finland: Risofladan, Vaasa...
TCATGTTATCCGGACCTGTCATGTTATCCGGACCTGTCATGTTATCCGGACCTGTCATGTTATCCGGACCTGTCATGTTATCCGGACCTGTCATGTTATCCGGACCTGTCATGTTATCCGGACCTGTCATATCAGGACTTGTAATGTTGTCCATTGATGAGACTGTTCCATTGTAATCCGGATTCATGCTATTTGCATCTGGTATACTGTCCATGGGGTTTGAAATTATAGTTGGATCTGTAGAATTATCTTCAGGAATTGGACCAGTACTTGTGATGGTAATATTGCCTTCAGGGATGGGGCCTGCATTAGGGTCACCAGGCATTTGAGCAAACGCACTAAATTTTAATTGTGAATCAAATGCATGATAAGACGAAATCAAAATTACTGAAATACCGAAAAACAGTATTACAGATGTGATTTTTCCATTCATTCTAGTATACAATACATTTGCCCCCGGTCGTCAAGTAATTAAGAGTTGTCTATAATTTATACTGTAAAAACTGTATGAAACATGTTGTACTGTGCATGGTGATGACAAGTAGCAGGTCACACAATCTATGCATGATAAAACTTTCTCATAAGTTACACTGTACTTTGTTAGTTTACAAAGTTCCATAATGCCTTATATCCACATAAACTAACACTTGGCAAGAAATAACATGAATACCACAAAAACAACCAAGGTAATCAAATCGGACTTGACAAAAAAAGCGACAGCATTTACAGTAGCAGCTGTATTGTTTGTCTCAATTTTTGGAGGCAATTTGATGGCTTTGCAGGCAATGGCAGACCCCGGTAATGGCACAAATACTAATGCCGGTGCAAATGCCAATGCCGGAATTAGCGAAAAGCAAACTGCAAGACAAACACTAAGACAAACATTGCAGACTGATACAACAACATACAAACAGGCGGTGCAAACAGCATACCTCACATACAAACAAACCGTCCAAGCAGCACAACTTGCTCACTCGCAAGCAGTACACGATGCAAACATTGCATACGATCAGGCTGTACAACAAGCACGATCTGCATACAATACTGCAGTTCGCGGTGCACATGGAAATACGACAGTGATTGGTTCTGCTATGGCTACACGAGACCAAGCAATTGCAACAGCTCAGAATGCAAAAATAACTGCAACTGTATCTGCAGATGTTGCTCATGACAAGGCAGTAGATGAGGCATTGTTAGCATACCGGAACTCTGTTTATGGTGCACTTGCAACACGTGATGGTGCAGACGGGACAGCGTGGAGTACATTCTATACAGCAATTGGTAATTCTGTCCTTGCAACGCGTTCACAGGCAATAGGTCAAGCACGTGTCACTGCAGACAATTCTGTTCTGCAATCTAGACAGACAAGAATCACAGCAGTGGAAACTGCGGATGTAGCAAGAGACCAAGCAATTGGATCTGCACGGACTGCATACGTTACTGCAGAAAGCACAGTACATGTTACACTTGACACTGCCTATACAAAAGATGGCAAGGCTTGGAATACTAGCTTGCAGTCATATTGGAATTCTGTAGCTGCACTGTCTCAAACACAGGATAATGCAATTGCTACAGCAAATTCAAATCATGTAACTGCAGTTGGCAATGCTGATTCTACAAGAGACCAATCTATTGATCAGGCATATGCTACAATGTACGGTTCAATCGCGGCAGCTTATTCCTAATCTGCCTAAACCCCTCTTTTTTTATTTTTAATTATAATAGAAAACCTAATGCAAACTTGATCTCTTGTAATATGATATCATTAGATGTGATCCTATGTTTGATTGTATTGCAGTGTATACATACAGACTTTAATAATTTAAAAAAAGTTAGATATTGTGCAAGTTTTATCTTCTATAGGAAACAAGTCTGACACAAAAGAAGACATAATTCTCAGAACTCTGTTAGATGGGCATTGTAGGGCCATTTTGGGTGTGACAACTGGAAACCCAACTACTGCCTCTGCAATTTCGTTGGCTTGTAATATGCCTCTGAGTACAGTCTATAGGAGATTGAAAATACTCAGAACTCTCAAATTTCTACATGTGTCTTGTACCCTGAGGCCCGATGGCAAAAAATTACTGTTATTTCAAAATCGGCTTGTAGGTATTGACATATCTTGGAATGATGCCAAACTACAAATTTGTGCCAATTTTTCAAGTGTAACGTAATCTCTTTTTGTTAGTGCATTTGTAATGGAGTGTCAAAAAACACGTGATTGCAGAGATGGAAAGCAATGGGAGAATCGGCCGTACTCTTAGGCTACGTATTTACTTGTCATTGTATGCACAAGACCATATTTTATAGATAAAATTTATTCCAAATCTTGCCATGACTTTACAAAACTGTTTTTTCAAATATGTCTTTGAAACCCTATAGTCCTATGCTGTTGATGGCATTTCCTGAATTTGCATCAATTATGAGAATTATCTTCTTACCTTTGTGGTCGTATTGTGCAAACCATATTGGCACATGCAACAGTTCTCCACTTGAAACTTCTTCCTGGGTCTCCATCTGTCTGATCATGTGATACTTGGAATGAACCTTCTGTGATTGTATTTGGTCCACGATGATTTTTGCCTGGTTCTTTGCCGTGTCCTCGTTGATATCTCCATTTAAGATCTTGACTGACTTGGGAATATTTTTCGAATCAAAATCAATTCTGCTGTCCAGTGTAAACTCGTATCCATGTGGTTGGTATGCTGTCAATGATTTTACCGAAACTACTGGACAGTTGTAATTCTCATCTACTGTGTATGACTTTGTTGCATTGCCGCCACCGCCGCCCATCATTCCTCCCCCACCCATCATGGTACCAAACAACATTCCATCCATCATTCCTCCGCCGAAGCCACCTCCGCCCCCTCCTTGCCTGGAATCACCGCTCATTGCTCCTCCCATGAGTCCTGCCATGGCAATAGTTGCAGCAATGCTTCCAACTTGGACAGCAATATCTGTCGCAACGAGATTTGTCTTTGCTGATACAGGAATAATCCAATATGGTACCATGGAAAGTTCAAGATCGTCTAGTTTGGAGCTCTCTTGGAGATGTCGATGCAATAGACCTTTGTCCATCATTTGGTGTAGTCTTGCAGTGATCTGGTCTTGGTCAGATATTGTAATTGGTAGCATTGTGTGCTTTGCAATGTTCTTCCATCCCTTGTTTTCGAGACTTACACTACTTCCACAGTACTCACATGTTACCACCATCTCTCCAAACTTGGGTGTGATTACGGCATTGCAATTTGGACATTTTATTTCCTTTACTTCGGTATTTACATCTGGCTGACTGGCAGGTGTTGCGGTTGCTGTCTGTTTTGTACCGCACTTGATACAAAAGACCGCGTTATCTGGAAGTTGTATGCCACATTTTTCGCAAAACATGTTTCTTTCACCTACACTGCCTTCATCTCATTTCCACAATGAGAGCAGAATTTAGAATCTGTTGCAACTATGGTATTGCATTTTGGACATGTGATTCCTTGAGATTTTTGCGCTACTTGCTGTTGGGCCGCTCCACAGCTTGGACAAAAATTATTCGATACTGGCATCATCATGGCGCACTTTTGACACTGTTTCATTGGAGGCTGGTACATTCCCTGACCCATCTGGCCTGCCATTGCATAACCAATACCAGATCCTGCTCCAAACCCCACTCCCAGGCCTGCCATCGAGCCTGCTCCGCCTGAGGGATTTTTTGCTGCCTCTGTCATGGCCTGACCTGCTTGGTACTGCATATAATTTACGCCAAGTACTGACATCTCTGACCTTGTATTGATTGCTTTTTGTACCTCCTCTGGAAGGCTGATTGTTAATCCTGATATCTTGTTTATCTCTAATCCATATTGCCCAAAGCTTGAAGGTGTATTGGTTAGTACAACTTGTTCTATGTTTTGCAAGTTTGATGCCAAGTCGGTAACCTTCATTCCGCTCTCTTTCATCTTTCCAATTGCATTGAACAACAAAAGGACCATCTGCTCTTTTAGTCGTGATTCTATTGCATCCGATGTCTGCATTGCAAATGTTCCAACAAACTGATTCACAAAGTTCTCTGGAGAAGAGATCTTCCATCTGAATTCCCCAAATATTCTTAAATTTACTATGCCAAGAACAGGGTCAACAAACTGATACGGTCCCTGTGAACCAAACTTGCCATCAATGTACCTGTTTTGTAAATAATACACTTCAGCAGCTTGCTCAACTCCTGTGAAAAACTTCAAGAGTCCACCTACTATTGGCGCATTAAAGTCTGTCAGCGCATATCTATTTGGCTTGTCAAAATAAGTTAAAACCTTACCATCTCTGAAAAATACTGCGATCTCGTCTTCTCTGACTACTATGTTGTCATTGAGTCTTATTAATCGTGGAACCTTCCACATGATATTGCCCTCCTTGTTTTGTGATTCCCACTCTATGGTGGTTGAACCAACTACACTTCCACCCGAATCTTGATCTTTTTTACGTCCAAACATTTACAGACATTCTCCAATCTTTGCCATTTTTATCACTTTGTAACCAATATGTTTTCAACTGACTCTAATCTCTGCCTCCAAGAATTGTCCAGCGCATCAAGCATGGAATTGATATTGAATGTGATATCTTGTACAGATTTACCTGAATTATATTCTGATGTGGAATTTGAGCATGTTGAAAAAATCTGTTCTGCAGTGTTTACAAAATTAAAATCATATTCATATAACTTGTTAAGAACTGCATCATCGATTCTTATGTTTGGAGATATTCCGGCAGATCCTTGCTGGGAATGCTGTACAGTACCAGATATCCTTTGTATCTGAGATATGATATCGCCAACTAGGGTAAGGTTGCCAAAATCCCCCTTTGCTATTATGGCTTTCCGCAGATCCTCCATCTTGGACTCGGACTCGTTTATGTTGTCTGACACCTGTTTGCGCAACAGCTGGTCTGCCGCTCTCAAGTCTTCAAGACTGCGATATTCCTTTAGTCCTGGTATCTTTAACTGCAATTTTTTCAACGTACCTCTATTTTCAACTATCTTTTCTCTGAGGTCTGGATTATTTTCTGCCATGTATCTGTGATCTATGTTACAAACTTAAAGATTCCGAGAACAATGTTACTTGATTAAGCCTGCTTTGACATGGACAGTATAACCACCAATCGCTTATGACAATTAAAGTCATATAATACAAAGATACATTCCAATCTCACCAAATGAAAAAAACCATCTTGTCTATTGTCTTGTCATTTCTTTTGGTCATATCTATTGTTCCATCATTTGCACAAACAAACTCTACAGTCCCAGATTTTAAAACATTACAGCGGCAAAGAAACCAAGATAGCCCGAATCTGTCATATGCAGTATTTTACATAACAGAAAATAACAAGTGTTCTGATTCTGAATACAAGAGCTTGAAATTTTATCAGGTAGTTACAGACGAATATCTTTCATTGTATGGTATATCACATGATCTACAGGGCTCACTCTGCATACCGCTGAAAAATTACCAATCGTATTTTTCTGGACTGTCCACATTTACACTTCCTGTGATAATATCTGATAATACTGTTGGTCAACAGCTAGTCCATCAAGGATTTTATGGAATGTATGAAATAACTGGCACTGGCATGCATGCAATCTATGTTTGTTCTTGTGACACCCAAATTGAGAGCTGGGCAGGAGCATGGATCTTGTCTCATGAATTATCACACTTTTCACTACGATATCTTGGAGAGCCTGATACAATTGCAGTTTCATGGGTCCATTATATCCAGGCACTAGAAAATGACTGTCAGCAGGGTAATTTTGCCAAAGTTTGTCCACCATACTCTGCATCAGTGACATCTCCCTCTGGAAATCAAATTCCTGTGATGGTAGTATATGGACAGGGCCCGTCAACTAACCTTCCACAAAATGCCCCGCAGAGTGAGGTGATGACTCTGTCTGCAAACTCTATTATCCAAACTCAAAACTCACAGTGCCAAACAAATCAGATATGTGCATTGCCTGGAGATTATCTCAAGTATCAGATCACAACATCCGATCTAAATCAAACTATACGATTTGATTTTGAAAGTCCTACTGACAACAAGAATATTACAGTCAAGACAAGTGCAGTACAAAATGGTTTACCTGCATCTGAATATGATACCCTTGATCTGTCAAAAGCGTTGTTCACAAGACCAAGTGGTAATACATCCAATTTCATGTACATGCTCCCAACTCCTCTGAAACTAAACAGTGCGTATCATCAAGAAGCTGTACAATTTAACAACTATACAAGAGATGTCCTGTCTGCACAAAACAACAACCAGACAAATTCTATTCTGGTGCAGATTGACAAAGATACTGGAATATTGATACGTCTTACCATTTCGCATGTTGTAAATGTAAACGGCAAGGTCTCTGTTAGTCAACAATCATACAAACTGATTAGCACAAACAAAATTACCTACTCCAACTATGTAACTGGTCAAGTTTTCATTCCATCTTGGATAAAAGGCAATGCCAGGTTTTGGTCCGATGGTTCAATAACTGATGCTCAATTTATTCAAGAAATGCAATATCTAATTGACAATGGAATAGTAAATATTCCACAAACTGTTCCATCTGATAATTCATCCTCTCAGATTCCTTCATGGGTTAAAGATGATGCAAAGTACTGGTCATCAGGTTCTATATCTGATAATGAATTTGCGGGGGCAATCCAGTATCTTACCTCAAACGGTATGATATCTCTATCAAGTTCTCAAAATGGCATTAACTCAAATTTGACTGATCTACCAAAGGGCCAAGTCAAGATAGGCAATGTGTTGCTTGACGTTGAAATTGCAGATACTCTACAGAGACAGAACAAAGGACTCCAATATCACACTCCGTTGTCATATGGCCAAGGCATGCTTTTTCCATTTGCACAGCCACAGGTTATATCCATATGGATGAAAGATATGCAATTTCCTATTGATATTATGTGGTTTGACAGTTCAGGAAATGTCTTGCATATAGAAAAAAATGCTCCGCCGTGCATTTCTGATCCTTGTACTATATATGGTCAAAACTTGGCACAGGCACAATATGTCTTGGAGGTGGCTTCTGGTTTTGCAGACAAGTTTGGAATCACTCAAAATTCACACATGCAGCTGCTTACACCGGTCTAATGTCATAAGACTATTAAATTCCGTCAAAACGATTGTTTGTAATGCCAAATAAAATAATGATAAATCTTGACAAGGCAATGTATGCCGAAGGAGAGTATGTCAAGATAAAATTAGATTATGAAACGCTTTCTCCAAAGCAGACAATGCATTTGGTTATCTTTGATCCTTCTGAAAAAGAAATGTTCAGTGAAGACCAGTATATGAATTCACAAAAGGGATCATATTCTAACGTTCTACGATTTGATACAAAACAATGGCGAATTGCAGGACGATACAAGATTGCTGCCTGGGATCAAGAAGGAACAAGAAAAGAAGTATTTTTTCAATTCAAAACAAAAGCCTAAACAGACTTTTGCGGCCCACATGCTACATCGCTTAGATCTTTACCGTTGTACAGATCCTTTAGTGCGTTCACGTCACAATCTGAGATGAATGGGAAATTTGTCTGAATCACATAATGCATCAAGTCTTCCTCATCAGTAGAATGTCCCAATCCCAGTGCATGACCAAATTCATGTCTTACTATGGCACCAAGTCGTCCAGGTGAAAGGTTGTCTACATCGTAAATTGTTATTGATGATTTTAGTGTCTCCTGTCCGTCTGTGATATTTTTAGTGTACCCTGAAAACCCATCTGGATCTTCAAGACTGGTGAGAACTATTGTAATGTCTCCTTCTTCAGTTGGGGATTCAATTATGTTGAACTTGGTTGGTATGTGAAATAATGTCTTTTCAGTTTGCATGTCTTGAATTGCACCTTGCCATCCTTTGTAATATACTGAAACAGTGCCAACTGGTCCCCTACCAACCAAAGAATTGTCTATTTTCACAGATTCTTCTGAGAGTATTGCATCTTTGATGGCAGCTATCTTTTCTTTTGAAACCTTGTCTGCATTTACTATGTTGATATTAAGAGCTTGATTGCTTACAAGATGCCAAGGTTTCCATGTGTCAACCGTATTACTTTTTAGGTTTTGTACCAAGTATTGTGTTTTGAGCGGCGCGTTGTCAGAATTGTAAAATGACTGTAAATCACTTGGCACATATGAAATAAAGATGAAGACTGCAAGTCCGAGCGCAACTACTATTGTCACATTTCGTAAAATCTTATTTTTACGTGGTTCGCTCCTTAGTAAGCCAGCTAAAACTTTCTTGTCTTCACGAAGTTCATCAATTATCTTTTTTTTCTCTAAAACATCCTGCTCAAGATTTACCGTATCTGTTTCCAAGCTATCAACACGTTTCTTGAGCTCAGAATTCATCTCTTTGAGAAGTATCTTTTGAGATGCAAGATCCTCAAATAACTCTTGTTTCATTTATGAAATCACACTGATGGTGCGTAGTTTATCCAGAGTATGCATTATCTCGTTAATATCATAGGGTTTGTAAAGTATGGCAGATGCATTAAGATCGAGTAATTTCTCATGGGTGTCGTTTGTCAAGTAGGCTGTTACCATTATAACAAGGGCATCCGGATGAATTTCTCTAATTTTCTCTAATGCATATAATCCATCATATGTTTCCATCATGACGTCTAGAAATACGGCATCTGGCTTGAGCTTCTTGTAAATTTCAACTGCCTCTAATCCATCATATCCCTTTCCAATTACTTTGATACCTTTTATCTGCAAAAAATCAGACAGTACAGATACTGTGTCCTTGTCATCATCAATTACTATGGCTGTGATGGGATTGTCCCTACTGTAGGAATGAGTTTGAGAAAAAACTTTCACCATTTATGTGTAATATTGAATATATATTAGATGAATTTTGTTTAATTTGATCAAACTAGTTTTCTATCACTTCTGAAAAAATATGTGAAACACTCTGTCATTATCTTGATTGAAAACTGATATCTTTCACAACTATGGTAAGAAAACTGATATCTTTTACAACTATGGTGATAAAATACGATCAATCTTTATTAAAATGGCTAGCACAATACTTTGTTGTTGAATATTGAACAATGCTATAAACTGCTTGGGTTACAACAAGGTGCATCTATACCTGAGATAAAAAGTGCATATCGTCGAATGGTTCTAGAGCATCATCCTGACAAAAATGCGTCAACCAAAGATGATGTGAAATTCAAGTTGGTAACAGAGGCTTATCAAACAATACGTACCAAAAATGTGGATGTTGATAATAGTTCTGTCTATCCAAAGTCAAGAAATGAATACAATTCCTATCCTGAACCACTGACATGGGCTTTCTACCTTAATTTGACTCATGACATAGTTATTTGTGGCCAAAAAATACTACATACAAAAATAGTATATCAGTATTTTCTACAGTATGCGCCAGTCATTCTTACATGTGGCAAACTAGCACGGAAGTACGTCAATATCATCGCACCTCGATTTATTGTCTCATCATGTGTCAAAATCAAGTCTATTGTTTTGCATGTTATACATGAAGGTGTGGTTGTGGACTTGCTAAAATATTTGGGTCTGCATTCATAGAATGTATGGGCCTGTTCTATCTGATTGCTCACGATTAGACGAGGTATTTTTAAATATAAAAGGTACCCATAAGATCTCAATGCGATCTGGTATCAAGAATGTAATGCTTACAATATCGATCATAACTATGCTACTAACATTTGTCTTAGGACAGGTGGCTCCTGCATTGGCTCAAACAATTCCTGCAACAGCTAACTTGGTCAAGCGAGACTTTTCTTCTACTGATAATCAACACCTCACTGCAAGTTCTGGCAATGATATAGTCTGCGGAGATCATCTATGTGCGCCTGGTGAATGGACCAAGTTACAAGAAAATCTAAACCAGGCCCAGATTTCACATTCTGCAATAAATTCCACAAAAACAATATCACTGTCATCAAACTCTACCATACAAGTGTCAACCAACTCCACCATGCACATCTCGACAAACGCCACTTCACAAATTCCGTCTCCTTATCCAGTACAACCGATTCATGTGCCAACTCCAACACCTCCATCAACACCATCTTATGTCTGTATTGCAGTAAAGATAGCTCTTGGAAATTCAACAGTATCATCTAGTGTGGCCACAAAAGTAATGTCGGACCTTGGCTGCACTAGCTAAGACGTTGAATAGTTGATCAGCATCTAATATTTATGAAATAATCTTACTATGACTAGCTTGTTTTTCTAGAACACACAACAAGTATTCTGGCATACTTTTTTATATGATACATGTCCGGTACCACGAGTAAATCTAGGATGAGATCAAAAAAAGATTCTACACTTGGGTCCGATGATGAGAAAAAAAGCTTTCAGAATATTCAGTCATGTTATGCTATGAAAAACTCTTCCACATCGTCTAGTCTACGTGACATCTTGGAACAAAATTACCAAGATCTATATGAAAAAACTCCATGTATGTTACGTTCTACAACAGTTGATGGAATTATTTTTGCGTGCAATGAATTTTATGCAGAAAAACTTGGATATCAAAAAAACGAAGTTATAGGAAGATCCATCTTTGATCATACCGCAGAAAAAAGCATTCAAAAACTACTAGATGAGATTGAACATTGGAAAACCTCTGAAAATATGTCTAACGTAGAAATTTGGATGAAAAGAAAAGACGGTTCAACATTTCCAATTCTACTGAATGGAACCAGTTTATTTGATGAAAATAAAAAATTGATTGGAAATACCTCTGTTTTAGTTGACGTGACTGAAACCTACAAAACACGAGAAATGTTAGACTCTAATCAAGGACAAATAAGAACACAACTTGTTGACCTTGAAAAATCTAATGCGCTTCTTATAGAGACTGAACAAAAATACAGAGATCTACATGAAAATTCACCGGATCTTTTATACACAATAAATCTAGAAGGCATAATTCTTGACTGTAACAACTCTTATTGTAAATACATGGGTTATGCAAAAAAAGAGATCATAGGAAAATCTGTCTTTGATTTTGTGGCAATTCAAAGTATTGATGAATGTGCGAATTCCTTTCAAATGTGGAAAAGTACTGGCAATGTGTCAAATGCCAAGACTTGGTTCAAAAGAAAAGATAACTCTGAATTTCTTGGATTGATTAATGCTATCAATCTGTATGGCATTGATGGGGAATTGATTGGAAGTGACACTACAATGAGGGACATAACTGATTTGTATGAAATAAAAAAGACAGTTGAAGACAATGAGAAGAAACTCAAACAGCAAAACGAAGCACTCAAAATTGCATATGGCCATCTGTTGGAGACTGAACAAAAGTATAGAACTCTATATGAAAAATCACCTGATCTCTTACGTACTATCGACTTGGCCGGGAATATAGTTGACTGTAACGATGCTTACTGCACTAGTCTTGGTTATTCGCGAGAGGAAATTGTAGGAAAATCAATGTTTACACATGTGGCAGAAAGGAGTGTACGTGACCTTAAGGATGCTATGTTGGAATGGGATCAAACTGGTTCAATCAAGAATAGGGAGATTTGGCTTCAGAGAAAAATTGGAGATGTTTTTCCCACGTTGCTCCTTTCAACAAATCTTTATGATGCCAATGGCAATTTGACTGGGCGAATTGGGGCATTAAGGGATATGACTGTAATGCATGATGCCCAAAAAGAAATTGAAGAGCATAAAACAAAAAGACTATCTGCTATAGGGGAACTCTCTGCCCGAATAGCACATGATCTTAGAAATCCTCTATCTGTGATGCGTAACACTCTTGAAATAATTAGAATCCAAAATCCAGATTTTGAGAAAAACAACCAGTCAAAATTTGACAGAATTGAGCGTGCCATGAAAAGAATGACTCATCAGATCGATGAAGTGATGGAATATGTTGTACCAAATCCATTGAAACTTCAACAGCGTGTTTCTTTACTTGGCGTGATAAATTCTTCGGTCTCAAATGTTGTAACGAAAAATACGGAAATTCATGTACCTCAAAATGATATTAGTATTGAATGTGATCCTGAAAAACTAGAAATTGTGTTCACAAACCTGCTACTGAATGCAACTCAAGCAATGAATAATCACGGCAGTATATATCTTCGAATAAAAGACTGTCAAATCAGCAATGATGTAAATAAAAGTTTTGCGACAATTGAAATCGAAGATACGGGTCCTGGTATTCCCAAGAGCCTACTGAATAAAATATTTGATCCATTGTTTACAACAAGGCAGATAGGAACGGGGTTGGGTCTAGTGAGTTGTAAAAACATAATTGAAAAACATGGAGGCTATATTGATATAAAAACCGCAGTTGATAAGGGTACTACGTTTATCATCAATATTCCAAAATAATTATTTTGACCATCAATTAATATCTGAAATATATCTCATAGATTAAATGATAATTTATTCATAAAATCTAAAAACACAGATATTTGATATTGCGTGTGGGTATACGGTATCTGATTTTTTGGGGTTGTTGTTTGTATTGTGGTGTTGATGATTGCATCTCATGCATTCGGTGATACAAATTATGACAAAAAGGTAATTCAATTTCAACTCAGACTAAATCAGATAGTCTCAGGACCCCGATAACGTTAGTGTAAGGTTTCTAAATATTACTGAAGATTCTAGACGTACATTGGGCGGTAAATGCAACCTCTTTCAAATTATGTTGTTACATTTGCAATATGAAAATCTGGCATACTGTCATCTCTGGAATAATTCAGGTCTGGTACAAGTGTAAAACAAGTGCAATGTATGACCGGTTTTGAACTAGTTAAAGTTGGTCATTATCCAGATAGTGCGTCAATAGACTGATATGATGATACCATTCATTAAATTCTCTCACTGGTCTTGAAAGAAATTTGTCTGCACTAGATGCGGATTTGAGAAAGTAGCAAAAAGAAGTGATTTTTTTGTTAAACCATTATTCTACGGTGATGGTCAGTTTGAAAAGTATTGATGGCATACCACATGCTGGGGTTGATGATAAACATACAGGATCTCCAGTTGCAGTCAGTATTGCCTGGCCTGAATTGTGTGCCTCATAGAGGCCTTGAGCTCCCTCAACTACCATTATGTTTGGAACCCTGCTGACAACGGTTTGATTGTCAATATCGAGACTCCATGTATAGCCGTTGCCAAGTTTTAGTAGGAATCTGTCACTCTTGCTGATTTGAATGGTCTTATCATTGTCACCAAGAGTAATTGCTGGAGTCTGACCACTGCCTTGGTTTAGATTGGATATGCCAGATGCCAATTTCGTCCATCCTCTGGCAGTTAGCACATCAGCAGTAGACTGTTGCACACATGCAGGGGAACCGTCTTCTGCCTTTAGCACAAGTACAAGACCTGCAATACATTTTACATCTTGGGGTGCTGTTCCAGAATTAACTTGTTGTAATGGAGGCAAAATATTAGAATACATTTGAGCATGGACATTCTCAATTTGAGGCAGGGCAAGACCAATCATTATCAGAGAAATTCCAAATATTACTGCAATCTTCTTTATTTCTTTCATCATTGTCACTAGTAATTAATTGACAAGATTATAACTTTTGATTAAAATTGAATTTAACTCATTTAAAAAATAACCATATTAAATTATGAGGGAAAAAATATCAAGAAAAGATCTTACACATGCAATATGCCAAAATTATTGCGATAACTCAGGTTCTGTAAAGTCTACGGTTGTTCAAGCATGATTGCTGTATGCCATAAACCTAAGAGTTAACAGTGTCTTAGTGAGCGTAACTTTTGTTGGTTGATATGGTCTGGATAGTTGATGATAAAGATGACAAATTTTATGAGGCATTGAGAAATTAACAACCTTTAGTGTTTTTGACTTCGGTTTCAATTGGTTGGCAGTTTTAATTTACTCCGTCGCACAGCAGTTGTCCACGATATACAATTATGTCTGACCCTCATATAGTTATAAAATCAGAAAACAATTCGTCTGCATACATTCTAGAGTATCTGTATTGACGGTAGAGGTTGGTAATTACATCTAATGCTATGCAATAATTTTTACAATATGGCATTGATGGCACTTTAATTTGAGACTCAATCCCCTTCTGGAAATTGATAGAATGTAGGCATATTCTGTGGCACATCTCCGTATACGAGTACAATTTCATCATGCGCATTCATTTTTATGTTGCTCAAGTTTGTACTTACCAAATTTCCATTTACAAAAATTTCTGGACTGCTGGTTGTTGTGGGGTATCCACTACGGGTTGACTTCCAAACATCAACAAATTGTCCTATTGTAAAGTCTCTTTCTTTGGGTGATTCTATGTGTATTATTCCATCAGGCGTGTGAGTATGTAACCAATACAGACACGTATTTTCTAATCCTATTTGTGCAGGAATTGGTGTGTGCTGACCATTGACAAAAATGTCCATATGTGCATGAATGTGAAATGTTGTGTATTCCTGGGTTTCGCAGGGTATGTTGTCGATTGAAGCAAAGTTGGTATCAACTGTATTGTCTGATCTGTATATTACATAAGCTACTACTGCTATTATGGCAACAATGACTCCTAGCGCAATGAACTTGTTTCTACCGGAAGATGGTTTTGTCTTGATTTCCTTTGGATGGTCCTTGTCTTTTTTTATCTTGGTCATGTTGTGTTAATACACATTTTCAAATCAAGTATTAATATATTTCAACATGACAACTGATTAATAAAATTTCGACAAATGTCATACTTGGATCATTCTGTCACTTTTGCTGTAAAAATGCATTATGGAAAGTCCTATTATTGTAGATAATGTTGTCATTGTAAACCCTATAGTGGGAAATGAAATCATTAATGGCATAAACGACGCCCTTCTATCTATCATTCTTGTAGCAAAGCTCAAAAACAACGATCTGAACATCACTTGATCATTCCCTTTAGCTGTTCAGGGGCGGCATTCATTATCTCATCTTTGGTGTATCGTTTGTTTAATTTCTTGTTTATCAAGACAATGCTCATGCCCCTTGGAATCTCTCTTCTTGAACTCAAGAACCTGAGGTATTGCTCCTTTTCGTCATTTATGCAAAATACGGTCTCATAATTGCTTGAAACCCACACTTCCTCAAATGTCTCTTCATTCATGCACATCATGCCATAACTACGCTTGAGAATCTATAAGGAATTGCTACACATTGTTCAGTAACAAAGTTACTTTCATTATATGCACTGGCAATACATCCTGTCAAGTGTGACAAAACGATATTCTAGTGAATTTATCTTTTAGTAAGGAATCCTACGTTTCTTTTTTAATCATAATCTGGCATATTATATCCAGGCAAACGGGAAGATCTCTTGTGAGGAAAAAAGCCCAGATCCATCCCCATATCATGTGAACCTGTTTGCCCTAGAAGTATAATCATATCTTATATCTGATACGTGATTCTTTTGTGTAATGTCTGATATTGACGATTTGACAAAAGCAAAGATAGTTGCACTGATCCTAGATAAAAAGACAGAACAAGCACTAGACTGGCTAAGCAAGCTGTACAAGGTTGATGTTCCGCAAATTGTGGTAGGCACAATAAAGAAGAAACGAAGAACAGTCTATGCAGTGTATGTAGTACAAGAAAAAAAGATCTATGCGTCAAACTCTGAGATATTCTACAACCCGTTTGTTGTTTTGCATGAATACTATCACCACATTCGCTCCAAGTTTGGAACTCACAGAGGCTCAGAAAAACATGCAAACATGTATGCACAACAATTCATTGATGCGTACATGCATGTGGTGGAAAAATTAAATCAAAGTACGTCTACAAAATTAAAATAGAATTTTCTCCAAAGTCTTATCTGATAGTTTTTCTTAAAACCTGCAAGACACATGACACTTTCACAAATGACAATACTGGTAATGTTTACTGTACTGTCATGCTGTGCTTTTTTAACTGCATATGCATATGCATTTGCATCTGGGGGAGAAAAATATTATCAGATTGTCATACCACGTGGTGATTCTTCTAGCTCACAGGTCAACATTCTAATTCATGCACCTGACTTTAATTCAAATTCGTATGCCATTGATACTATTGGAATAGATGGAAGTAGGGTTACAATCTCCACAAGAGAATCCAGCATTCCGTATGATCTAGTAGAAACGGGTCCTGATACTGGAGATTTTGCAGGTTATGTTATCTTGTCTTCTACCACATCTGTTTGTTCTCCAGTATGTGGACCTACTGATGGATTTTTGGCAGCAGGGGGTGATGATGCTGTTACTGTATCGTTCACATATGCTGATGGGCATACAATTTCAGCCACATCCAATGATGAAATACAGAGTCAAGCAAGCCATGGTACTATACCTGAATTTCCTTATGCGGGATTTGTATTACTTGCCAGTATAATGTCCTTGATAATGATCTTCAAAATGAACTTTATATTGTAAAAAATACACGTGAAAAATATGGAGTCCGCAAAAAATACAAAAAATGCTCAATGTAAAAGATGTCTAAATAAATTCAAGGAAAAAGAGATCTTTACAATTCAACAGTTTCAATACCGGAGATTGCCTACCTATGAATGGACAGGGGAATTTTTTAATTTGCTTGAAATAAGTGAATGGGATTCTTTCTGTGAAAATTGTGTGTTATATTATGGAAAAATATCACACGCGGTATGGCTACGATATTGCACTATGGAATGATGTCTACTTTAACTATCTATCTAAAAAGGAAAGCGTCTTGTTTCATACATCGCCTGTTTCTTTTGGCGCATGGATTACACCTGATGGATTTGCAAATGTATGGCCAGTACTGGAATAAATATAAATCTCATTTCTTACTCCACTGTTATCAAGGTCAGACTTGAATTCTCTATGACCTGAATGTGCCTTTATTGATTGTGGGTATAATTTTGACTGATTGACTACTATCTTATATGCAATCAAGTGTATATACTATTCATGTCCCAACATGTACAATATCTTAATCGAGTTCTCGAAAACATCATGCACACTGACAAGCAGATTAGATATGCAACAATCTTTGACAATGACGGAAATGAGCTAGGTACTAAAATACGCGATGGGGTGGAGCCGTTTCTAAATGATGTCGATACAAAAGAGACTCTACGCTATGCTGCAAATGCCTGGAAGATACGAAGGACTTTTGCACCAAAAATTGGAAAAGGCAAGTATGTCTTGGCAGTATATGATAATCTGAGACGACTAACAATGCCTCTTGGAGATAAATATCTCATAATGGTGACATGGGGAATCGATGGCGGCTCGTCTCAAATAATAGAACACTTGGAAAACATGTTTTCAGGCGATCCCACTAAAGATTGGTAACAGCCTAAAAGCAATTGCGGCTTCTTTATTTCTTATCTACAGAAAGCAATTTTTCAATATGTTTTGGTAATGTAATGGTAAAGGTAGTGGGATTGTTTGAGGCAAGTATTGTTCCACTGTGTTGTTCAATTACATTTTTGGAGCTTGGCAAGCCAAGGCCAGTTCCGTGTTGTTTTGTGGTAAAAAGAGGCTCAAATATTTTGGTCAACAGTTCATCTGGAATTGGAGAACCTGAATTTTGAACCTGGATCTGAATCACATCATTTGTTTTTTCAATAAACTTGATCACAATTTCACCATCACGCTTCTCATCAATGGATTGAATTGCATTCATTATCAAGTTATAAAAGACTGATTCTAGTTTTGGACCATCGAACTTTAATATAATGTCATTTTGCGGAAATGTTATTTTAATATTTTGAGGAATTTTAATTGGTGCAATAGAGTGAGTGATGGTATTTATCAGAGAATGATCTTCTAAATGTAAAGATTGGGTTCTTGCAAAATTTAGTATGTCATTTATCATCATACTCATGCTAAAAATAGCGCGATCTATCTTTGAAAGCTGATCTAAAACTCTTGGATTGAATTGATCTTTGTACTTGATGCTTAACAAGTCTACTGAGTTTTTTATAACTGACATTGGGTTTCTGAGGTCATGACTAATGTTTGAGCTCATTTGGCCCAAGGTCACAAGTTTTTCAGTCTTTGTAGTTTTTTCTGTCTTGATCTGATCAACTTCTGTAATAAACTCACACTTGAAACCTATAGCTTCATGGTGCTTCCAGATGGATTCTTCATCTGGGGCATCTAGTATGCAGTAAATCTTGTCTTCTTTTTTGTTGAAAAATAATTCTAGATGGGTGACTCCAAATTTATCTGGAGGCGAATCAACTAGTTTTTCTAATTCCTCATGAATCAATCCTTTTGAATCATGAGCATCAATGAATATGGGCAATTGATCTAAGGTTCAAAATGTTTCATAAAAACTTTTCATAAAACACACAAAATAATGGAATTATTCAAACGACTATATATATTACAAATAAATTTTTACATGATTGTTTTACTGATTGTTAGACATTGAAATTATTGTGATATGCCACTGAATTTATTGTGATATGCCACTGAATTTTTACTGGACTTTTTCTTAGAAACTTGGTGATTAGCGTATTTTAATAAAATAATTTTTTCATCTTCTAAAAGGAATATACTTTGATTACCGTGTTCTGATATTGTCTAGTTTTCATGTGGTATGTAATTTGAATATGCGATTATTGATGACACATGTTTTCTGCAATATGCATGTGACTATATCTTGTTCTTAAAATAGGACCGAGTAATGTAATTTTGTATGGAGGATGTTGATCATAATTCATGGTATAATATCGGCAATGAAAATGCAAAGAACGATAATAATGAAGATGCACTAGTCGCTTATGACAAAACCCTTGAGATAGATCCAAATCATGTGAGCGCTTGGAATAACAAGGGAATTATCTTATCTAGGCTGAAGAGATTTGAAGAATCGATAATCTGTTATGATAAGGCAATTGAGTTAAATCCCGAGTATGCAAATGCATGGTATAACAAGGCAAATGCATTACGAAATTTTGCCCAATCGTTAATTGACAAGGCAAATGACGATCGTACAAATGCCCCAAAACTAGTAAACAGATCAATTGGATTGTTTGATTCTGCTGACAGGTGTTACGATAAGGGAGACATTCTCTCGGGAAAAAAACATGGATCTTGAAAAGATCTGTAATGAAATAATGCAATCTGACGAAGATATCACACTGGTTGCAGTATCTTATAGGACAGAATCGTATTTTAAGGAACGCCAAGGAGTCAAAAATCTTCAAACAAAAGAGGATATTGAAAAATCATTAGCTGATGCATCATTGCGATGGGTAACCAGAAGATCCCAAAGGACACTCGGTGAACCTCTTTATGCTATGGCAAAGTATGAGAAAGCAAAACGCATTACTGCGCCACTTGGCTGGTATGGTATAATCCTATGTGTTGTATTGCCAAATTCTGATGCTGAAAAGATTGCCACAAAATTGATCAAACTTGTAAAGAAATATTCTGACTCTTAAAACATGTAGTGACCCATTCAAAGTCGTTCCACTGATTAAATTGCTATAAACAACTATCCTCCAAAACCAGAGTTTCCAACAAAGCTAATGCTTGCAGGAGTTCTGTATTCTTTGGTTATGTTGATCCCGTGGTCTGCTGTTACTCGCACTTCGTTGAGTACACTTCCATCTGGAGGCGAGAGTGAAACCTTTTCTCCGGGGTTCAATATTGGGATGACATCTGGTTTTGTATCTCCTCCATACTCTACAACAATGTTGGTCAGAGCATTTGTGCCCGTGTTTCTGATGGCAACATGTGTTTCAGTACCCATTTCATCTTTTACTATTATTGGATCAACTGACATGCTGTATTTTTCAGGGACTGGAATCACTGGTAAGAAAATAATTAGAAACAATACTGTGACTATAATAAAACATCCCCCTATTGCTACTGGAAGGATGGATTTTTTCAACCAATAATAGAATGGTCTTCTAAATATTTCAATTCTACTATTGACAGATTTGTTAAAATGTGTAATTTTTTAAACGATTTTAATTCTGTAATGATAAATAGGGAATTTTTCCGAATAATCTATAATGCATGACATTAAATCATTTTTTACATGTCTGTAGATATATCTCTGCCAAATTCTGTAGAGTGTAAAGTCATTTTACCTAATGCCTGTTGGGTTGAGGCCCAAAATGATCAAAAGGATGCCATTCTCTTGGTTTCGGTACCATGTGAGGATGTTTCATCTATTACACTAATAGAGATGAACGGAAAACGCAGTGAGATGTGTTTCTTGACAGGTTCTGTTGTAAAAATTGAGAATAACAAACTATACTATGATAAGAATAGACTAGAAAATTGTGATGCTGAAGAATGATCTGATTCTACTTACACTGTTATTCTTGCCCTGTTTTTAAATTGAATTACTACCAGGCATAAGAGAAATATCATGAATACTATGTTGATAAAGAGTGTGACTGGGTTCACAAGCGACTCTTGAAATGTTCCATACGGTAATGGGTTTGTCCAGAATGTTCCGGGGGAAAAATAGATCTTTTGCCAGTATGCCATTGAAGTAGCAGCATGAGCAAGTAAAGCGCAAGCTACAAATGAAATTTGTATTTTTTTACTTAGAACATGTCTTAAAAACTTCCAAAATCCATAAGACGAAATAACTATGATTGAGATCAAAAATGGTAACATGTATCTCTCAAGTGAAAGATCTCTGGCAATCATGAGCGTAGTGATGAATGTACTGACAAACCAAATTAAGACAAGTATTTCTGGAATACAGTCTTTTGATCTTCGCACCTTTTGAATCACATATCCCATGCCAAAAAAGAAAAAGATGGTCAGTGGTATGCTGGAATAAGTGGACGGACTATTCCATCCTAGATTGAAAGTGGAATTTGGAAATGCGCCGGGTATGGTATTCTCGGTGGGGCTTGGAAATAGGGCATAGTAAAAGAGCAAGAGCATCCTAGTAGGCTGCAATCCTTGTATGGTGGGATATGCAATAAACCAAACATCATGGTTATAGTTATCCATATCTGATTTCATAGTTTTGATTTGAAGAATGGGATTTTTATAAAATCCTGGCTCTGTTAGCATAAAAGCAAACATTGCAATACAGAAAAACGTAACAATTGTTACACTAATTTTAAAGATCTGTTTCTTATCGACTGGTGATCCTGGTTGTCTTTGCAACAGACCATTCAATAAAATAATCCCAATAAACAATATGGAAAATTCAATAGCCAGTAGCTTTGAGGTAAGTGCACATCCGAATGCAATTCCACTTAAAACCAGATATTTTACTCTGAGGCTACCTGTTTTAAAAGAATAAAGCAAAAGCAATAGCGCAAGCATGCTAAAGAAAATGTAATGAACCTCCGTCATTATGGTTCTACTATACCATACCCAAAGGTTGTAAAACATGAAAACAAGTGAAAAAATTACACCGACATTTCTATTGAAGAGAACCTTTCCAATCAGAAACGCAACAACTACAGCGAGTGCCCCAAAGATTGGTGATAATGCACGTCCTGCAGTCATCTGCTCAACGGTTGGTGAATTATGAAAATTGTAACAAGTAAACCAGTAACAAGACCAATCATAATAATCACCAGTATCTTGATGCTCGAGACTTAGAGGTACTCCAATCAAAATCATGCGCAATGGGCTGTATGTGATTCCATGCGCAGGTATGTGGTATAGTGAATTACAATTGTCAATTGATATAAGACACGTGTTGGCAAGATCCCCCTTGGTTATCAAGTGGATATAGTTTCCTGCCCATCCGAGGTAGTTTATCTCATCTCCATGATGTGGTTGCCCATCCAAATTATATGCGTAAATCAAAATAGATGCCAAGAACAATGCAAGAGGTATTGTGTAACTTGATCTTGTACTGATGAAATGCATTAAATTCACTTGTACTGCACCATGGCTTTTTCTTGTTTTTTGTAATTGATTGATATCTCTATCTGTTGGATATAGTCTTTGGCTAGAAAGATTATAACATCAACATTGTATCTTCAAAACATTTCATGGAATCAAACCAAAAAACTTGGCAATTGACGCCTGATCTAAAAATATGTAGGATACTAAACGGGATGTGGCAAGTGGCAGGAGGCCATGGTGATATTGATCCAGAATCTGCGATATCGACAATGTCATCATACCATGATTCTGGTTTCACTACTTGGGACATGGCAGACATTTATGGTCCTGCAGAACAATATTTTGGAGATTTTAGAAAAAGACTGGAAAAACAACGAGGTAAAGATGCAGTAGAAAAAATTCAAGCGCTTACAAAATTTGTACCAAGTCCTGGACCTATGACTAGCTCAATAGTCAGGCATTATGTAGAAAAGTCAATCAGTAGGATGAATATTAAATCGATAGATGTCCTCCAATTTCACTGGTGGGACTATGCTGATACCAGGTACATTGACGCATTACATCATCTCTCAAATCTTTGTGATGAAGGAAAGATACGACATGTTGGATTGACAAATTTTGATACTGATACAATGGCGTTGATATTGGAACAGGGGTTCAAACTTGTGTCTAATCAGGTACAATATTCTATCATTGACCAACGACCGCAAATCAAAATGGCACCATTTTGTCAGAAAAATGGAATGGATCTTCTCACATATGGGACTCTCTGTGGAGGATTTCTATCTAACAAATATCTTGGAAAATCTGAACCGACAAGATCAGGCCTGGATACATATAGTTTACAAAAATACAAAAACATGATTGATCAATGGGGAGGTTGGAATTTGTTTCAAGAACTTTTGCACGCATTAAATGAAATTGCAATAAAACATAATTCCAGTATCGCAAATGTTGCTATCAGATACATATTGGACAAGCCTGCTGTGGCTGGGGTGATAATTGGTACCAGACTTGGAATCTCTGACAATAGATCTGACAACTTGAAAGTGTTTTCATTACAATTAGACAAAGAAGATGACCGCAAAATAAAATCAGTCACATCAAGATCAAAAGATCTTTTTATGGTAATAGGTGACTGTGGTGACGAATACCGGTAACAAAACACCCTTTTCTTAATATTGGTAATGTGTTTCACATGACTTGTGAAAGCTCTAGTCTATGAAGAATACGCTCCTGATGATAATTATGAAAAAATACTCAAAGTAATGGATGTGCCTGAACCTAAGCCAAAACCCAACGAAGTAGTCTTCAGAGTAATAGTTACAGGATTAAACCATGATGATATCTGGGGAATGCGTGGAAAACCAATACAAATACCACTGCCCCATATTTCAGGAACTGATGCAGCTGGTCAGGTTGTTGCAGTGGGTGAGGATGTCTCCACAATCAAAGTCGGAGATAGAGTTGTCTCACATGGTAATCTTTCCTGTAGGGTGTGTATTGCATGCACTGAAGGCCGTGAGTATGATTGTAGATATCGAAAAATTTGGGGTTTTCAAACAGGTCCTTTGTGGGGTGGATATTGTGAATATGCACACCTACCTGAGGTAAATGTTGTAAAAATTCCAGAAAATGTGTCATACGAGGATGCTGCAGCTGCGTCCATGACCATGACAACATCTTGGCACATGCTTGTGGGAAGGGCAAAAATCAAGCCTGGTCAAACAGTACTCATAATGGGTGGAGGTTCTGGTATGGGCACATTTGGAATTCAAATTGCCAAACTCTATGGCTGTGATGTGATTGCAACTGCAAGTCCTAGCAAATTGGAAGAATGTCTAAAACTTGGTGCAGATTTTGCAGTAGATCACAGAAAAGAAGACTGGGACAAACAGGTCTTTACAATATCAAAAGACTTGGCAAAACAAAAGCGATCAAGCCCTGGAATTGATGTAATTTTTGAGCATATTGGAGGTTCGCATTGGAACAAGGAACTTGCTTTGCTAAAATATGGTGCGACTCTTGTTACAACTGGCGCTACAACTGGCTATGATGTAATCTCTGATTTGCGACATATATTTTTCAAAGGGACCAGTATTCTGGGCTCCACCCAAGGAACACGTTCTGAGCTTGAATCTGGAATTTTTTGGATGTCTAAAGGAAGGATAAAATCCATAGTTGACTCGATCTATACATTTGAAAACGCAGTTGAAGCTCACACAAAAATGTTAAAGGGAAACCTGTTTGGAAAAATATTGATGAAACCTGCGTGAGTTGTAAAATTCAATGCTATATGTTTTTAGACTATGGCGTTCTACGTTAGGTAGTTGACATCCAAACTGCTTGGTATCTTTATGATATTCTTGATCCTTAATGTGGCTTTGTTGCCGTTAATACATATCGGGTATGCACAAACTACAAATTTTTCTATCAAGGGCGCAGTAGTCGGAAGTAGTAACTTTCGAGGTGCCATCATATGGACAATAATAAATGGAAACAAGGGTACGATAATCATTCAGTCTCCTGCTGGAAGAGGACTAGTTCATACTTCAATATCTCCCAGTATTACATGTGGTCCCGCTACACCCATCTGTCTCTTCTCTACTGTTATTGATACCACTGCTACCAATGTATTCAAAGTAGGAGATACCGCCAGATTTTCAATTGACTTAAATGCAAAACAAGAAACAGTTTCAATACTTACTGGTGTCTTGGCTGGGTTTGGTGTTACTGTCGACCTTTCTAAAGTGTGGAATGCAACCTCTGTCTCCACCGGAGTAAATTCCACAACATCTTCTAACGCAACTGCAATGATCCACTCTACAACTCCAAGACACTTTACTCTAGCATTGAATGAATCCGTGGGTATTAGCGGAAAAGGCTAGTGCCAGGAATCTCTAATATAAAAAATTTCTTGACAGTTACTTTAACACAAATCAATTCGTAGTATCTTTACGAACGATGCCTCTTGGCCTTTTGACTTTTGCCCATAAGTAACATTAAAAATGTACTGTTGTCAAGTTCTGGGTCTTCCTGTTTTGCTTTTTTGACTGCTTTGACAAATTGCTGAAAGGTCTCAACTTTTACCGTGATTGTCTTGTATTCTTTTCTTGGCATAGTTAGACTCGTCCGGTACCATTGATAAATTATATGTAGAATTTTTTCACGAAATTGCTCAAATACTGTCCAAAACACGAAAAAATATTTGTAATATTGCCTTAAACAGAAACTATATGCCTGTATCTGTTGAGTAGTACTGATGACCTGTTTGTAGCAAAAACAACCTCAAAGATGAGAGGAAGATTGTTTGAAGTTATGATTATTTTCAAGGTGGAACAACACTGAAACATTATTTCTTATATTTGATGAATTATGAGGGAAACGTATTCTGAATTAATTGAAAAATTTTTCCGACCATGTTGTATCAGGTACGGTACTGGTAAAAATCATCAATTTCATGTGCTTAGGTTGCTATATTTTTACGTCGAGGCTTGCCTGCACTCACATGTCATATACCTTTTAGTCAAATCTGTGAACAACCACCTTTATTTTTAATGGGTTGGATTCTAACATCACGGACAAATATTGTACATATGATGGTCGCAAGATGGATGAAACTCTGAGCAATCTATGTAAATTATGCGGATATGTCTATTGTTTGGAGCATCTATTGCCACAGAGACATCTATGCGCAATGCTACAAAATGTAGAATACGTTAAAACCGATTCATTCTCAAGTACGGGGGAATACACTCCATCTGACGAATTCAAAAAAACTTTAGACAAACCAGTTACACAGATGGCGACTAATGTGGAAAAAATAAGTATACCTGTTACTCATGCTGCGGAAGATACTCCTTATTGGTTATCTGATTGCCTAAAAGATGCACAGAATATGATAATGGAACATCACCATGAAAAACCAGATGACGTGAATTTTGGGGACTGTGCAACATTCTTTGCAGGTAAGACTTTTGGTGTGAAAATACAAAACAATGGTAACGCTTCTGGAGATATCAATCTTATTGGAGATCTACCAAGTCAACCCTCTTACAAAATATGTATCCATGATATGCTCGGCTATGATACTAGAGACAACAGGCGGATGGTAACAATTGTTCTCATTCATCAACTACTACATGCTATTCATCCTTCTCGAATACATGACTCTACAAATGAACAAAATGGAATCAATAGACTGGAACATGAAATTGCAAATAGGGCAAGTTATCATGATGGATTGCTAAATCTGGCAAGTCTGTATCAGAGTGGCACGATTAATCGTTGCCAAGTTTAGGCAATTTTTAATATTTTTTTCTAAGTTCTTTTAACTGATCATATTCTTCCTGTGTCTTATTGGATTTGATTCCAGGCTTGTTTCTTGGTCTTGATCTTACCATGCAATTACAACAATTACAATACAAGTCTACCGTGTCTTCTGTTGCAGGTCTATCTTCTCTGTCATGGCATGCCTCTCTTGACATAAAGACTCCACAGATCTGGCATCGAACTTGGCCTGACAAATAACGACTAGTACCGTCCCTTGGTTTTCTAACCTTGTGCTCTTTACACAGTCCTTTGCAAATGCCTTTGTCTTTGTTCATGATTGACTCTGTTATGGAAGATACACCACTGCTTTAATTTGATTCTGTTTATTCTATTGTGATGCCACAATCTGCACAGATGGGATTCTGACAGGTGAATAGTTTCACAGTTTGCATGTGTGATCATATTCTTGATGTTGATCTAGTTCCCGTATCCTACGAGATTGTTGTATTAGGTTAATACAATGTTTAATGAATAATTTAGGCACGATTTCTCTCAATATATCTACACAAATATTTTCTACGGGTTTGTTCATCTCAAAGAAGCTACTGGTTTATTGACGCATTAACAATAAATTTTGTATGCATAATACGCATTCTTTTTATCTTTTTATTGGGTATGTGGAGTAGCCTAGTATGATACGAAAATTCAACACGAATAATCCTGCAAAAACCAAGATATTGATACTGGGAGGAGGATTTGCTGGAAGCAATGTATTGCACGAAATACAAAAACAATCAAAAAGAAATGATGTTGAAATTACCTTGGTGAGTCAGGATAATTTTTTCCTTTTTACGCCCATGTTGCCAGAAGTCTCATCTGGAATGCTTCATGCAAGCGATATCACCACACCAATTCGTTCTTTTTGTAAGACTGCAAACTTTTGTCACGCAAAGATTCTCTCAATTGATATGGAAAGCAAACATGTTTCTATAATTAGAATATTTGATCAAAAAGAAACTGTATTGGAATATGACTATCTTGTCCTTGCTCTTGGCAGCAAAGATAATTTCTTTGGAAACATTAACATTGAGGAATTTGCATTTACCATAAAAACACTGGAAGATGCAATAGCAATTCGAAATCATATCATCAGTGTATTGGAATGCGCAGATCAAGAAAGAGATCAAATTCTTCAAGAGCAGCTTTTGAGATTTGTAGTAGTTGGTGGAGGATTTGCAGGAGTTGAAATTGCTACAGAAATACATCATTTTTTACAAGATGCGACAAAAAACTATTACAAAAATATTGACTCAACAAAAATTCGTACTATTATTGTATCTGCAAGAGAGGGAATTTTACCTGAGGTTGGAGAAGAACTTGGTAAGTTTGCACTTGATCATGTTAGAAAATCAGGGATCGAAGTAATCGCAAATACCAAAGCAGTTGATGCTGGTGAAGATCATGTGCTTTTGAGTGACAATACAATAATTCCATGTGCTACCTTGATTTGGGCAGGCGGCGTCACAGTAGATCCGCTGATATCTACACTCAAGTGTGAACATGGTCAATCAGGTCGCTTGGTAGTCGATCAGTATCTGAGGCTAAAAGATCATCCTAGTATTTTTGCATTAGGGGATTGCGCTAATCTGGTTGATAATAAAACCAACACTGTGTATCCTACCACTGCACAAATTGCTATAAGACAAGCCAAATTAGTCTCAGAAAATTTGATTGCAGAGATTACAGGTACGATAAATTCGATGAAACCATTTCTATATCATAACAAAGGGGTGATGGCCACAATAGGCAAGAGAACTGGAGTTGCACTCCTCAATGGTAGAAAAATACACGGATTCACTGCATGGCTCTTGTGGAGATCATTTTATTGGACACACTTGCCAACACGTGAAAAGAAGATCAAAGTTGGATTTGACTGGTTTCTTAGCTTGATCTTTCGTGCTGATATAATGACCGTGGGATTCATCAAGAAAAAGACTTTGAGTAGATTGGAAACTCCTATCTATTCTGCAATAGAACGGGGCATTGATCAATCTCAAAATATGTCATACCTATGAATGTCTTCTTGATGTGATTATATTACGCAGATTGTAACTGTCTACCTTTTTGAAGTTACATTCCCAAGATATTCCAAGGAATAGTCATAGAAATTCAAACCTCTTGACCTGCATGTCTCCCTGATACTCATCAGTATCTTGTGGGCACATGCCCCATCTTCTGAGCGATGGCCGTTTGTTATTTTTCGTATAATGACATTTGGCCGAATTGCCCTCTCTGCTGCATTGTTGTGATAGTCTGTTTTTGCATCAAGAAATGTAAAGAGCATCCTCTTTTCCCGTCTCAGTCTTTTTACAAATCGCATGCAGTGTTTGCTTGTGTATTTTTTACATACCAGTAGCTGTATTCTTTGCTCAAGGTTTTTCTTTGCTCTGACCCTGTCATCTTTTTTCCTTGCAATAAAACCCTGAGATGCATACAGTATTTTTCTCAGGCATTTTGCAAATGATGCATCTTTTCCGGGATTCTTGTACTGCATGGTGTCCACCAAATCATTGATGTAATGCCACTGGCATCTCTGGTGTGTGGTACCTACATAGTTCCATGCAGACCACGAGTCACTTGTAACGCATCCGCCATATCCATCAAGGATTCTCATCGGTGCAGTTCTTCCCCGTGACTTGTCTATCTCGTATAGTACAGTCTGCTTTCCAACAAATGCCCACAGCCAGTGGTTCTTGCCGTTTATTCTCCAGCTGGTCTCGTCGCCGTGTATGTTGTGCTCTGTTTTCAATTCCTCAATCATCTGCTCGTATCTCCTGCCAAATGCTCTAGATACTTTTGTCACTGCATGATTAATGGTAGATTCGGTAACATGAAGACCAAACAGCATCTCAAGCAGACCTGATATCTTTTGGTATGACAATCCTAGTAACTTTAAAGATACTATGAGCAACATCAACCGCAGCCCGAATCTCTCGTTTGCAAGTGCGTCATACACTATACCAGAGACCTGTCTTTTGCAGTTCCTACAGTATCGCCTTGTAATGACATATTTTGTTACGATAATTCTTGCAGGGACGATATCCTCAACCAGCCTTGTGTACGTATCGGTAGGCTCTGATAGATGCGTGCTGCCGCACCTGCTGCACACCTTTTGGTCAACTGGCATGGTACTGTCCATGTGGGCTGGCTTGTTCCTGCTTTTTCTTGCATGGTTTGATTTGGAATCTTTGTGTATGGTATCATTATTGTGGCGCTTGTCAGGTCTTGCGTTGATGTTTCTTGCAACAAGGGCAGACACTGTCTCTTTTATTGCTGCAATCTCTTCCCGTAGCTGCCTGTTTTCTTCTCGCAACTGATTGACTTGTTGCTCTAGCATGTTGCAACGGTTACGATAATACCCGATGGAATCATTGTGCAATTACAGTAATGATACCGTACTGATCAGAAAAGATGTCTGTCAAAAATAACAGATCTGATGGTTTGGGAACTTCAAAACTCTAGACAGTTACCGCAGATTTTATTTTGTAACCAAACATGAGACACTACTTGTAAACTATACTCCACGGGAAGAAAGGTCTAGTAGCAAAAAATTGTTAGATGCTTTTAAAAGTGAAATAAAAATGTTAAAGGGCCAAACATGGAATGCTGCAGATGGAAAATATTTTGGTCTAATGGAATAGTAAAAAAACACTGATAATTGTCTCATCTGGTGGGTTTACAATAGTGATCCAACGATAAACTGGGAACATGTCATGTCTCTTACCATGATGGAGTTCCAATTCATGATGGTTCTCAGATGTCGGTGGAATCTTAAACGAAGGTATGAATGCAGGAAGTGAAACAATGTCTGTCAATATTCAAAAATCACTTGATGCGGTAAAAAAATAGCAAGAGTGGCGTGGAATCTAAACCCATGTCACATCTTGCCATGTTGATATAAACAATATTTTGTATAAAAAAAGTGTAGATGTTTTTATCCGTACCAGGGAAAGTTTTCCTTGTCTGCTTTTTTCGGGAGTTCCTCTATTATTGCCTGTACTACTTCTGTGTGATTGTATGTTACGTGCCGTAAGAATTTCTTTGAGTTGTCATTTGTAGGCATGTTTTCATTTATTTCTCTGATGATGTCCTTGCATTCTCTACATGGATTAAATTCTATGTAAAATTTCAAATTATATTCATGCTCTCAAATGATACTTGGAAGTACCTCCTATTATTTGACTTGGGATTGTAAAACTTGGTCACACCTTGTCTGACTCTAGTAGCCTAAAACGAGATTATTTATCCCAGAAAAATGAGGGGTATGTATGACATTTCGAGTGCTAGGCATCGGATCTAGTCTGCGTGACAATGCTTCCAGTACTACTGGATTATCTGTCACACTAGATCTTGCAAGAAAATATGGTGCAGAAACACGATTGTTAGACCTCAAGCAAAACAAATTGCCATTGTATGATCCAAGTGAAAGCCAGTCAAGTCCTGAAATCAAAAAAACAAAAGACGATGTAGTGTGGGCGGATGCCTTGATTCTTTCCACCCCTGATTACCATGGCTCAATGTCTGGAGCAATGAAGAATTTCCTTGATTACTTTTGGGCAGAATTTGCAGGGAAAACCTTTGGATATATCTGTGCATCACATGAAAAAGGTTTGACAGCAATGGATCAAATGAGAACAGCAGTACGACAATGTTATGGGTGGAGTATGCCATATGGAGTGTCTATAAGCGACAGCGAAGATTTTACAGGAGGAAAAATAAATCCCAAGCTAGAATTACGGTTAGATATGTTGGCAAGAGATCTAGTTGTATATGGTGGTCTTTTACGCCAGCAGTTTATACTAGACTTGAATGATACTGCCAATACCTTTGCATCTAGATATAGAAAATGATTTTAAATAATTTCTTGCTTGTACATTTGTCATTTTACAATTAAAACAGGACACTTGGAATGCTGTGACACGCCGCTTGCAACACTTCCAAGAAGTAATTTTTTAAAACCTCCAAACCCACGTGAACCCATTACTATCAGGTCAACACTGTGAGATTCTGCGTATGAGACCAATGAATCCGTAATTGATCTTACTTCTAATACCTCAATTTTGTACTCTATCTTTAATTTTTTTAATTGGGATTCTAGGACCAATGTTGATTTCACGGCATCTTCTTTTAGCAGCCTTGCGGTCTCAATGTATGCTGTGCCAAAATATAGATCTGTCGGAGCCTGTATTGAAACACATGTTATGATACTAATACTTGAACTGTATTTTTCTGCAAGATCTACCGCATATTCAAACGCATGGGTGGCAGACTCTGATTTGTCATATGGGACCATAATGTGATTTATCATATGCTTACTTGGTTATCATATAATTTAAATAATTTTTTGAGATTTCTGTCACTTTTGTTTGGTCCAATTTCAAGTATGATGGTTATTCTACCTTGCTCCCTTAAGATTTATTAGAAATGCCAAAATAGAGTATTCTATGTTATTTGGAGTCTTTGCAATACACAGTCCTGATTTATGTCCAATGAATAATAAAAACAGCAAAAAAATATTCATGGGAATACAAGGAAAAATAAAGGCAACACAAAAAAAATTCAATGTCACAAAAGTACTGGGTTTTTACATGTCAGTTCTTGAGCATGAATGGATAATAATCTTGGATGCCGAAAATGCGCATGATATAGAACGGATGTGCATAGAAGTAGGGATTTCAACTACAAGTACCGTGAAGATTGTTCCTATAAATGACATGCAAAAGGTAATGGATACTCTAAAGTCCAACTAATTCTTGTAAAAATAATATTTTTCTGCCTGAACTCCTCTGCAAATGTCCTTGTCATAAAGAGAATAATTTTCTTGCACTTGTAACGATTGTGGTTTTGTGATGTGAAAACTAATCAAGAACTGTTACATGTGATAAAAAATACTGATCGACAAGATGCTGATTCACGCATTTTATTTTTTATAAAACTTTTTTAATGATCTGGATATGTTTTGTTGAAGTCTCCTGTCTCCCACGTTTGATATGATGTTGTTATAACGTAATTGTCTTTTTGGTATTGTATTTGAAATTGCTACGGCTACAGCATAAAGTATTTTCGTCTCTATCTTGGATATTCCATGGTCCAAGATTGCTCTCATAATGTATGGAAAAACTAGAGCATTGTTTACTCTGTTATGAAATTGGTAGCTACCTGTGGCAACAATTACTGCACCTGCTTTTTTTGCAATAACTGGATCAATTTCTGGCTCTGGATTGGTGAGTGCAAAAACTATTGCGTCTTTTTTCATTTTTTTGACTGTATCCTCTGTAATCAAATTACTTATTCCTGAGACTCCTATGAAGACATCTGCATTTTTTATAATGTCTTCAAGAGATCCTTTCTCTCTTTTTGGGTTAGTACGTGCAGCAATCTCATTTTTGTACTGGTTCATATTTTTTCTTCTGCCTTTGTATATTGCTCCTGTTGAATCTGACACAATCAGGTTTTTACATCCGGCAAATCTGAGTATCTCTGCTATGCCTACTCCAGCAGAGCCGGCCCCAGCTATAATTATCTTGACTGACTCTAGTTGTTTTTTGACAAGTTTGAGTGCATTCAAAAGAGCTGCAAGTGCTACAACAGAAGTACCATGTCTATCATCATGAAATATTGGAATTGGTATTTTTTTTTGTAATTCTTGTGAAATATCGAGAACCTTTGGTGATTCTATATCTTCCAAATTTATTGCACCAAATGATGGCTCTATTGCCATTATTGTTTCAATTATCTTTTTTTTATCTACTGTGCCCAAGCATATTGGAAATGCGGTAATTCCAGCATATTGTTTGTACAATATAGCTTTTCCTTCCATTACCGGCATTGCAGCATATGGTCCAATGTTTCCAAGGCCTAGAATTCTTGTTCCGTCAGTCACGATTGCGACATTGTTTCTTTTTGATGTGAGAACAAATTTTTTTTCTGGATGATCAAATACTTCTTTTGATACTGCCGCAACACCTGGTGTGTATATCAGCTGAATTTCCTTAATACTAAGATGGCGTGATTTTTGTCCTAGCAGTATAGTACCTTTTAGTTTCTTATGATACATGATGGATTTTTTGGCAATATCGCGCGACGAAGACACTATTATCGATAATATTGCCTCCCTATTAAAAATTCAAAATTGATTTATCTGTTAAAAGTAAAATGTGGGACAAATTAAAAGTCTAGAAAAAGGATAAGACCTTTTTTACAGGTCAACTTATTTTATTTCTTCTTTGCTTTTGCTTTTGCTTTTGCTTTTGGTTTTGCTTTGGCTTTTGCCATGGATATTTGCTTTCGGTATCGGTATTAAGTATAATGAAATGACGCAATGATCGAAAAAGAGTCAAAATTTTGACATCAAAAGCAAATTTCGAGCATTTTTATTGAGTGATATCTAAACCACGTTTAGAAGGAGGTGCGACGATGAGTTACAACGATAGAGGCGGTTCATACGGTGGACGATCAGGTGGCGGATACGGCGGCGGCGGCGGTCGAAGATTTGGCGGCGGTGGCGGCGGTAGAAGTTTTGATAATAGTCCAAAACCAGTAGAAACCGGAAAGGAATACGACGTTTCCATTACTGAAATCAGTAGAAAAGGCGACGGTATTGCAAGAGTAGAAGGCTTTGTAATATTTGTTAAAGACGGCAAAGCTGGCCAGAATGCTAAGGTAAGAATTACCCAAGTAGGCCAGAGATTTGCTTCTGCTGAACTAGTAGAAGGTTCACAATAAAATAAGGCAATTCAGATACACGTCTGATTCCTATATTTTTCTCAATTTTTATCTAATATTATAATTTACGGCGTGTCTATCAATATGGTGATCGATGTCTTGTATCTGACTTGTTTGTTCATAATATCCTGACTGTTTCTTATATGATAATTTTTACATTATTTTCTATCTGGATTGGAAAACAAACCCTTGACTACAAACATAGTCTCAAACCAACAAGAATGTGCATCTAAAACATGTTCCTTAGATATGTCTGTAGCGAACCATGATATGAAGACTCATCTTTCTCCAATAAAGATGTGCGTAGAAATGTTAGAGTCTCATGTATATGGTCCGTTAAATGAAAAGCAGGGGAGGATGGTTGGAACTATACACAGATGCACGGATAAATTGGAGTCATTGATTAAAGACATTTCCGATGTGTACAAACTAGAACTACAGTCTCTAGAATTGTCAAAAATAGAGTTGGATGTGCAAAGTCTTATGGATGGATGCACAGATCTATTGCAACCTTTGATTGTGGGAAAACAGCTTGAACTGAAAATAGTAGGAGGCGTAAATGGACGAATTTATGCAGATAAAAGCAGAATTGAGCAGGTTATTGTAAACTTGGTAAAAAACTCTATAGATTTTGTTCCTGAAACTGATGGCAAAATCACAATAGTGGTTGAAAAAGATGGATCTTCTAATTTGTTGTTTTCTGTTAAAGATAATGGGGAGGGAATAAAATCTGAAGATCTCGGAAAAATATTTACCAAGTTTTACAAGGGTGCCTCTAAACCGTCTCGAATATACGGAGGTTCAGGACTTGGGCTGGCAATTTGTAAGGGTATTGTAGAAGCACATGGGGGAAAAATATGGGTTGACTCTGGACTCCGAAATGGTTCTCTGTTCAAGTTCACTATTCCAACATGTATGCCATAATCACAACATGTTTGCATGTGATATCATCTAGTTTTAGAAATGGCATCTCTTATTTCGCCTGATTTCTCAAAGATTGTCTTTCCTATCTCATCGACTTCGGCACCAGTTGGCTTTTTTCCTGAATGGACAACAAAATAATATGTTTCAAACTTGCCTATGATAGAACCATGTGTATATCCGTAGACATACTCTGATTCATTTCCTATCTGAAAGACTTCTTGAAATTGCGGAAGACGAAGATTTCTAACAAGCCCTGAAATCTTGGATATTTCTTCCTCTATCATTGTATCAAGAATTTTTTTATCTTTTTTCTCTAATACCATGTTTGAAAGACGATTGAGCTCAATAAAAGTCTGATATTGTAAAATTTTTTCAACTTGCTTTATTACTCTTCTCATGTGTTGTCATTACTTGTCTGATCTCTTCTGCCCTTTCCTCTACCATCTTTCTAATCTCTTTACTCTCTTCTGAATCTGGTATCTTACCATGTCTTCCAACTATGAGACCTGCAATATATCCCTCCATTTGGCCAACAAGATAACCGTATATGAAATCTGAACCGCTTTTGAATTTCCAAATCTTCTGCAAACGAGATTCGCCTTTTTTCAATAGGGTAACATTGGGACACCAATTCTTGATGGCACTCTCTATCTCTTTTCTAATGTGTGGACCTAGTACCATTGGATTACTTCCCTGATTCAACTCTAAAAGGTTTGTTGAACCAATTTCAAGTTGTATTGTTGTACCAAGTCACTGAAAGACAATGGGTCGTAATCCGTATGATATGACTGTGTCATTAATTCCGTTTACCAGTCCCACAATTCCTGGAGTTTGGGCCTTGTTTTTGATTAGATCTGTTTTAATCATATTCAGGTAGTATAGTTTTTTTTTCATCTCCTTTGTTTTTCTTGTCTTTGAAAATGGTGAATTTTTTAAATCTCTGAGATTTGCAGATATGCTACATAGTTTTATTATCTTTGCCTCAAGAGGTGATTCTTTTAGTTGTTTTACATATTGTTCCTCTTGTATTGATCTTGGAAGGCTCTGGTCCTTTGATATTGATAAGACTAGGACTGCCACTCTTGAGCTAAACCTCTTATCTAATTCATCAAAGCTTGTCTTGGCATTATCAATTGTATCGTGAAGCCAAGCAGCTGATAATATCTCATCATCTGTTATTCCAAGATTCTTGAGTCTTGCAACTACTGCAGCCAAGTATTCTTGATGTATCATACCATCGTTTTTTATCATGCCTAGATATCGTTCTTTTACAAAATTTTCTGCTGATTGTTTCTGGGGCATGGTTAATTCTTTCTGCAAATCAACTTAATCTTTCTGATCTAACAATATGGGACTAGATCAAAAAAATTTTTTTAAGCGTTTTTCAGCCTAAAATCTGCGTGCTGGACGATGTTTTGGTAAACATTCTTTGCAATATACTGGTCTGCCTTCTGCTGGTTTGAAGGGAACCTGTGTTTCTTTTTTACAGTCTGCACATGTGGCAGGAAACATTTGTCTGTCTTCGGTTGACATGATTTTCGTTGATAAATGCTACATAATAACTGTTCACTCTGGATTTTTAGACCTTTATCGCATGTTTGCCTATCTGAAGTCTACTTTGGCAGCAATTCCGTGAGTATTCTGGCACTATTTGTTTATGTGCCTGGCTATGCATGACATGTTGTTCTTGTGACACTCTTTATTCTAAAAATGAAAATAACTGAAAACATTCCAATTATCAGGATTGCAAGAGCTATGGGGAATTCTGGAACTGGATTGGTTTGACTTGCTAAAAATGTGTTTGCCGAATCTTCAAACAACTGTGAGTTTTTGTCAATGTTGTCTGGATTACTTGTTAGAACTAGCGTGTACTGATTTCCATTATCGAGAAAATAAATTATGTTTTCACTCAGTGATGTGGAGTTGTCCACAGCATAGTGCGTGGCAGAGCTAACTGTAACCCGTACTCCATCAGTGAATCTGTCCACTACTCCGTTGTATACTATGGTCTTGGAATCTGTATCTTGATGTGTCATCTCTTGGGCTATTGTGGCAAGAATATCATTATCTGGATGGCTGTTTATGGCATCTATTACATTTGATGCGATGTATCTGTGATAAATTCCAAATGTGGCCAACTGGGTTTTATCATTATTTGAAAATGTCACTATTGATTGATTTGATACATTTGGTGGTAAGTTGTTTAGGGCTTCCCAGTTGAGAGGTGGCTGAATGGAAATACTATAGTTGGAATTTTTGTAGGTATTTGAATCTGCATATCTGAGGGCATCTGCAAATATGGAAACATTGTGATTTGTTGCATATGCTACACTTGTAGAAAATAGGGTCAGTGCAATCGCGGCTGTAATTATTGGTATTGTTTTATTCATGATTTCTCTTGATTGTACTGTTATTTATTGTTCCAGATTTTCCTAGATTGGTTCTTATGAAAAGTGTTTTACGATGGGTAAACAATTATCTATTATTCTGAGCACTTCGGAACGAATCACTTTTTTATCAATTGAAACCCAGACGGTATTTTTGCCTACTGCAAAAGAGATGGTCTGCACCTTCTCTCTTTCCTCCCACATGAACTGTACGTCGCCAAGCTGCTTGTTAAACTGTGATGCCATACGGGTCTTGATTGCAAGATGTGAAAACTGATCAGTTGTGTTTTTTATGTTAAGCAGTGATTCATGTCCCAGTCTTCTCTCGTATGCCACAATCTTTCCCTTACTATCTATTACGCCTGCAAATCTAACATACTGACTAATCCCTCGTATTGCTTTTACTATTCCCTGGGCATCTTTTTTATTCAACGTTCCATGTTCTAATTTTTTACTATATAACCATTGTTTACTTGCTCTTTATAATGACTTGAGTTCAATGGTATTTACTACAAATTTGATGTCAAACTACTGACAACACGGGAATCATTGGGAAAAATTTTGCCTCATGCTCTTTACAGCTTGCAGTCGTAATTGCATTGCAAAAAAATTATCTGGCTCATAATCTAACGCTGTATCAAAATACGCAATAGCCTCATCATACTTGCCAAGGTGGGAAAGAGACAGGCCTTTGTTTATTATGATATTTACTTCCCTTGGCTTGGTTTCAAGAATCTTGTCAAAGCAATCTATTGCTTCTCTGTATCTACCTATGTTGTCAAGTGCGTATCCCTTCAATGACAGCGCCCCGGGATCGTTTGGCATCAACCTTAAAGCCTGACCAAAACACCATAGTGCGTCTTCATGTTTGTTTATGCTTGGATTTGAAAGACACAGTCCTTTGTTGATGAATGCACCAAAGTTACTTGGATCTATCTTCAATGACTTGTCATAGTATTCAATTGCGTCATCAAACCTTAGTAGCATTTGAAATGATATTGCTTTATCATATAATAATTCAGCATTATTGGGAGATGCCTCTAAAGCCTTGTCCATATGTAAAATTGCCTCTTCTTGATTTCCTTCTTTTTGCAACCTGAGCGCTTTTTTGTGCAATGATTCCACCGAATCGTTTTTTGTTGTAGCACCCACTCTACCCAATGGCATCATTACGTGATCCTGACTGATAAAGATTCGAATTACACATGTACACTTGTACATTGAATATTGTTGCTAAAATTGATAATGACCCTGACAATTATAATGATCTTCTACAAAGTGGTACCGTCTTGGATTCAAGTCGCAAGAAAACAATTAACATATTTGCAATTGTTCTTGTATTGTTAATTGCAGTACCTGAGATTGTCGGTCATACTTTATTTGACAAGGCCCATCCTGAAAACTCGTCTGTTATTGCGGCACTTGCTCTTGCAAACAAGTTCGAAGCAAGTAGACATTCTTCCAGTCCATCTTGCAAGCTCATAATTCAAAATGATACTTATGGTGCGGGAGTTGTACGGGCAGCTGGTCTACAAGGACAATATGGGAACTTTACTTGTACTAGCCCTTGATACCTGTCTGATGATCCAAGTTCCTAGTTGAATCTACTTGATGATCTTACACTTGGATGTGATGTCTTTTACTAATGCATGATATGTATAACACAAGATTCCAATCGACCGGTCTTAACAGCATCTCGTAACTTGTAAGAAATACGGCACTGTTCATCCTATTGGTCCCAAAGATGGATATTGTAGAAAATCTGGTGATCCACAACTGCATGCACCTGTACTTGCGCCTATGATGGAGCTCAAGAAACCCATTCATGATTTTTTCAAATCATTGTTTGCTATGCATATGCGGTAAACGCCCAAACTTGCTACAATTCCTGATAGTAACACAATTGCAACAATTAGCACAGTCCACAATTGAATTTACTGGTACGTAGAACACAAAGACTGGGAAGAAGAAGATGAATTCTGAAACGATAGAAAGAGAGACAAGCAGTACTACAAATATGGTCCTTTACACGTAAGGATATCTTTTACCATGATGGGCAATATTGAATGCCTCTTTGTGCATTATACTGCGAAATACTCTTGGGAATTATTTACTCGTATTTTTTAAAATATTTAGTTTGCCAATCTGTGAAAACATGAATATGTTATACTACCTGAATTTGTAACGGTAGTGAAGGGGATAGTGCATTTGGACTTGATATGCTCTGCCATACAAAGATTTGGGCAGTATAAGTCCCTGCAGTGATTGGTAACCATGATTGGCCAAGATTGAGGGTTTGTCCTGGAGCCATTGAACCTGTTATCCAAGATAATGAAACTGTGATTCCATTACTGTCTTGTATCTGTACAAGATATGCAAATGGCTGATCTTTATTTTGTTGGTTTGTAACATCTGACACAACTTGTATCTGTTGGTTTACATTGATTTTACTCAATAATTTTCCGGCCGAGTCTACAATTCTTGCATTGCTCAAAACTGCCTGCTCAAGAGGAGCAAGAATCGTACCTACGGTTGTTGTCGCAGTAAGACGCAATTGGTCCGACGGTGAATGTGGCAGTGGGAGAGTCCTGTCTGTATATTCTGCAGTTATGGTGTCACCTGATGACACATGTAATCTGCTTCCTGATGATCGCAAATCGGTGGTAAGGTATACAGTTCCCTGAAAGATTCCAGTGTTTGGACCTGTTTCAGTCATTGTTAGCTTGATGCCACCTGAATCAGAATCTGACCAAACACTTGTATCAAATTTGTCAATTGCATCTGGGTTGAGATTCATGTCAGGATCTGTTATCTGTACTATTGCTTGACTGTTTACAGGATAACTTGATTGTAACCATTGCACACTGCCCTGATTCCAGTGTATTGTACCAGATCCCGTTACAACTTCATTGCGATTGTATTCAAATGAGACTGTAACTCCATCGTTATTGCTGCTTGGAAGGAACCCATTTGTAGGACCACACGTGGGGTTGCATGTTGATTGGATTCCTGTGGGATTTGTGCCCTGGCCGTCCACACCTGTTGATCCCTTTAGTGTTGGATCGCCAGTAAGCGTAACATACCCACTAAATATTCCAGTGTTTGGACCTGTCTCAACCAAACGATATGGTATGCTGTGACCGCTTGTGGAGACAGTTATCTTGTCATCTGCAGTAATGCCTATCTCGTCAATTATGTTAGGATCTGAATTAAAGTCTGGCGCATAGATTGTAATGTATACCCGGTCAGTCCAACTGAATGTTTTTTTGTTAAGCTGTATTGGAGATGTTGTAGAAAATGCATTTTGAGGCATTATGACAAAACAGATGACAATTATTGAAATTATGATAATTTTCTTCAAACGTTATCTGGTACTGTAAATGGTCGTCATAAACATTGAGATGAAGATACACTCGAATCGTTTTTACGCCTTATGCACAAGATCATGCTACTGCAAGTTTCTTATAAGGTACTTTGAAAGTTTTTAACACTTGGCAAAACTATCACTGGCGCGCGGTCCTATAATTGCAGCAATTGGATTGATTGCAGTAGTGGCAGGAGCTAACCTTTTTGATGCGTCATACCGATCCGTGGAATCTGTTATTGGAACCACGTCTAGTATATTTACAGACCAGGAAATTCTTCCAAATCACTTTATCAATTCTACGATAGCCTCATCACATCTCCAAGAACATAATGTCGTTATAGTACATGTCATACCATCATTGGGTTCTGTCAAACTAGAAGGTATAGATCCAAATGGTATGACTTTTGAGAAAGACAGCAGTGGTGGTTTTCTATATCATATCATACAAAGAAGCCCTCAGGGCGGCTCATACAATATCAAAATACTTGATACTGGAAGTCAGTCAGTAAGAATCAATGCTGTGATAGGTGAAGATCCCTTCTTAGGTAACAGTTGCAGTGCATCATACGGGATGAAATGTAACATTGTACACCTGGCAGTGGGCATGGTGGCAACTGGTATTGTTGCATTTGTTGTTGGAATTGGTATTGGAATGTATGATTTCAGAAAAGAACAAAAACTCCAAAAGAAATAACGACTAGATCTATTTCTAAACTGGGGGTATTCTGAGTAATTGGTGTGTTTCTGACCTTGGGTGTGTATTTTTTAATTCTACATGTGACCACCATCAATAATCTTATCAAGTGATATGGCCATATGACGTCATGTCAAAAGAACCTACTCCAAAAGATTGGGACATGATGTGGCTTGAATATAATACATCACTCAAGACATGGATGCACGCATTTGAAACACTTCAAAAGGCAACCAATGATGTCCAATCCAAATACAATGATGTCATGGCAAAGGCACTCAAAGAATCTAGCGATAGAACCATGGGTCAATTTACTGAAAACTGGCAGAAATCACTGAGCCAAGCAGGAATTGAGACATTCAAACAATTTGGTAACAACTGGCAAAAGTCCTTTAGTCAATCTGGGATGGATCAAATGAAAGCATATGGTGATGTGATGAATAAATTTGCAGAAACCTGGCAAAAAATGTGGAACAAGTAAAATCGCCTCATCCTCACTTTTATTCATGATTTGGTTTGACTTGTTGTAAAAGGAATTTTTTTTAACTAAAAAACGGGTATCTTTTTGTTCAAAGTCGGATTTGCAAAGATCTAGAAAACAATATTGCTCATTTTTGGATCAAAAATGGATCATTTTGAGCTCAAAAATCGATTTTAAGATAAAATTTGTTGCCAACTTTCTTAGCGATCCTAGCTAACAAATCATTTAAGAGAAAGGTTTTTAATATTCGAAAATTTAGAACACACAAGTTGAATTCAAAAGTACTTTTCTCAATATTAGCAGTCATGTTGCTCTCCTTGACGGTATCTTCAATATCAGCATATGCTGCAACTGGAACAACTAAAACTAGTGAGGCTACCGTAAATGAACAAACCAGTATTACATTATCTGGTGAAGATTCAACTGATCCACACTTCCAAGCTATATCATACCAGTGGCAACAATTGTCTGGTGACCCGGTCACTTTGTCATCAACCTCTGGTGTTGATGTTACTTTTACAACTCCGGCAGTTGATCCAGGTCAAGTAAAAGATCTCAAGTTTTCGTTAATTGTAACAAATCCTCAGGGACTTACAAGTATCACTGCATTTACGTTACATGTTATTCATATCAATCATCCTCCGGTAGTAACCACTGATCATGAATTGACAGTGATGGAAGGAAGTCCAATGACTTTGATGGCAACTGCCACTGATCCAGACGGTGATAACATGACTTATGCATGGACTCAGGATGCTGGTTCCACTGTAGTCTTGTCAAACCCAACTGATCTTACTACAATGTTTACTGCACCAGCAGTTAATTCTGGTGATAATTCCACTTTACACTTTACAATTACGGCAAAGGACCCATATGGCGGTGTAGGTTCTGATTCTGTTCTAGTCCATGTTATTAGCGCATCTGCATACAAGCTTGCATCATTGAACTGTAGTCCAATAATTAGATCACACGAGGGTGGTAGTGCAACTCTTGTAGAATCAATTGACAATCCATCTAATGCTCCATTAACATACACATGGAGTCAAGTCTCCGGCATGCCACTTCAAATTTCATCTACAACAGATGCTTCACCGACAATATCACTCCCATCTGGCTCCGGTGGAAGTGTGTTTGCATTCCAATTAACACTTAATCAAGGCGGTTCAATTGTGGGTGATTGTGAACAATACGTATATGCCGCATATCCAGAACCAGGTGCTTCTCCAGTCGCAAATGCAGGTCCAGACCAAGTAGTTAATGCTACAAGCCAAGTCATACTTGATGGTACAAACAGTACCGGTGGATACTTAAAGTTCTCTTGGATGCAAATCTCAGGTGAACCAGTACAGTTGCTTTATACACACACTGCAAAGCCAATCTTCACTGCACCGGGTGTATCACTTGGTCAATCATTGGATCTAGTGTTCTCTAACACAGTAAGCAATTCCTTTGGAAAGGATGCGGCAGTAGTGCACATCACAGTGGTCAATCCATCATCACCACCGAATGCTGTAATCACAATGAAGTAGAATTTTTTTCTACACTGGATTTTCTTCTAGTCAATCCAATTTCCTATTGTTGACTTGGACGAATCACACTAAAGCCATTTTAGGTGATATATCCAGTATTTCTTAAGAATGCATATGATTAATTTATCTAAAGCCAAATGATAGTCATGATAATGCCTCAAAAATTACTTATACTTGCAATTTCATTTGTTTTGATTGGAACTCTTGGTGCAAACTTTTATGCTCAAGGGGCAGCGCCCCAGGTGTCGACATTCACTCCTACTGGACTGAGTGCCACTGCAGTTTCCGCTACGCAGATTAACTTGTTTTGGTCTGCTCCTACACAAAACTATGGAAAAATAATTGTTGGCTATAAAATTGAAAAGCAGCTAATATATGGAGTATTTGATACTGTGGTGTACAATACCGGCAGTACACTTACGGCATATTCCATGACTGGTCTGAAAACCGGCGTGGCGCATACTTATCGCGTTTCAGCGGTTTATTCTGATGATACCTCTACTGATCCTTCAAATGTTGCAACTGCTATTCCATCTGTCACATCTGTCCAGCCCTCCAACCCTCAGATATTGTCTCCTGCAACAAATGTGCAATTTGATTTTGTCCCATCTGATGGCACATCTCTATCAGGTGTGATATTTACTCAAAGTGATTATCTTGCACTACAGTACAAAAAAAATCCTAGGAGCATAATGCTTGATGTAGTACCTACTGCTGACCCAATAAACAACAGCCTTGATCATTTGCTGTCATACCAGAATAATCATCTAAGTGATGATTCAGTTCCTGCTCCGCTTATTGCAAAACCGGCATCTCTTACTAGGATCAATCTCTCATGGCTTCCACCAATACAGCAGTATGGCCAAAAACTAATGGGATACAAAATTGAACTAAAAAATGCCCCTGGGGATTACCAAGTAATTGATGAAAATACTGGAAACGACACAACGAAATATTCTATAGATGGACTAATTCCTGGAACAACCTACACATATCGTGTCTTCGCAGTCTATCCTGGAACCCATAGCAATCCATCAAATGAAGCATCCACAACAACACTTGAATTTATCCAGCTGCCAGTGCAAAAGCCAAACCAGACCACAACCTCTTCAACATCTCCCTCTAATACGTCTCCATCTTCTACTGCTGTAACTCCTGTAAATAATGTCCAGTTTGATCTTACAGCTCCTGATGGAAGTATGCTATCAAGGGTAATACTGACACAGAATGATTACCAACAACTTGTCATCATAAAAGACCCGAGAACTATTCTATCAAATGTAAGCCAGACAACCTCTACAATAAACAATGCACTGTCAAGTATTGTAAGATATCAGAGCCTTCATCCTGTACCAGAATCTGGAAATGTATCGCCTACACCTGTTGTAAATTCCAGCCAGCAGCCAGTGCTTAGCAGGCCACAACCTGTCGATAACACGCTTGTCAACGGTGTAATCACTTCTGTTGTGGCATCTGGTGTGGTCGGCGTAATAACATGGTTTGTCAAAACCAAAGTGGCAAGAAAGATAACAAAAGAATATCATTTTACCCTGGAGCATGTTTCTTCTACTGGACGACCGCAAATCAGAATGAGAAACAGTGGGGAGACAATTGAAGACTGTACCATAATATGTGGAAAAGATACATGTGTCTGGACTGACACAAACCTGGACAAGCCAATACATGTCTATGAGGGAAGTATCTCATCTGTAACAATTCCTAAAGAATATGAAAATCAAAATCACATGATAAGTGTCAAGAGTGGAAAAAAAGTATTACGAAAAATAATGCTCGATGATATGGCGCATGGTTAGGAAAAAATAAAAATACATTAATAAATAAAAAGTTAGGCTATGCTGAGTTCTTTTTCAAGTTCACGTCCTTGTTGAACAGATCTTGTGTTTGTCTCTGCAAGGTGATACTTTATGTTGATGATCTTGTTGACACTTACCAATTCTGTCTTCTGGGTTGCAGCACCACTGTGGTATGGATTTAATGCTTCGTCGAGTGAGCCCCTTTTGTAACACTGTCCATTGCAAGTTTTCCCTGTAACTTTTGCTTACCTGTACGCAAACTCGTCTAGGGAAACTCCATGGGCTGGGCTGTTGACTTTGCTAACAAAGCTCGCATATGCATTTGTTGTATTGTTCATGTCATTTTGGTTGTTTGATTTTTCCAAGTCTACTTGTAACTATTGAGTGGCCATGAAGAATATCTCAAGGTAGAGAAGCAACGTAAAGATATTTTTCTAGGGGTCATTATGGGATGGCTCCAATCTAGGCTCTCTTGTTTTGGTACTAATCGCTTTTATCTGGGGCAAATTTTTGATCAACTGTTGTCAGAAGATCTAATCGGTGCAATCCAGCAAATCTTGATCCTTGGAAAAGGCGATCAAGGCAGACTAGAGTATCTTTTAGATCTTTTACAAAAAGGAAGACCGCTTCCAGATTCTGATCAAAAATATCTGCAAATAATGGTACCTCTCTATCTTGGTACAACTGATTCAGAATCTTACCAGAAAAATGTAGAGCTTGCAATGGAAAGACTACATGACGAAGTAAGGCAACTTGGCGAAAAAATAAAAAAAATTGAAAAAAAGGGATTTGAAAAATATATGGGAAAAAAAGCCATCTTGTTTTTTGTTACCGTATTTGTAGGATGGAATGTCTTGCAGACATATGTCCAGTCAATCTTGTCTGATTTTGTCCCAAATAATGTAATCCAATATGTATTTCCACTGAATCTGGCTGCAAACTATCTAAATTATGGCGTAATTGTCTGGCTTGGATTTCTTGTGTTGATATCATCGTGGCCATTTATCGGCGCTATCCATCTTGCAAAATTTATCATGTCTAGAAAAATTTCAGCCAAGTGATTCATGTTTTCTATTACAGTGCAACACGGTAATAGTCCCAGCGCTCTGGGTCAAATTGCTTTACAAATTCAATCTGTTCATTTCTTTCAATTCTGCTTGCAATTACATCGCGCAATGCAAAACTTGTAAGATACTTGTATCCTTTTGACTGTACTTGCATGTTAAACAACAATCTCATCTCTCTTCCGCCTCTCTGTCCCCAATACCCCATCCTGATTGCAAGTGGTTCCATAAATGCGGTGTTTCTGAGTCCATAGTTTACATCATCTATTTCTGGCTTGATCTTGTATGTTTCTAAGGGTCCACCTTTTGTGAATCCTATGACTGGACCATTGTCGCTTCCAAGCCTTAGTGTATTGAGTATGGTATCTTTTGTCATTACAGATTCTACAAAATCATCTTTTTTGAATTGAAGTGGCTTTGGCAACTGCTTGTGTATTTCTGATAATATATCTATGAATCCAGGTTCTTGTCTGTTTGACATGGGTTCTATTACTGCAAAAAATTTAGTATTATCATAAACAAGCGATCCTTCAATCTCTATTTCTTGTTCGCGTAGTTTCATAAACGATAACACGTTGTTTGTAAAATGTTTTCTCATGTCTTTTGGAAGTGATCGCAAGACGCTTTGATACATCTCGGCATCGTTATTGAGAAGATCCTCAAAATACGCAACAGATCTTCTGACAATGTAATATGGATGCCATGCCAACGCATGGGCATTTTTTTGTGCCATCTCTAATGCTTTTGCAAAGTCACCAAGAGTGTATCCAGCAATCCTGTCTGTAACTGAGAGAAACCAACCCACCTTCTTGAAATGCTCTCTCTTGTCTTTGTCATCTCTTGTAATTTCTGACAAGTTAAGGCAGTCTTCGATTTTTTTCTCTGTGACCTCTTTTATCTCCCCGCTCCAAGGGTATGTGGTTCTATGGATTAGTACGGCAATCAAATTTTTATCAATACTTGCATCTCTTAGTAACGAGTCTAGTTTCTCATCAGTCATGACAAATTTTACGGCGTCCTCTTCATGTGGCTTGTCAGCCTTTTTTTGTGGGTCATAGTCGTGAAACAATGATGCTACAAAAAGATATGGAAAGTCTTCGGGTCTGAGAATATCTCTGGTGTTCTCGGACTGGGCTGCAAGCAGTGTGACATAGGTCACTTCTAATTCGTGAATAATATTGTGATATCCGTAATAATCTATACCAAGACCATTTGATTCGAATAGGTTTATTGTATAATCTAGGATCTTGGAGTAACATTCTCGCTTAAAGCCATTAGCTACCATGATTCTTTGAATTTCTTCACGTAGGGCTACTGGATCCTGATTCTGTAGCAACATGTTGGTAATTGAAACTGATAGTTTTAAGTTCTCGCTCGAATTTCATCATGTTTTAGAAGGGGGTTTCCTTTTTTGGTAAATTGTAAGCAAAACTAAAACTGCAACTATAGCTATGCCAATTATGGAGACATTGGTATAATCTTCAGACCAGTTGGCCACCAAAATCTTTGGCGAATCTGCCATTGTCTCTACAGACTTTTGATCCGAGTTTCCTATGACTGGTCCCTGCCACCCAGAAAATATGTGATTTACAAGAATGTCATTCCCTGGCATAACTGTCACGTCTACAATCGCACCTGAATCATACCATCCGGTTCCCAACGCCCGTCCAAAATTTGAAATGACCTTGATGTAATACTGGGTCTTGTACTCTAGATCAATTTTGTGCATACTTGACATGTGGATCGGAGGTGACATGAAAGTACCTGATTCCTGTCTTGAGATGACGTTTATGTCTGGACTATCAAATGACCATCCATCAAGTATGTACCTTGTATCTTGCTTGTCAGATTGTATCGCATGAGGTATGACAAATTGCACATCTGTACCAACATCAAACCAGTTGTCATCTGTGGGAGATGCTGGAACAAAAGTTACATTGTTCGCTCCGTGCATTGCTATTTCAAATTGGGGTATTGCAAAAAATGTCAGGGAATGATTTCTATCTGTGATAACATCTAGGGTGAAATTTCCACTGGATGTCCTGTTGATTGGAACTACTTTACCGTTGTCAATGGAATAAGCCTGCAAACTGTACCTACCATTATTTGTCATCCATGAATATTGTTGGGAGATTGTGTAATTCTGGTTACTGTTTACAAGAATGGTGTATTCTGTTGATGTGTTATTTGTATAACTGACATTGATGATTGACTTTTGATTATTTTGTATATATCCTGACACTTGATTATCTGAAACAGTGATACAAAATAACAACACTGGAATCAAAAAGAAAATGACATATTTTGTCAAAAATACACTTGACAGACTTCTTTGTACACGATATTTACTTTTCAATTCTCTAAACAATGTCAATCCCTAGCAAAGGTCAAATAATACTTGGTAAAAAAGAATCTATGCAATTATGCTCTTATGTTATCATGACATGTCTTGTCTTTTCGATGGGTATTGCACCAGTCTTTGCACAAACATCGCAACAATATATGATGAAGGATGCACAAAGCGGACAGTCATTTCAGGTGCCATACTCTATAACGGGCGCAACAGTCAGCGACATGTCAATTAGTTCTCACGATACATCTCTTGTGGTATTTCTACAATCGTATGCTGATGGCAACCTGACACTAACCCTTCCAAGAGCGCTCATTGATGCAAAAAATGGTGCAAACGATGACCAATTCTTTGTCCTAGTAGATGGTGCAGACACTGATTTTACAGAACATAAGACCAGTACCAATAGAACAATAACCGTGTTTATTCCAAAGGACACTGGACAGGTGGAGGTGATTGGTACCCAAGTGGTTCCAGAATTTGGCGCGTTATCTTATATGGTGCTTGTTATGGCAATAATTTCAATAGTTGTAGTGTCTGCAAAAACCCGCCTCAAGTTTGCCTAGAAAATGTAAAAAATCTCTCTAGCTAAATCCTGCACCAAACTGATCTCCATGTTGGAGAGGATCGGCAGAGTCTGCACCCTTGAGCTTTAAATACAAAAATGCTTCATTTACCAGCTGTATTGCAGGCTCGTCTTGCAAGTAAAATTGTTTTTTTACCAAGTCACGATATTTTTTTAATCTACCTTCATCTTGCTCATCTAAGGAGATCTTGTCTTTGAGTATAATCGCTGCAATCGTTTCAATCTGAGAATTATACTGGGCATCGTTCATTATTTGTTCAAACCATTTCTTACTTTTAAGTGATTGTCATATTTGATGTAATTCAAGATTTTTCAGAATCTATTTCTTCCTCAAATTCGTCATCCAAGAATTCATCCACGTCATCATTGTTTTCAGAAGGTTCGTCTAGAAACTCTTCCTTTTCTTTATTTTTTTCAGACATGATTTTCTTCTTTTCTTTGTACTTATAACTTTTGAAATGTTCTTGATATGAAAAACCGCTCACTTGTATCATGTGATATCATGTAGTACTAGTTTTTTCCAAAGTTTTCCAAGACTTTTCTTGCATCTTCTTCACCGGATTTTATTAATTTCTTTATGGTTTCAATTGAAAAGTCGGCATCTTCAAAAAGATAATGAGAGTCTTCTTTTCTCTCCACTCTTACTATCTCGTTTATTATTGCCCCTCTCTGGCATGCAAGCTTGTTAAACTCTGGTTCAACCTCTGCAAGTTTTTTCCTGTTAACATCATCAAGTGGAACTGATTCCAAAATGTCATGCATCTTGTTTATTATGGTGAGATATCTTGAAACTATTTTGGACATTCGAATTGTCTGGTCTGTTTTATCTGCCTGCATGATGTCTCTTGCTCTGTGCCATGACTCCATCATGTTCTTTGGAATATCTTCTTGTCCGCGAGGAAATAGATTTGCAATTATGACTCGCTTGTCACGTGTGGGTGAGGCATCAATCACTTCCCTTAGGGGTGTATTGCTAAGCAGGGTTCCGTCCCACAGATACTTATTGTCAACCTTTGTCCAAGATATTCCATAGAATGGATACCCTGCACTAGACAAGACATGCTCTGATGTAAAATTGTCATACTTGCTATCAAATATGGATGGTTTTCCACTTTGTATATCTGTTGAAGTTATTACAAGTCTTGGTCTTGAAGGGTTCTTGAGTTTTGTATAGTCTACAAATTTTTCCAAAGTTACCTTGAGCGGTGACATGTCATACAGATACGGCGAGTTTAAAAATCCAAAAGACGGCCTCATCCAAAGGGGAAAAAATGCATTAGAGTTTCCCCACATTGCAGAATATATTGAAGAAGAGATCTCTCTTGCACGTTCAGTGAGACATGATGGTGTTACTGTCTGTGCCAAGGTGAGCCAAAAATCTTCCAAGTCTTTTGCCGGGTTGTCACTCTTACTTGCGGCAATTATTGATGAGTTGATTCCTCCAATTGAAGTGCCTGCAACAATGTCTATCTTTATCTTGAGCTTGTCAATTGCCTTGTATACTCCGCACTCATAAGCTCCAAGAGAGCCACCGCCTTGGAGGACAAGAACATTTTCTTCACTATCTCTTTCTTTCTTTGTGTGCATCTGCTATTCTACTAGTCTGTATTACATTATTGGATTATGATGCTTTCTATGATTCTCAGGTTTCTGACATGGTTCAGTCCATGTTTTAAGGTGGATTGCGTGTGGCGTTTTGCATCTCTGTTTTTTGATTACCTACTTGCTCGCAATAGATATTGACCTGTCTTACATCTTGCAAATTTTGTGAAATGCATTATGAGAAGATGTGATACCAATGGATGCTATAGCAGATCCTATGAAATTTCTTACCGTCATGGTCATGTTTGGCTTGGCTGCAATAAGTGATGCACCAAACACAACATGGTAGTTGTCAAGCATCCATAGCGCTAGTGTTATCCATGAAAGTATGCCTGCCGTCAGGTATCCAATTCTTGTCTTCTTGAAGATCGCCATGATGCTAAAACTGATTGCAATATACCATACAATGGATGCTGCAAGCCACTTTGCTTCATATACTTCTTTTCTGTCATCGATGAAATAATACGTAGTACCTATCATGGCAAGAAAAAATAAACAAAATATCAGAATCCTGTGATTTGTAACAAATCTTGTTTTACCCTCGCTTTTCTGCTCTGCATCCTTTACCATTTGCTGTATGTGAAAACCTTGTAATTTTAAACTATGACAAGTTTGCGGATGCAAGAACAAGTGCTATGTCCCACGGGCTGATTATGTTCTCCTGGCTCATTAGGCATGGAGATTTCATACCCTGCATGATTTTACATGCATCAGTAATTGTAATATCGTCTGATATATTTTTTACCTGCTCTAGGCTGAAAATGTCTCCACTCATTGCCAAAAAGTCTTGTCCGTTTCTGAGACATTCAAACTCTCTGACCAACTTCTGTATGATTATTCTGTCGTTTATGAAAGAACATGTACCGTCAAGTACAATCTTACGAGTATTGTTGTCAAACATTCTCTGAATTATCTGCCTTACCGTATCCTCTTTGTGAAATGTGACTATCTTTTTTCTTGGAATCTCAGAAATGGTAGTGTTTACTTGAAATGTTGTTCCCACTTCGAGTACCTTTCTTGCTGATATGGCTGAATATCCATAATACTGGTTTGGCATTATGGCAAATGCCCTTCTGGTCTGTGACCACTGTTTTATCAATTCTGAAAATTTATCCTTTGGATTTATGATGACGATCTTCTTACTCATGGCATCTCCTATCTTTATCTTGTCAAGAAAAACTGCGGTCTGATTTTTTAGGACGCTATCTAAAACCTCGATTCCACCTACTATGCCCACTGGTCTGTCATCACTTGTAGCAACTAGCGAGTCTGTCAGTGTCTCAAGATGGTGGGGAAGAAGTGATGCCGCCTCACCTAATGTGTCATTTACACTGATGCTCACTATTGGAGTGGAAAGTATTGACTGGGGTAAAACTTCCTCCAATGTCTTGTCTGCAAGAAACATATTCATGATCTGGGACATCTCTCTTTTAAAAGGCCGTAGGGCATGTCTAGAACTAGAAAATCATTCCTTATTTACATTGATCATGATTCTCATATGTGATTTGTAAGTGTAAATGCTATTTTGATAGAAACTTGATGATAATCTCTGCAAGTTTTTCGGGTTCCTCAACATATGGAGAGTGACCACATCCCTCCATTGGCATAAACTCACAGTTTTTGATTTGCGACACAAACTGATGTGAATACTCGAAAGGTATCAGCTTGTCATCTTTGCCCCAAATTACCAGTGTAGGAATATCAATCTTTGAGAGTTTCTCAAAAATATCGGGTGAGTTCTTTAATCCTAGAAGGGTAGACAAGAATGCCATTTTTGCATTTGGCCTTGACATGTTGTTGACAAATCTCTCTATTGATGTCTCTGATACTTGTATGCCGGGACCAACCATCATATGATATGCGTTTTTTACCGAGTCCTTGTTTGGGTATAATGCTGCCATCGTATACGCATCAAGTGTTGGGGTGGATTTTTTCATTATCCCTGCAGGGGAGATGAGAATTATCTTTTCAATTATGGGATTCTGGGCTGCGGCACACTCTGCAGTTATCTGACCTCCAAGTGACGTACCAACCATGAACGTCTTTTTTATCCCAAGTGCCTCGATAAAGTCAAAAACAAACTTTATGAAAAATTCGGGAGTGTAATCAACTGAAGGCTTGTCACTCTGACCATACCCGATTATATCTGGTGCAAAAATATGATATTTTTTATTCAGGTGAGGCGTAATATTGCTCCACCTTTCTGCATATCCACCCAGTCCGTGTAAAAGGATGAGATTGCGATCAGACTGGCAGCCGTCTTCCAAATATCTAATATTGTTTTTGCTTATGGCGATAAATTTTTCCTTCATCCGTTCACTGAAAGTCTTACAAACAAAATAAGTTTTAGCGATATTTCTTATGACAATATTAGTAAAGCAATGTTCACTAAAAAGATCGGTAGTGCGATCACGCCTTTTTAGTCATGGCGGTGGCATATTCTAGCATCTTTGCATAAGACGACAGGACGAGCTTGACATAATCGTCATATGACTTCATTGCAGACATGGTGTTTTCTACAAGTGTTTTTTGAAAATTGTTCATCATATCTATCTCGGACATGACAGTCTTTGTTGTTATTTTAAAACACTGGTCAAATGATTCTATTGCTTTTTGATCCACTCCCATGTTATCAAGGAATTCTTTTTCTGCAATGTAGCATGTACCAAAAAAGTCTCTTGCAATACGCAAGCCTTCTTCCTGCAGGTCTGCAAAACTTTCAATATATGAAGGCATCAAACACTCTATCTTCATTATTACCTGATTTGTATTGTCCCTCATTACGTCGCATACGGAAAGGAACTGTTTGGCATCTGTCTTTTCTTGGGGTTCGGATTTTGACACTGACATTGTTTATGGGATACATCCTTTTAACAATTTGTTGTATTTGCATTTGATGTATTTGCATTTGATGCCTAGCAATCTCTATATGTGTAGAAATCTAATCTATTCTACCTTCCATGTCAATTCCACCTGGCTTTAAAAAATCATTGGCAAGCTATAAGCACAATTCTCTTTTTTGGACCGACTTGTTGTACCTGATGTCAAACAGGCAACAATCGCTTGCAGCTACAGGACCATTTAGGAAATTTGCAATCAATGCCAAAACCCTGAGCACCGAAACCATAGAAATTAATGAAGACATGGCAGAGTTTAACACTAGGCTGTCTGGATACTACAAGCAACTCTCAGATACATGGAATGAGGCCCAGAAAGAATACACCAGAAAGGTACCTGAACTTCCAAATGATGTAGAACACATGGAGGCGTCAAAGCGAATATGGATTGATATATTTGAAAATTACTTTACAAGACTTTTTGATTCTGCTGAATTTGCAGAGAACTTTGGCAAACTTGTATCAAGTGAACTTGAGATTGCCAAGCACTGGAACAACATGGCATCAACACTGCTTGAAAGTGCAAACATGCCCACGAAGAAGGACATGGATGAGGTGTACAAAGAATTACACTCTTTGCGAAAAAGAGTTGCCAAACTTGAAAAAATAGCAAACAAGGGAGGAACTTCAAATGGCCAATGAAATTAAAGTAGACCCGCAAATGTTGGCAGAATTTGTCAAACTAAACAAGAACATATTTGAGGCACCAAATCTTGCCAAATCTCTTGATGAGATTGACCTAGAAATAACTCCGCATGAAGTCGTATACTCTGAAGGAAAGATTAGGTTACTTCACTTCAATCCGTTGGTTCAAAGACAACTAAAGACACCACTCGTGATTGCATATGCACTGATAAACAGATTTCATATCTTGGACATACATCCAAAAAAGAGCTGGGTGAAACATTTGCTAAACCAAGGAATTGATGTCTACTTGATTGATTGGGGAACCCCAACTCAGATAAATAGACACGAGGGATTTGATGACTATGTCAATGGCTACATGGACAACTGTATTGATTTTGTAAGAAAAGAGACCTTGTCTGATGCAATATCTCTGCAAGGCTATTGTACCGGTGGGACTCTGTCTGCAGTATACTCTGCACTTTATCCTAAAAAAGTCAAGAACCTCACTCTAACTGCACCAGTGATTGATGGTAAAAGAGACAGTACTGTAGTGTCAAACTTGGCAAAGCACATGGATGTTGACAAGCTGGTAGATACTCTGGGCAATATGCCTCCTGAATTGATGTATTATGTTTTTTCAATTCTAAAACCCTTCGAGCAAGGCTTTGAAAAATACCTTAATTTCTTCAAAAACATTCATGACCAAGAATATGTTGAAAACTTTATCCGGGTGGAAAAATGGGTCTCGGATACACCGCCAATTCCAGGGGAGTTGTACAGGCAATGGATAAAGGACATTTACCAGGAAAACCTCTTGATAAATAACAAAATGCACGTGGGTGGAAGGCAGGTGTCCTTGAAAAATATTTCCATGCCGCTACTCACACAGGTCGCAGTAGGCGATCACTTGGTGTCCCCCGAATGTAGTATGCCGATTCACTATGCAGTATCAAGCGAGGACAAGACACTCAAGATATATCCAACTGGACATGTGGGCATGATCGCAAGCTCATTTTCGCAAAAAAAGGTTCTTCCAGAATTTACTCAATGGCTAGTGGAAAGATCTGAAAAATAAAAAAATAAAAAATTAATGGTCTAGTTCTTGCTTGGAGTCCATGCTGAGAACCATGATTGCAGTATGCTTGTATCCATTGTTGTGAATGCCTTTAGGTTGTCATTGAATGTCTTGAGGTTTTGTCTTGCTGCTTCCATCGCTGCCAGTACTGCTTTATTCTGTACTGAACTTGTTTTTACTATCTCCTCCGTTGCATCATTTATTGCTTTGAGGTAAGTTGGTGGAAGGTTTGCTGTAAAACCACTCTTTGTTGCAGCCTCTTGCTGGAATTCGATTGCTGTATCTACTGCATTCTTGTATGCTGTTGCAAATTCTTGCTGTAGATTTGAGATTGCCTGGATATATTGTGTGATATTCTTTTCTGTCTCTTCAAAATATCTGCTCACATTCTGCTTGTATACTGCGTATGTCTCTTTTGCTTCTGTCTTGCTCATTTTTTCACCTCCTGTCGTGAATTACTTTTATGGATTGGAACTACAATCACTTGGACCAGATCGTTTTCCTTGATCCCAATTGCTTCTCTTTCTGCTTCGGGTATGGAAATTCTGCCATTGCTTCCAACTGATGTCTTGAATGCACCCCATGATGAAAACTGGGGCAAATTTTGTGCAAGATTAAACCAGTTGTACATGGCCTTTGATCCGCTCTCTGCAAAATTTTGTACGAAATCTGATTGTGCCTTGGTGGTTTGGTCTGCCATCTCTTTTAGTGTATCCAGTGGATTTGTTTGGTTTGTATGATTCATCATGTCGCCAAATGTTCTCATAAAGTCCATCTGGGCCTTGCCGCTTCGCTGGATCCATTCTTTAAATATGACAGATGGGTCCGGTTGGTTGTAGTTACCATTCATTGGTAATAATAACCAACCAAAGGTATATAACGTTATGGTTTGGTATCATCAGTGATGACGATTCGAACAATTAATCCTGTCACTGAGGATGTCATACATGAATATCAAAATATTACAGAAGCAGATCTGAAAAACAAGGTAGGTAAGGCGCGAGAGGCCTTTGCTACGTGGAAGGCTGACTCTAAAAACAGGGCAATGTTTTTACATCTTTTATCTCTGGAGCTTAGGAAAAACAAGGAATCTCTTGCAAAAGTAGCAACACAAGAGATGGGAAAGCCACTCAAAGAATCTCTTTCTGAAGTGGAAAAATGTGCATGGGCCATGGAGTTTTATGGTGACAATGGGGAAACGTTTCTCAACACCGAAATAATAAACACGGATGCAAGAAAAAGTTTTGTTGCATTTGAGCCAATTGGCGTCATTGCAAGTATAATGCCGTGGAACTTTCCATATTGGCAAGCATTGAGATTTGCTGCGCCATCACTTATGGCTGGAAATACAATTGTGCTAAAACCTGCAAGTGCTACCATGCAGTGCGGCATTGAAATGGAAAATCTGTTTGTAAAGACTGGATTTCCTGAAGGCGTATTTCAAACACTGGTAAGTGATTCTAGCATGGCTGAAAAATTAATTGATTCTGATATTAATGCGGTAACATTTACTGGCAGCAACATTGTTGGTGCAAGGGTTGCACAGAGGGCGACATCACAAGTCAAGAAATGTGTTCTGGAACTTGGTGGAAGTGATCCTTTCATAGTCTGCTCTGATGCAGATGTTGACAATGCATCAACTGGGGCAGTAAAGGGGAGATTCATCAACTGTGGCCAGAGCTGTATTGCATCAAAGAGGTTTTTTGTAGTAAAAAATATTGCAAAAGAGTTCATCGAACAATTTGTGCAAAAGACTGCAAAACTAAACGTGGGAGATCCAATGTCTGATAGTACTGACATTGGTCCTCTTGTAAATGCTGATGGCCTGCATAGAATTGAAACGATGGTACAAGACGCTGTAGCAAAAGGCGCCAGAATTCTCACTGGAGGCAAGCGACTGCGCGACAAGGGCTATTTTTACGCACCGACTGTACTTGACAACATCACACCTGATATGATGGTGGCGCACGAGGAGGTATTTGGGCCTGTGGCACCTGTGACTGTGGTTGAGGATGAGGATGAGGCTGTAAGGCTTGCAAACTCGTCACGATATGGTCTTGGGGCAAGCATATGGACCAAGAATCTTGACAAGGCAGAAAAACTGTCTAGGTTGATAGAATCAGGCATTATAACTGTAAACAATGTGGTTATATCTGATCCGCGAGTTCCATTTGGAGGAGTCAAGCAGAGTGGATTTGGCAGAGAGCTCTCAAGATATGGAATGCTTGAATTTGTAAATATCAAGTCTGTTAGATACTATGACCAACTTGTACCATTCCATCACGTAGAATAGAATCTTTTTTGCAACTTGACGTATTTCTAAATTGAAAAATTAGTTATATCTATTGAATATGACCTGTGTAATTATTCCGGTTCCTATGATTGCACCTAATTCAAAAAATATGATATCAAATGCTACTTCTCAAATGGAGCACTAACCTCTGCTGCTCACACTGAGAGCTTGGTTTGTCTGTCATATTTGTAGTTGGTCGAACACGATATAACATATCATGGGCAAGCGTGTTTTATTATTGTTAAGCTAAGTTGCTCAAGTGATTACACTTGAGAATCAGATGAAAATTATCTTTACTCTGTATTCAAATAACAAGAAAAATATGCAGTGTCACAAGTTATCTAACAAGATTGTTTTATAATGGGCCTTGGTTTTCATTTGTTTGAAATGAAATATGTTGTAATTTCTGCAATCTTGCTTGCAGGCTTTGCAGCTTTGTCTTTTTTAATTGTTGGAAATAATACGCATGTCTCAGAATGGGATCATACCTCATTTATTCAGGTAAACAAACCTAGTAACAAAATTGTAAACAAGATAATGGTTGACCTGAGTAAATACGGAAGAGAAGCAGTGTGGATTGGAATGACTGCACTACTTTTTATTGTTGGCAAAAAAGATGGCCGCAAGGCTGCAGTTTTGCTCACTGTAACGTTTCTAATTCTGATTCCTCTCGGGACTGTGATAAAATCTGAGGTAGATAGGCCAAGACCTGTTTCGCTTGGTGATAACCTGCTTGTAAAAGCAGAATCTGATCCTTCATTTCCATCTGGACATGCAGTAATTGTATCAGGAGGTGCAGCAGTACTTCTTTTGAGATTCAACAGGGGAAGGCAGATGATAGCTTCGATAATTCTTGCAATTGAGGCACTGCTTGTTTCATACTCTCGAGTCTATGTGGGTGTTCACTATCCACTGGATGTGGTTGGCGGAATCTTGCTTGGTACTGGTATAGCATGCGCGGTAATCGCATCAAGCAAATACCTAGGACCGATTTTTTCCCGCATTGATTCTATGAAAAGATGACTTTTTTCATACAAAATTTTTCTAGCCGTTTAGAAAACCAATAATACTGGATGCTTGTCACAGAATGTGAAAACCATTCATGATAGACCCTGAAGTACAAAAGACTCGAAATATGACATTTGAAATAAATCCTGTCATAGTAAACAGGTGGTCTCCACGATCATTTGTACCGCATGACATTAGTGACAAGGACTTGTTTTCTCTCTTCGAGTCTGCAAGGTGGGCACCATCGTCTTCTAACAGCCAGCCTTGGAGATTTATCTATACAAAAAGAAACTCTGAAAACTGGAATGATTTTTTTAATTTATTAATTGATTTTAACAAACAGTGGTGTGCAGATGCTGCTGCCTTGGTGGTTGTTGTATCAAGAAAGAACTTTGAAAATAATGAAAAACCATCCATAACACACCAGTTTGACACTGGAGCAGCATGGGAAAACCTTGCAATTCAGGCAGTCTCCCAGGGACTAGCTACGCATGCAATGGCTGGATTTGATTATGATAAGGCAAGAAAAACCTTGCAAGTACCTGATGGCTATGAAGTGATGGCAATGATTGCAATAGGAAAAAGAGGTCCAAAAGAAAAACTGTCTCCTGAACTCCAAGCCCGAGAAATTCCTAACACTAGAAAACCACTTTCCGAAATTGTAATGGATGGCAAGTTTGGCAACAAGGTCCAGTCACTATGACTGGAAATATGACTCCGCAGGTTGCACAATTAATTGAAGACAAGAACTTGGCATTTGTTGCAACTATAATGAAAAATAATTCGCCCCAGATAACTCCTGTCTGGATAGACTTGGTTGACGGAAAAATTATTGTAAACACTGCAGAAGGTAGGGTGAAACAAAGAAATGTTTCAAGAGATCCACGGGTTGCAATTTCTATAGTTGACAGAAATGATCCCTACAACATGGTTACAATCCAGGGTCAGGTGGTGGAACAGACAACTGAGGGAGCTGACAGACATATTGACAAGATGGCAAAAAAATACCTTGGAGTAGACAAGTATCCGTTTGCAATGCCTGGAGAAAAGAGAATTCTGCTAAAAATAGTCCCACAAAAAATATTTCACATGGCACCTCGTTCCTAATCCCAGATCTATGTTTTTGACTATCTTTAGAAAATAATTAGTAATACATCATGTGACCTAATTCCATCTCTCAGTCCAGATAAACACGGGTAACACAGCCTGGCTTGTGATAGTATCTAGTTGATGCTGCTTATGATATCTGCACTGGATATGTTCTAGGCTAGCCTTTTAAGGCAAAAAATAGTCTCTGTCTTTATACGGATCTTCTTTGGTCTTGCATATCTTAGTGTGATGTGGCTTACAGTTGGATTTAGTCTAACTTTTGGATCTGATACTGGTGAGAGTTGACTGGTAACACAGGCTGGTATATGGTGGGAGTGTTTGCCAATTCTGCGGTAAACCACCGTAAGCCCGGTGTAAAAAGGCCGAACTAGACACTGAAGAGCATGCAGAAAGAGCATAACTCTGACGAAGAAGCGCATGGTAATCTCTGATCTGATATCATGGAATATGTTAAAATATAAAATTGATACATGTTATATCAAATGGGAGGATTTGAAAAGAACTGTCCTGTATGTGGCAAGAAATTTACCAGTTTGATAGAATACACTAACCATATTGGTATTGATCACAAAGACATACCTCCTGAAGAAATACTAAAGATTAACAAGGAAGACAAGTGGTCGTTTTCAAGCAAGTGATGGTACCATCACCTAGGATCGTCTTGGAATTTCTTTAAAAGTATATCAATCTTTTTGTCAAGTTCCTGTATTGCATCAAACGAGCTTTCATGCTTATCATCAAAATCTACAAGTTTTTTTAAAATGTCACTATGACTCTCCTCTAGTTTTTCTATTCTACCAAGTATCTTGTCTTGCTGTACTGCTGTTCTGTTTTGTCTGTTGTATATCCACCAGCTTACAATTCCTCCAATTACTACACCTCCTACGATTCCAAGATATGTCGATGATGCGTTGCTCATGTCGCTGCAGTTCTTTGAGATCTCTGTCATACATCCCCAAAGATCAAAAACTAGAGGTAACATGTCGATATGTCAAAAATGTACGTATGGTGCTTTTACATTGTCTATGAGCATCAGTTAACGAGGTTGTGAAATGATTGTAAGCGAAATGGTTTGAAAAGTGCTCTACAATGTTGTCTAGTGGGAATAAATCACTGGTTTTACGGTTGTCTAAAAATTCGACTATCTGTTCTTGGCATAAAAACTCGTCAAGACACTGTTCGCATCCTTGACAGTTTTGTAGTGTGATGGACCCAAGAGATCTCTGAGAATCTTCCTGGAACTTACCTGCGATCAATTGGTTTCAATCTAGTCTAGAGTATATTTGCGGTACATTACAAGTGGAAAAATCCTGCCCTGTTACGAAAATAAGACTTGCGCATGATTGTTAAGATCTTGTTCAATTATATTCCATTACAATGATTTACTAGACAATGTCAGATGACAACGACACCTCTGATTTTCTTGTCAAGGCACAAGAGCACATTGAGGTAATCAGCACTGAAGATGAAAGAATAAAGATAATTGGTGAGGAGCTTGCAAATGATACTGGCAGGGCAATCTTTGGCAAGATATCACAAGGGGTCTCCAGCACAAACGATCTGGCAAAATCACTAAACATTTCACTGCCTCTTGTAATCTGGCACATCAACCGTTTGCTTGGTGTGGGATTGATAAAAGTAGAAAAGACTGAACTAAGTTCAAAAAATAAAAAAATGAAATACTAAGGTCCTGTAAAAACGGCATTTGTAATTGTGCCGCCTACAAATCCTGCTGAAAATAATGTTTCAAAAACAAAAAAAGAGGCCATATTTATGCAGTTGCGTCATTATTTGGCAAGCATTCTGGCATTTGTCATAGTTGGTCCTGTAATTTACCTTATGGAACAGAATCAATCTGCAAACCAAGAGCCTGTTCAAGAAGCTGCGCAAAAAAGTCTTCCACATGCAATCGAGTCGTTAAGAAGCAATGCATCCATTGCACCATTTGCCGCATCACATGTACAATTAAGTCAAGAGCCAACTATTGCATCTGCGAATCCTGTGATGATTGCAATTGCGATAGCTGGGGCAACTGCTGCATTTTTTGCGGTATTTTTTGGAATACGTGTATTTAAAAAATTACAAAAAGTAAAAAGGTAATACAAAATTGGTCTTTGGCAAAGTTTTGATAAAAAAATACATTATGTTGCCTGCTATAGTCTAGATTTTTAAAAAAAATTAAGTTTAAATGAAATTTAATCAAAGCCTATAAGCTCTGCAGGTATGATGTGGTGTATGATGACAACCCGGAAAAAAACCATGCTTGCAACAATTGCTGCAATTTCGATTGTTTCAACTGCAGTATTTGCAAGCCTGGAAATTTCTCAACAGTGGGTCTATGGACAACAAGCACCTGTAATACCGGCATCGCGAGAAAGAACAGCATATGTTACAGGTTCTGCAACTGAATTTGTCACACCAGACATGGTTACTGTTCAGTTTGGTATTGACACTGAGGCAAAGACTGCCAAAGATGCAATAAGCTCAAACGCTCAAATGACGAGTACTGTGGTAAATGCTGTTCAGAACATTGGTATAACCACAGATGAGATCAGCACGGCTGGATTTTCAATTTATCCAGTATACAATGACTCTGTACCTGATCTGGCAACTGGTATGCACAAGTCTGTTCTGACAGGCTATCAGGCTTCAAACACTTTGTATGTCAAGACAACCAAACTGTCATTTGCAGGAAGTATTGTCGATGCAGCAGTTGGTGCAGGAGCAAACAGAGTGGATAGCATCTCGTTCTCACTCTCTCCTGGCAAACAACAAAGCATGCAAGATGATCTGCTGGGACAAGCTGTCTTGAATGCCAAGTCAAGGGCAGAAAAAGCACTTGATCCTCTGGACCAAAAGATAATCGGTGTAAAAATGATAAGCTTGTCAGAGTTTAACACGGCGCCAGTTCCAATGTACTATGGTGCAATGTCATCCATGGCTATCCATGCAACACCCGTATTTGCTGCAAACCAACAAGTGACAACTACTGTAGATGTAACATTCCTAATTGGGGACAAGTAGTTTTACATTTTTCCATTTTTTTAAATATGAGTTGATACTGTGACAGTAAAACCATTGTCCTGTACCTGTTATGCCTATAGAATGTTTTTCAAAAACCATGCTATGTTTTATGATTACACATTTCAAAATTAAACTGTCTCCAAAAATCTCATATATGATGAACACGATATATTATAATTGGAAACCGCATATGTAATGATTAACTGCGAGATGGGTGCGGAGGGGACAATTGTAGAGGGTGTGAAATCAATCGATTCTGTAAAGGAAGTGTCAGGCGTGTTTGGCAACTATGACGTCATAGTGAAATTGGAGTGTCTAGACATTGATGAGATACGTGAAACCATAGCAAAAAAGATACGCCTGTTGTCAAATGTACGGTGCACTACAACACTGATGTGCGCTAACTAGACTCGGACGTAAAAATGACCTGTATTTCCCTCTGTTATTGTAAAAATTGTTGGAAATAAAGAACGCCTTTTAACCTGTAACACGTTATTATTGTATAATGGAGATCATGGGAAGAGGTTTTACACAATTAGTTCAAGAGATGCCTTGTTATTTTCACATATTTGGCAAATTTGCAGGCTACAAACTATTTCACCGCAAGAGTCCACTGTATGGATCTGCTGATATCATCAATGTGTGCAACCTGCACTGTACCCACTGTTACTGGTGGCTCAACAGAAAAGAAAATGAGGAGCTCACAGTTGAGCAGTGGCAAAAAGTAATTGATGAAAAATTCAAGAAAAAACATATCTTTATCATAACCCTTGTTGGAGGCGAGCCTACTCTTAGGCCCGATGTTATTGATCTATTTGTAAAACAATTTCCAAAAAGAATCTGTATTGTATCAAATGGAACCATACCGTTGAAAAAAATCCCCAATCTTTACTTTTATTGGATTTCCGTAGATGGCACAAAAGAGATACATGACAAAATTCGTGGTCCCGGATCCTATGACAAGACTAGGAAAAATGTGCTTGATTATGTGGAAAATAATGGAGAAAAGGCATGGAAGGATGTTTGGATTACCATGACAATAAATTCGCTAAACTACAAGACTGTGAAGGATGTGGCAGAAGAATGGCATGACCATACTAATAAGATCGGATTCCAGTTTCATACACCGTTTGCAAAAAATGATCCTCTCTTTTTACCATTTGGCCCTGAGAGGACTAGGGTGGTTGATGATATCATTGCATTGAGGGAAAAATTTGATGATGATTATATTATAAATCCTGACAGCCAACTTGAACTGATGAAGAAAAACTGGGGTGGAAAGGGAACTACACCAATTGACTGTCCAACTTGGGCAATTGTGTCAGTTGATCACATGGGCAGAGAAAAAAAGCCATGTTGTATTGGTAGTGCAGAAAACTCTTCCATGAAACCAATATGTGAAGAATGTGGTCTTGGGTGCTATTCTGTACTTGTAGGATACGGGATGAAGGGTTAACACTAGTTAGCCTGCTCGTTTTTCTTCTATCCGAAAAGAAAACTATCGCACCTATGACAATCATTATGATTCTAAATTGGCTGATAGTTGATAGTTGGTTGCTAATGGACAACACGTGATAATTTGCATCAACAACACACTTGAATTGGCTGGATTGATTGTAGGAATAAGGTCAAGGACCAGATGTGATAGATCACACTAGGAACATGATGGTACCTGTCAACAAAATTCCTATGCCACGGCTGATCTTCGTATTTTTGAAAATCTAGGAAGCATGATCGCAAGTGAAAATACTATTGCAATTACAACCAACGACCCTGTGGGAAATTCTGGCACGATGTGGGGCTGTGACACAACACCTGAAATCTCTGTATCTGAAAAACTGTTTCCATTTAGATTCTCAAATCCTATGGTGATAGGGCCTGTATAGTTGACTGGAAAATCAACATCTATAATATTTGGGGTACCGTCACTGTTGGTTGTTCCGCTATTGTGAAACAGCAAGCCATTTCTGCCCTCTATGATGGAAAAATCATAATCTATTGAATCCACTGTCTTGTTTACTAGATATGGGTCAAGAATTTGGAAACTAAATTTTGTTGTATAACCTGCGATAATCTTTGGCGGATCCCATCTGAGGCTGACCTTGTACTGGGCATTTCTTGTATATTGCATTATTGGAAATGCTGTTTCATTACTTGGGGATAGGGTAAAGTTCATCTCGGGCTTGGAGTTTTGTTGTTGGGCAGCAATTGTGTTTAGCACTTGCTTGTACAATATCAGGTGTATAATCCTCTCAGTATCTGAAGAATAATCATCTATGCTTACTGCACTGTCTGGCAACGCTACCCCGTTTACATGTGCGTCATACTTTGTAACTATAAAGCTGGAAAATGCCCTTGGGATCTTCAATTCCTGGTGTACTACTGTTACTTGTTTCAGGTTGTCCTGGCTCCAGTTAAATGGCATGGAAAAACTCATTTTCTTGTTGTCAGAATCATATTGAAAATTTCTAATCTGATCATAATATGCAACAATTGTAATTGTCTGTTTTCCATCATCCTTATCGATTATTGGATATTTGTTGGTTATTGGAATCGATATTGCAGCATCGTATGTTTTACTTATTTGGTTGTTGTAAGAGCCCATTGTGAGGACATTAATCTTGAATTTGTACAATCCGCCTGATGCAAACACTGGGCCCTTTATTTGATAACTTCCGCTGTGACCCAGAAGACCAGGAAATAGTCCCCCTTCCTCATTTATTGAAATTTTACCTGATGAATTGTCTGGTGTAACATCAAACAGAAAATTTCCATTATCACTCATGAATACGTGGCCAAAAAGTGCTTGGTCATTTTTAAAAACTGATATTACAAGTGTAACCTGCGGTAAGGGTTCCTGATTTGACGCATCTTGTAAAACGAAGTTTACCTGAGTGCCTACATGACTATTGTCAATCAAAAATGGTGACGAGTTTATTGACAGGGTGACATTCTTGTTTCCAATCATTTCAGGTGGCAATATCTCACTTGCAAGACCATCACCATACGCTGACATGAGAACAAGGCTTGGAAGCAATGCGCATGAAACTATGACTAGAATTGCAAGTCTTGCCAATTTGTAGAGTCTTATCTTGAGACTCTAAATAAATAGTAGGCATCTTCTCACTTGATCGCACTGACTAGATTCTATAACATATGATGGCACAAATTTGGAAACCGGTTTGATTGTTGCTCTATAGACTTGAGAATGTATCTGCAAAGTTGTATGCAGTTCTCTCAAGCAAGACTGGGTTGTATTTTTCTATGATTTCATGTACCATGTCTATATTTTTCAAAAAATACACTTTCCTTAGTTCCATGATCTTGATCTCTACTATTTTATCATCTACAAGTTTTGCAAGAAACGTAGAAATAGTAGAAGGGGCTTTTTTCACCTTCTGAACTATTTCGTTGAATAAAAGTGGCTTGCCTTCTAACAATGCTAACATGATGTATCTTTGTGTGCCCCGCCTAAGACTTGTTATCAATATTGATTCTTCTTCTGTAACAAAGAGTGGGTAGAATCTGGTCTCTCCAGACTTTCTATCTATCTTCACGCTACCGTTTTCCTCTAACTTTCTTGTGTGATAGCTTAATACTCCGTTTTTCAATCCTGTTTCTCTCATTATCTCCCTAAATTTTATTCCGGGATTTTTTTCAACGATGTTGATGATTTCTGTTTCTCTATTCATGGCTAATCTTTCCTAAAGATACTGAGCACAAACATTCCTAGTGTTGACACTTCAAAGAAATGTCCAATCTCGCCTGCCGGAAACGGGCCCAAATAATATGTATATTGCCATGCTGCATCCACCAGAGACAGCGCTTCTGCTATTACAAAGAGCGAAAATGCCAACATTGTGAAGAATAGTCGCTTGGTTTTGACTCTGGAATATGCAATTGCTGATACTATGCTCAAGAAAACTGCTAGACTGATGCCACAAAGATGGATCAATATGTGAAAGATCTGGAACTCGTGAAAAATATGCGGTAAAATTACCGGTATTGCCAAAATCCCTATTATTGTAAACATTATCACAGTCAGCAAATTAGACCTGTTTTCTATGATGCTACTATACATGGACATGGCATACAATGGTCAAAAATTGGATTTAAACGAACTGGTACAATCTCCGAATACCTCCACTCTTATTTTATGAGTAATATCGATGACATGGTATGCTCTGTAAATGTACCAATTTCCTTATTTTGTCTAGTATTGATGTAACTGCAGCATATCATTTTGACTTCATCTCACTCTATTCTTTGTTGTATGGCTAGTGTACACATGCAGTAAGACTAGCGTTGAAATTTGAAAATCTAATTTTTGTCATATCGATCTTCTCAAAAGATGTTGTTTCTTTAGAGCGATAAAATATGTAACATGGAAAAACTGAATTACAAATTATCATGGTTTTCTTATTTGGCTTGAGGCTTTTCTCAAGTCTACTACACCTTTGCAATAGAAAAATCCCACCACGACTAACAATCCTAAAATAGCTGGAGCCATAACCTGAGCGTAATCAAAGCCTAGCTTTGGAATCACAGCTGAAATATTTTCTTGATTGTTTTGATTATTTTGTGGTTGTCCTGCTGATATTGTCACGGTCGCAAGTGCATTTGCCCTTTCTTCTGCCATTATGATGTTGCCTTGTGAATCAGACGTCAACCATTGTACCCAACTATTTGATGTTGGAATGTTTTTTTCAATGATGTCTCCTGTCCTCGGGTCTATTACTGAAACTTTGTCAAAAGTGTGTTGTGCAACCCATAGGTTGTGGTATTTATCAAAAGCCATCCCGTATGGGAGATTATCTGGATTTGGATCAAGTTGTATCTTCTTGAATGTCTTTAGTAGTGGATCAAAGACCGATACTGCCTGGCCTTCATGCTCTGAAATGTATATTTTTCCTGTCCAATGATCTAAAATTATGGCAGTTGGTCCTTTCATGGTATAATTTCCGGGCGGTGCAAATTCTGTTACTTTGTTGTTTGAAATGTCAAGACTTGATATTTTGCCAATGCCTTCGACTATCCATATCTTGCCTTGTGTATTGTCTACTGCAATTCCTAGCGGGTCTGATTTATCTGGTAATTTTATTGACTCAAACTTTGTTGTATTGGTATCAAACTTTAGGACCTCGTTAGTGTTCGCAGAAGTGATCCAGATTGTATTGTTATTGTCTATTGCAATGCTTGTAAGAATCCCTTTATTTGGAATGGGATAATCATGATTTGAGTTGTCATCTGGATTGAAATGTCCAAGCATTCTTTGTGTATAGTCAATATACCAAAGAGTATCGTGAGAGTCTAATGCCATATACACTATACTGTTTAATCCCTTGATTTTGTGTTCAGTATACTTGTTAGTTCCTAGATCAAAATCAAGTATCTTGCCGCTCTTGAGGGTTGTATCTCCCACCCATATCTTGTTTCGACTACTATCGTAAACTGGATATCTGGGGGTACTGCTATTTCCAGGCGTCTTGTATTCCTTTATGTCCAGTTGTAAATTGCTCAGTTTTGGCTTGACAAATAAATTATACGACGATACTAAATTGAGGGAGTTTTCTTTATTTTGTATTCCCTCCACTCTGACGGTCCAGTGTCCTGGAAATCCAAAATCTGTATTGGCGGTAAAAATTCCAGTATCTGTCTTATTTGTGTCAACTGTAATTGGCCCTATTCCACTATCTGTTTGCGTAAGTTTGAGCTGGGCAGATTTCATGTCTATTTGATGTCTGTTTGAGTCCAAAAATGATATGGTAAAATCATTATTTCCTGTAGCAAATGGGTTCATTGATAAAATTATTCTGCTTCCGTTTTCGATGAAACTTGTTTGCGAAAATCCTTGTGTATTGAGGTTGTCATTTGTACCAAGTGCAAATACGTTGTTTTGTAATGACTGTAACTGGTTTTGAAATTCGCTTGACGGCAAGCCTGAATCCACCAGAACTGCAACGGATGCTATTAACGCAATGCCTAGAAATGCCGATATCTTGACACTCGTATCAAATCTGGAAAGAATTGGTTTTGCATCTATGGATGTATTTTGCATTGCGGTGTTTTTTGTTGTCCTATTTGAGATTGCCATGTATGCCTTGCTGCTGATAGATATGTGGTCGTATGCACCAAGTACTATCATGGCAGCGGCAAGTGAGAGTTTGACTATTAGGACCTTACCGTAAAATGATGCCAAGGTCAGTGCAAGATTATTTTCTAGTACATACAACAAAAATGGACCAGTAATTACAACTGCGCCTAGTACAGTAATTACAAGTGTAGAGAATCTGGGAATGATGAGGGATATGACTGAGATGCTGAGATTAGAGTCTGTAATCTGTTTTATCTGTGGCATGACAACAAATGCGAGATAAATTATTCCTCCAATCCATAATGACGCAAAGACATTGTGGAAAAAATCAAGTAATAGCGGAATTATCTGGCCAGTAGCAGCTCCATGACTGATTAGGCTTGTAGTCAGTAACGCTGTAAAACTTAGACCTAGTAAAGATACAGTATATGCCATTGGAATTATGGTTGGGGTTTTCTTTGTTTTTTGGTACATTGTAAGTGATAACGCAAGCAAGGCAGATGATGTGATCATCCTTAGTACCCACATGTTTCCAAACTTTGTAGAAATCGCATCAAGTATTCCGGCATTTATCGAATAAGCTTGTACAATTATCATTGCAAAACCTGATGTCAAAATAATGATAGAACCAATAACTGCCATCTTTGTCATGCTGTTGTCTATCTTGGCTCTAATTTGCGAGACTGAATCAGCTAGCCTTGGTATTCTGGATATTGGACTCCATAACCATAAGGTAGAAGCTGCGATACCTGCTACAATGATCTGACCTACAAGAGATGGAAATCTAGCTACTGCATCTGGTATTGAGACTTCTTGGTAATTGCTTGATGTGAGATTACTTGCGATACTTTTTGGAACATCTTGTCCAATCCCGAAAGCAAATGCGTCTTCAGTAACATGACCGTCTGTCTGATCTAAAACCTTTGTTGATATTGTGTATATACCGTTTTTGAGGTTTGATGGGAGGGATACACTCAATGCCTTTTGATCATCTGTAATGTAATGTTGATCATTTTCTTGAATCTGTTTTCCGTTTGAATCTAAGACTTTGATTTCACTATATTTTATGTCAATAGGATCACTAAAGTACACATCAACCTTGGATGGCGGCGCTGAAAGTGATTGGGATGCAGCAGGATCGCTTTTTTCCACAAATGCATGTTCATAAGATTTTGGCGCACTTGGAATAATGATGATGGATGAAACTACTATGATGATCAGAACTAATTGCAATTTTGTTTTTTTGTTAAACATCTAATGAATTACAATCTCTGATTTACTATATTGCTCTTGCTCAATTTGTGGTACAATCGCCGAATACCAATTATCATGTTATGTAATTTAGAAATTTTTCGAGTCTTGCATTCTATTGTTGTACTACAAGGCTTTTAAATGGCGCTGATTTTTATTTTCATATGCACAACAAATTAATTGCAATATTATTATCTATGATTATTGTATCTGGTTTGATCTACACTCATCCTGCATTTGCCCACAATTTTGGGGGAGATCAAAGTGCGTCATGGCTTGCCAAAATGGCAGAGATTAGAACCGAAATAGGTCTAGTCGCAAAACATGTTGGCGACAAGAATGCAGTTGGTTACTATTCTGACGCATTAGGTGAATACTGGAATGTAAATGACACCCGGGAAATGGGCGAGAGGAACACTTTGTTACAAACTGAAATTCCATCTACGATAAATGCAACTCTGTCTGATGCACAGGCCGGAAACCAGAGTGCTGTAACTAACGATGTTTCAAAACTCAATGGTTATCTTGATGAGTCTATACCGGTGAGAATTGATGCAGGTAAGCTTAACAACTCTACAGTACAAGCACTGGCTGTTATATTTGTGCAAAAAGAGGCCTTGGAAAAATATGGTATCGCACTAAATACAACAACTGATCTAAATGACATGTCTCAAATGAGCATGTCTGGGGGTAGTATGTCTAATAACATGTCAATGTCCAGTGCTGTAATAAATCGAAATGCATATGAGAACTCGATAGGCCTTGCAACTGCGGCACAAAGTATGTTCAGTGATCTTGCTGCAAAGAATCCAGGCCAGTCTGTTGCAAATACCAAAATATCAACAGCGTTTACAAAACTAGTGCAGGATCTAAATAACAAGGCGGATGTAAACACAATAATGATGGATGTCCATGTCAATATTCATCCTGTTATAATACGCGCTTACAACATACAGGGAGTTGATGCAACAACGACTAACGCTGGAGTACCAGCAGTACCTGAATTTCCATTGCCATCACTCTTGGTTGTAGTTTCAATTGCAGGTGTAGTTGTCGCAACTAGATTCAGAACACGGCTTGGATTTTAAATCTGTAAAACAATGACAAAAATAAATAAAATCCTGATTCCTATTGCTTTCTCACTACTCATAGCAACAATCATTTTTGTATCGCCAATTTCTGTAAAACCAGCTGAGGCTCACATCACAAAGGTTTATGGAAATTATGTTGTCGAGGTAGGTTGGGATAATGAGCCTGCGTATACTGGGTTGATGAATGGCGCACAGGTGACAGTAAAAAAGGGAAGTGGAGACAGTGCAACGCCTGTGATTAATGCACTGAGCAACATGCAAATTTCTATCAAGTACGGCAGCGTAACAAAACCACTCGACTTTCTTCCTAGCAGTGTTGTTGACGGACAATATCATGCAGTATTGATTCCAACAAGGGTTGGAACTTATAGCCTTGTCTTAAAAGGAAGTGTGGGAAATCAGACAATTGATGATGAAATATTATTGGATGATGTGAGCGGTATCAATGCTTTGAACTTTCCATCGTCTACTGGTTCACCATCTAGCACGTCTGTAAATATGGATCAGATGGGTACCGTGATAAATCAATTGACAAGTGATATAGAAAATGCACAAAACAATGCGGATGCTGCATCTAAGGGTGTCTCAAATGTTGTACAATCCTTCCAACAAGTTAAGGATACCACTGATAGATTGTATATGATAAGCATGACTGGAATTGGAATAGGTGCGGCAGGAATTGTGATCGCAGTGATTGGTATTACCAGAAACAAACAACAAAACTAGTCTCTTTTGAAATTAGATAATCTGTCATATTGAGCCTTGAACCTGATTTATAAAAAACTCGACATGAAAAAGAAACGAGAACTAGGCTACGGTATGACACCTTTACGTCTTGGATGAAATCCCTTGAATTTTGAATCTATTTTGTTCTAGTACCTTTAATTTTATATAAAAACACCTGTGACTAGGTTTTGTCAATCCTAGTCTATTTTATTTGGAATGATGTGTATTTTCATAACAAGGGAGATTAGAGGTTTGCGATGCAAAGGAATTTGCTATAGGTTTGCGGCAAAAAAGCCATTAGGAGGATATCGATTTGCAGTAGGGCAAAGGCCTTGCTCTATATGTGGAATATTTGTAGATTCACTATCTATCGGGATGAGATGTCCTTGCTGTAATAATAAACTACGATTAAATTCAAGAAATACAAAGTCGAGAAAAAATAGGTTTAACCTGGGTGATTGTGTTATACTAGAAAAAGCAAGCAACTTGATGAAATCCATCAATGGTATCATATTAGAACCAGATCAAATGATAACATCTAAACTAGTTTTAAATAAGTAAAGAGACTATTTGAAATTGATAAACATGGATGCTAAAGACTCGCATGAAAAAGAGGAAAAACCGGGAAACGAAAAAGAAGTCAAAGTCGATGACAAAATGGTTCAAATAATAATTGACAGTTCATCTGATGTATCTCTTGACGATTTTCAAATAAATGACAAGAAAGTCCTGTCGTTGCTAAACCAAGACAGCGATATCAATAACAACCAGTATACATTCAATGGACTTGTGAGAAAATTAGGAATTCACCAGCAAAGCTTGACAAGATCCTTGCATAGGCTAGAAAACGCAGGGCTTGTGAAAAAAACAGATTATGGTTACAAGCTTACAAAAAATCTTGACTCGGTACTTGTAAAAAAATCTAGAATTGACCTTGAAAATCTTTCCAAGGCAATTTTACATCCATATGCTCAATTCGAGCAAATAATTCAGCTGTACCTTCCAACCACTGTAAAAGTTGAAAATGTCGTATCCAAGTTACTTGGCAAGTGGTTTGGCACACTTCGATGGATTGGTATGGTTGAGGGAGACGGGGGATATGTCTTGCAGTGGACAAGCAATGACAAGTATCATGTCAACCTCAAACTGGTCACAAGATATGCAGTTGTGGAAAGCGATGCAGCGGGGGCAAAAGACAAGTCGGAGGCAACTATAAACGCACACCGAATACTTGAGCATATAGCCAAGCTTCTCAAAGAGGGTCAGGAAAGACCTGATGGGAAAAGCCGATACAGCTCTTTTGACCTGTATAACTGAAGGTCTATCTAGCATTACTTTGGAATTCCATGACACAAAATATTATAAAATAACACGCTAATGTCTTGTATTGGATTCCCATTTTGAACCGTACAAGTTAGCTTTGATTTCGTACGTAGAACTTGTATTGATGAGGCGAGGGAACGCAAATTATCATCTTGTATTGGCAAGACTTGGGTCTCTTTATGATTGCAAAATTGGAGACTGTTATGATCATCCACAGTACCTGAAAACAGTACTCAAGGATGTATATGGTGAAGAATATCATTCTGTTATATCTCAAATCAAATCATATCTTGGAGAATTGGCTGACGTTCAAGATATAGTTGATTTTTTTAAAATTATGGAAAATTAAGATCAGACTTTTATGCTATGAATGCATATTATACATGTGATTACAGATAGTTCTACAAAAAAACATGGATTGCGAATTCTAAAAGGCGTAAAGATGGTCCTCAAAAGTATTGTATTGGATTTTGAAGAATCAGAATCGCCCAAAAAGACATAATTGTATTCTACCTGTCGCCATACTCAAACAGTTTAAGGCGATGCAAATCTTGTTACGATGAAACAGTATTGGTGTCTCTAGTATGGAAAACGCAGTAGGATGTTGACACTTGTTAACCTTGTAAGGATTTTCTCTTCTAAAACAATGAAAAGAATCCCTGAAATAACTCATGTCTACAAATAAAACATGGTACAAGATTTTCTAGGCGATCTTGGCAAGGCTGTTATAACACTACTTGTGGTAATTGACCCGATTGCCTGCATACCCATCATCATGGGTCTTACCAGTAAAATGGAAAAGAAACAAAGAACGTCAATTTCAAATGTAACAATAATAACCGTCGCAATTCTACTCTTTGTTTTTGCATTTATTGGATCTTCGATTCTTTCAACATTTGGAATTTCAATATTTAGTTTTATGATTGCAGGAGGAGTACTTCTCTTCTTGGTGTCCATTCAATTACTTACGCATGGAGACTGGACATTTGGTAACCAAACTTTACAGGATGAATCAGGAGTTGTTCCATTAGCTTTTCCATTACTTGCTGGTCCTGGAGCACTAACTTTGGTAATACTGTCCTTTGAAACCTATGGCATATTGATAACTGTACTTTCCATCATGATTGTACTGGGTATAACATATGCAATCTTGCGATCAGTTAATCCGATCTACCGACTCCTTGGAAAAAGGGGTTCATTGATAATAACGAGAATATTTGCAATCATAATAGCAGCTTTTGCAGTACAATTTGTAATTGATGGCATAAAACAAGTGTTTCATTGAAAATCTCAAACTAGTTACTTGGTTCTGTACCATTGGCTGGACATTAGTTGCTCTCTCTACGTGCCAAGTATCTGGGCACAAACTATAAAATTTTTGATACTGTGTCTTTAAGATCACTGGCTGCTTTCTTGCCTTTTGTATTTGTATTCAAGTTAACATGATCCACAAGATCCTGAATTATTATCTCCATAGTGCTATCTAAAGCAGCTCTGACAGCGGTTATCTGCTGAACAATCTCGGGGTAACCCTTACCATCATCAATCATTTTACTAATGCCTTTGACATGACCTTCTATTCTTGCTAGTCTTTTCTTTACCTCGGGAAGTTTGTGATGAGTCACGTTGCCATATTTCTCATCTGGGCGATATTTATCTAATCGGATGGTTTATCCAACCTACAGGGAAACAAGAATGTATATTCCTATGGCTGCAATAACAAAGCCCACTATTGAATCGTTATATTTTTCTGGGATTTTTGCCAATGCCTTTGCAAATCCAACCGTACCCATCTGAACTAGAAGCAAGAGCGTAATGATGGAAGATATGGAAAAGACCACTGCTAATTCTAACGCAAAGTAGAATCCGGATGATATCGCAGAAAGGAAAATTGGAATTATACTGGGATCTGGAGAAAGTGCAACTCCTAATACCGCAAAATATCCGATACTTCGAGTTAGTTTATTTTTCTTTTCTTCATTCTCATGTTCATGATGTTCATGATGTTCATGATGTTCATGATGTTCATGATGGTGAGTTTTTTTCACTATGAGAGATCTAATTCCTACAATCAAACCTGTAATTACCATGATTATTCCTATTCCAACGTCAAGATATGATGAAACCAAATGAGAAAAAATAAGCCCAACAGCTACGACCCCAAGACCCATGGCAACAGATAGTGCAACATGACCAACTGCAGTTACAAGCGATACTCCGAAGATCTTTTTTGAAGCCCATTTTTGATTTCTCGCAAGCACACAAAGTGTTAGCCAATGATCAGGCGCTGCCATATGTAGTATTCCGACTACAGCTGATCCTATTACGTATGTAAGAGAGTTAATCATTCAGACACACCTGATTTTCCTTGTACGCAATAGAAAAACAGCTCCTAAAAAGGCTATCCTCCCCCCCCGGACAGGGGGTAATAGACAGAGATCAATCAATTCATATCCTATATTGATGCATAGAAAAGTCAACTAATGTCCCTGAGATCATATGTAATTCTATTGAAAGTTTCTTGGTTTTAAAAAAAATAAAAATAGTGATTGAATTCTAGGTATTGTCTGTACGTATCTTGCGAAATGTCTTTCCAGGTTCAACTATTCCTGTTTCAACTATGGGTTTTTCTCCAAGAGCTTTCTCAATTGCCTTTCTGCCAAGTTCTATGGCCTGGTCCAATTTCATGTCCTTGTCGTACTCTTTTGTTATTACATCGAGTGCGATCTCAGATGCCTGACCTATTGCAAACCCTACACCTCTAAAGAATGTCCCACTTGGGTCTACCTGATACAACTGGATTCCGGTCTGATCTTCACCTACAATTATCACTGATGCGGCCTGCGGTCTTACTGCATATGTTGTATAGTTGTGTAGAAAACTACTGAGATGCTTTGCCAAAGAATCCACGTCTATTGGTGTTTCATATGTAAGTCGGTGTTTTTGTGATTCTAGCCGTAATGTGTCAATTAGCTGCAGAATGTCTCCGATATACCCTGCACCTGTTGCACCAATGTGGAAATCAATTGGAAATATCTTTTCAGAAGGCTCCATCAATGGATGTGTTGGTTTTATCTGGCTTGCAATCATTGCAAAGTTTGGCGTCTTGACTCCAATGGTTGTAGATCCTCTACTTACAGCTTCAAGGGCACTATCTACAAGAACTAGTCTTCCTTGCGGGCCATAAAATGGAAACCTGTTGCCGTTTTGACTTTCAGACATTTATGCCACCGCCTCCTTTTGCAAGTTTTGTATGGCCAAAATGTTTATGCCATTTCCAGAACCTGGGTCTCTCTCCATTGCGGCAGATACTGCACGTGATGCAATCTCACTCGCTTGCTTGTTTGTTATGTCTTTGTTGTACAAACTCTCAAGCACACCATATGCAATAGGCGAGCCTGACCCGGAAGATGCAAAATCTTCCTCTGTGACTGCCCCACTCATGTCCGCTGCAAAAACATGTGCACCATCTCTGTCTACTCCTGCAACCAGTAATTCTACATAATAGGGCTGGTAATTTCTAAGGCCAGAATAGGCAATGTTTGCAACCAGTCTAGTGGCCTCTTTTATGGTCAAGGGAAATCCTCTCCTTAACTCTATGAGTCTTCGCTCTGCTTTTACCACCTTGATGATATGTTCTGCATCTGAGAGTTGCCCTGCGATTGCAACAGCCAGTGTGTCATCTATCTTTGCAATTTTTTGTACTATCTTTGATCCAATGAAAAAGCCTTTGCTTGCCCTCTTATCTGATCCTAGTACTACTCCCTCTTTTGTCTTGATTCCGACTATTGTTGTCATGGTGTTAATACGGCACCTGGGAATTAATTGACTAGGGATGATGAAAACTAGTCACTCTAAACAAATGAATAGTATTTTATTAGTTGTTTTATCATGATGGTACTATGAGAGACATCAATGAGATAATGCCAAAAGTTCCAAACATGAGGTGGGGAGCACTGACCAACACGTTTCCAACAAATGATAAGATAAAAGAAATGGACAGACTCTTTCCACATGACGGCAGGTGGCATACCGTATTTGAAGAGCCAGAGCAGGTCTTCGTTGATGGTGTCAGGATATGGAAAAAAGATCCTAACAAGCTGAGCTAAACTTTAATCTGCAATAAATCTCTGATCTGCAATTCCAATTATTCTTAACTTTGTTTGTCCTTTGATCGAATTGATTGTAAAATATGGATCACCCCATCTTCTATAGTGGATTAGTTTTTCATCACCTATCATGTGTACTGCAATAACATTTCCTATCTTTGTAATATTGACTAGATGAAATGTTGCTAGTCTTTCTTTAATTGTCCCACGCTGTTCTGTTTGCATGAATATAAAATCTGCCACACCGTATTCGTATAGCTCAATCACTGGGACAAATGGGTTTGACGTTCTATCCATTACATGATTTATCGCGTAGCTGTTGAAATGATATCTGGCATACTCTTCCATATGTTCTGCCTCATTTCGATATGTCCAAGGCGAGTCTCTGTCAAATACTATGTTGTATGTGCCTTGCATCTTGTTTTTCTGACCTTGGATTGATGAATAAAGTGCTGCAAGCCCAAACCTCTTGGCTTTTGCATTTGTCAGTCCAAATAACTCATGAAATGCCTCGTAATTTCCTGCCTTTTTTGACTTTTTTATTGAATCCATCATGGGGACTCCCATGGCAGCGCAAAGGGATGTATGATACATATCTGCAAATGGCCTGAATGCTTTGGTTGCTTTTTCCTTTAGCCTGTTTAGATGTGATAATCTTTTCTCAAATTCTTCAACTGGTTCATATCTAAATGTCTTGGATTCGTCTATTGCATCTATTCTATCCCAAGCCTGTTTTATCAAAGATATAGTTTTCTTATCAAGATGGTATTTTTCTATTATATTTTCTAGTATGGTGATGTCAATTTCATTTGGCATGATTTATTTCTGTATGGTAGCATAGAGTTAAATTTCCTTTGGGACCTATTATACAATAATTGGCCCAGCGCATAAAGCCCGCAGATCCATATGGTCAGATCCTACAACTTGATGATGCCATTCGTTTTGTTGGTAGAATAAAGGATAGGAAATTGGTCACATTTGTCAGGCAATCAAATGCGGCACCACTGCTTGATGAAGAACTAAGCAACATGGTACACTATCAGGCTTCTGTCAAAGCATCATGGGATGAAATGTTTAATGAAAAACTGGGCAAGACCAACTGGATGATAACATCTAAAGAAAAAGTAAAACTCATCACTTTGTTTCTTGATGATGGGCTCTTGATACTATCAACTGAACCGGAATCACCGCATGATGAGATAATTCAAAAAATAAAGAATCTGAACGTAAAATTATAATCATATTAAAAATTATTTTATATGACAATTAGCTATTTTTATCATCTAATGTTATGAAAACTAATCTTTACTATTGAAAGAGTACTATATCCACTAATGTCTATACTAGAACTGAAAGTTAGGCCAATATGTAATTCGCATAATTTCTGTCTCTTAGTCAGCATTTAGGCCAGGCAAGTAATTACTTTCTTGGAGGGGTCATACCACAGAAACCTCTCAGTTTTTTATTTTGGTGTTAATGTTAAAGCCTTTTTGGATCTCTGAAACCGGTGTACTGTGACCCTCTAGTTCCACATCTGGATTTTTCTAGGATGGTAACCATTGTTTCTTTTTGCCATACTCTGTGAGGGTATGGTATATGCGGTTAAACGAATCTTGTTGCATGGTTCCATGCTCAATCGTTCTATGAATGATGGTCTCTAGCTTGATGTGTTTTTCGCGAATCATTTTCATTATTTCATCAAACATTTGTTTTATTAGTTCAGATTCTGCATCCTCTGGCTCTTTAGACATACTATTCAACTATGTTGAAAAAACTTAAGGATTATTTAATTGAGACCCATTGTAGGATGCATGAGCGCTAATACAATAAAAAAGGCCAAGGCCCTTGCAAAAAATGGTGTAGTCATGATTGACAATGATCTATATCAGGTAAAATCCTCAAGCGATCCTTCCAAGTCATACATGGTGACATCAGACAGCTGTGATTGTGAGGGGTTTAAGAATTTCTACAAGTTTCATCACGGAAAGGGACTGAAAGCAAACTGCTCACACCTTGAAGCTGTAAAAATCTTCAAAGGCGTATCCGATGAAAAACAAAATTCTAAAACCAAATGAATTGTAAAAAATAGTGAGATGATATCACGTAGCGCCTTTGTATAAAATCAAATACTCGTCTGGCCTGTCTCGCTCTTTTTTTGCCTGTAGTGCATCTTGATATCTTTCATAATGCGCAATAAAGTAAAGTCTTCTTCCAAATGATTCAAAGTAATCGATTCCACACAAGTCAAATCCTGACTCTGGTGTCAGTGACTTTTTTTCCTCATCTGTTACATCAGAACTCATTGACTAGATACATTGTATGTATTATTTCAAACTAACTTGAAAGTTAGTTTTTCTTGGAGTCTGAATGTAATATGACAACTGGCTTACTCATTAATTCCTTGGTGGGAATGACGACACTCTCATTTTTTTCGTTGGTCACTATTATGTGGAATATCTCTGATGCTGTAATGGTTCCAGATATGTCGCCTATCTTGATTACTTGGCCAATTTTGTATATTGAACGATGTCCTGATGTTCCTGCTATTACAGTTGGCAACATATCCTTTAGCGTAAATCCTAGACCGATTGCTATTGCAGCACCTATTGCAACTGCTATGCTCCATGAAAATGCTGAAACAAGTGTAGGTATGACTGACTGCCCTATGCCAATTTGGGTGAGACCCACTGCGAAAACTATGCTGTATATGACTATCTTGATTCCAATTCCGATGTACTTGCTTCCACCATAGTTATACGTGACAAGTTCGTGATTTATCCACTTGATGACATAGTTTGCTATAATGGAACCAATGATTATAATCATGACGAATGCAAGCAAATTGGGTATCCAAAGCCACAATGATGTAAGGGCGCTTGTGAGCTGTTGCAATTGTAATTCGTTTATTGCAGCTACTATGAAAAACAAGTAGACGAACCACTTGACAGTTGCTGCAATCAAGTGTGCAGAATCAATCTTTCCAACCATCTCTTCAACAACTCTTGATTCTGAAATGCTCTGAAGATTTGCTTTCGTTAGGATCTTTTTTGCTGTCTTTTCTATTATACGTGCTACAATTTTTCCCACTACTAGGCCTATTATCAACAAAACTGCAGCAGCAATTATCTTTGGCGCAGATGTAGCGATTTCAGTTGTAAATGCTTGTAATGCCTCTGTTTCAGGACCGTAAAACTGGTTTGTGATTGAAGCATTTTGGGCATACGCTATTCCTATGCCAGCTGATGTCAAAAATGTAGTCAACAAAATAATATACCTAAAATTTTTATCCAAGTTACACGTGATCGTATACCCGCACAGATATACGTATTGATAGGATGATCCTATTACAATTCAGATACACTGTTTAATTTTGTATGATTCTAGTTTAAGATGATAGCTTTGAGTTCTTCCGGTTCTTCTATGACATGATCAGGATGGAATTTGAGCAACGCATTTTTGGTGTTATATCCCCATGATACTCCTATCACCCTAATCCCTGCCTTTTTGGCTGCCTCCACATCTCTTATCTCGTCACCCACGTAGATTGGATCTTCATGTGGAATAGTTTTTTCCTTCATCATTTTTTTCAATAGTCTGCTCTTGCCAAAGACTGCTCTTCCTGAATAGACAAAATCAAACAATTCCAGATCATTTTTCTTTAAAAATTCTATCACGTTCTCTCTAGAGTTTGTGGTCAATATTCCAAGGACACATCCATTTTCTTTGAGGTACACAAGTGTCTCTCTTATGTCAACTGCTGTCTTTAGATTGATGATTTCTTTATTCATCTCAAATCTTATCTTTCTTGCAACGATTGGAAGTTTGAATATGGATATTCCTAGATGCTTTAGTACTGCGCTTGGCTTTTTTTCTCGTAGTTTTGGCAAGTCACTGAGTGGAATTTTCTTGTATCCATAATGATCTGCAAACTTGTTTGCAATTCTTATGACTACTGACAGCGTGTCTGCTATCGTGCCATCAAAATCAAAGATTATCGTGGGCATTAAAGTTTTGCAAGAAACTGCCGTTAAAGATTGTTGTGGATTATGTTTTCATTATTTATTGGCCAATAAATTATGTGCTGTTCTTAACTTGTGGAACAGACATCTAGAATACTACACTGTATTTTTTGATATCCACAACCATCTTTTTCTGATCGCACAAACCTGGTTCCGCACGTGGTTTACTTGGAATTAACCAGTACTTGTGATCAAACATTCTAAAAATATAATATCTACAGATTTTAACCCTTGATAATGAAATCTTCCCTTCTGGATGAGGCATACGAGCTATGTGAAGAAGGCAAGTATGCTCTAGCACTAGAATTCTATGATCTAATTTTATTCAAGGAACCAAGAAACATCACGGCTCTGATAAACAAGGGTGTTACACTACAAACACTTGGAAAGCACTCCAAAGCAATAAAATGCTATGACGAGGCGTTGGAGATTGAAAAGAATAACCTGGATGCTCTTGTGAACAAGGGTTCTGTATTACACACGCTTGGAAAATTTCATGATGCAATAGATTGCTATGACAAGGCACTAAAGATCCAACCAAAATATGCATTGGCGATGGCATACAAGGGTCTTTCATTGGGCGAGATTGGTTTGCTAAAAGATGCAATAAAATGTTTTAACGCTGCTCTGAAGATTGACAAAAAGTTTGACTTGGCATTGAACAACAAAACAATTGCACTAGAGCTTTTAAAAAATAATACCAAACTAAAACCAAAACTCCTCAAAAAGACTAGCGCAATAAAATAAAATTTGCTTAAAGTTGTTGTATTTGTGCTTGCTGGACAAATCTGTCAAACCCATGTTCTAGGGCATCTGAGACTGAACTGTCTGGAACAAAATTGATCATCCATGCTAAAAGCCCTGATGTCTTTACATCTACGGAAATATTTGCAATTGTTCCTCCATCTTTTTGGCCATGAAAACCCCATGTCTTTTCTAGATTGGTAGTCATGATAGTTCCCTTGAGGTCCCCTGAAACCACTTGAACTACATAATTTCCATTCAAATCAGTCTTGCATATTGCTCGGATGTTAAAAAATATACATTTATTCCTGCATCAATGTCTACAAGTCTTGTGTTGTTATCTAATATCTTGACGTACTTTACATTGTCAGGAAATATCTTGGAATATTGTGATACGTCTGATATTGTATTGAGCAAAGATTCTTCTTTTACATCCGAAACTTTTTGCAACGTGATCATCCTGTCAGCATATGATGATGGAAACGAAAAGACTGTAACTACTATTACCACAATGAAAAGAACGAGCTGTAATGATCTCCTATCATGCTCTTGCATGACTTGTTACCATGTCTGAAACTTTGATGTAACTCTCGAAAATCTTTCTGTAATCTACTATGTGTTTTGTAAATGTATATCCACTTTGTAATATCCTTCTTGTGTCATTTGATGCAACTAACTCAAATCTACCATGTGTGTTGTCTGATCTTTTTTGTGCTGTCTGGGCAAGGACACTGTATGTCTTTAGTGCGGTCATGGTGTAATATTTGACTTGTTAGTATATAACTATTGGTATACAAATCATTTGTATACAAGTGTATACTGTATATATCATGCGTAAACTCGATCTTAGTGATAGCGTGGGGACATTGATTGCACTTGCTGCTAAATCTCAGGAGCGGCTTGCAGAAATGGTGATGAAAAAACAGCTGGGATTGACTCCTGCTCAATGGAAAGTCATTCTGGTTCTCAATATTGTTGATGGACCAACACAAAAAGAGATCGCCGAAAAAATTAATGTTGATGGGAGTACACTTGTACCAGTGATAGATAAAATGGTGAAAAATGGCTTGGTAAAAAGAATGGCAGACTCTAAGGATCGAAGAAACAACAGGATATTTCTTACAAAAAAAGCTGAATCAACAGTGGATTCTATAATTGTTATAATTCTCCAGCTTCGAAAGATGATTTATCGTGGTATGTCTGAGGGTAACATCAACATTACTAGGAATGTTCTAAAATCTTTGATTACAAATTCTGATTCAGCAATAAGCGAAATCAGATCTGCATATGGAAAGGGTGTTTCATGAAATGTCTCACCTGAAAGTATTTCTTGTCCTCCTGCTGTTGTTGCCAATGTCTATTACTTATGCAGAGCCTGCAACACCTGGTACCATTCTGACTTTTTATGTAACTGATTCTAACTTGTCCACTGATCATCGTGCAGTGATGACGATATCTACATCTGGACTTGTTGATTTTACAATAAATGGAGTTCCAATATCTGGGCCCGGTGAAATGGTGGAAACCGGGATAGATACAGGAGTTTTTCAGCTCGAGCTTACACTACCAGGTTCTGTCAATGGGAAACCGCTACAAAATGGTGATGTTGTTGTTATGACATACCATCAGAGAGCGGACTATTCTGGAAATCCAACTGATGTGACACAATCTGCAGTTCTGTCAAGTGCACCATCAAGTCCTGTGGAAAGCTCTTCCACAAATGTTAGAATCGGACACTATTTCAAACTGGATATATATGCACCAAACTATAATCTTGATTCTCAGACGCCTGATGACATTCCACTTAGTATGATTGAGGTTCACATGGGTGGAGCGCAAACTACGTTATCAGATAGCGCCTTTCAAGTCAACCCGTATACGATGAGAGAGACTGGGCCTAATACTAATACATTTGAGGTAAATGTCAAGATACCCAAGTCAATCGCCGGATTTCCGGTAGAGATGGGCTCGACATTAGAATTTCGATTCAATGATCCATCCATGCCCTCAAGTGTATTCGTAACAGTAGGTGGGGGATCGTATGGTACACCTGCTTACAATTCTGGTTCAAGTGGAGTGCCTAATTCAAGCTCTGGTTCTAGCGCACCTGCTTACAATTCTGGTTCAAGTGGAGTGCCTAATTCAAGCTCTGGTTCTAGCGCACCTGCTTACAATTCTGGTTCAAGTGGGGCACAACACTTGGTTCCTCAAGCGCTGATATTTTATGCGGCAAACTCCATTGGAACAAATGTCAACTATGTGAATTCTACATTGTTGTCAAATCTACAGGGACCAATATGCGATCCAGCCTCTAGCTCTTTTTTCATGATGGGGACAACAACAGTGACTTGTGCGGCAAAGGATCAAAATGGAAATTCTGTGATAAAGACATTTGTGGTAACTGTATTGGCGGATCAAAGTCATGTTCCATCCTGGACCAAGAAGATAGTCGGATTCTGGTGTGCTGGTGAGATATCTGATAACCAGTTGTCTTCTAGCATGAAATATCTTACTTCAAATGGTATGATGTCTGTACAAGGCGATTCTGTAGTCCCAACACCTGACAAGACAACACTGTGTCTCTGGACTGAAGGTAAGGCCTCTGATCAGGATGTGATAAGTTCTCTCTATCTTCTCTCTAGATGATAATTGGTTTTTCTACTTGATCTGGTAGATGTGTATCAGTCGTGTAAGATGGACGAATTAAAAAAAGGTGATCCGGCTTGATTCACTAACGTAAACGGTTTTCCTTTTTTTATTGAACTTTACGTGTATCGATAAAATTATGTTCATCGTGAAATGCTCCACATTCTGAACAAAAACTAAACATTCTTGATACTGGAGAACCACATTTAAGACATAAATCAGAAAGATTGCTATCTGTTGATGGGTTAGTCTCTCCTCCATATCGCTGTTTTGCATTCTGTATTTTTTTTTCTAATGATCCTACTTTTCTTGTCTTTTCAGATTCCTCATCATGTGGATAAAGATATTTGGAAACTAACATGTCGACATATTTCTGATCTGATGGATATAGTGGCTGTTCATTTTGTAATCTTTTAGATATTGAATCCAACCTAAGTGAATCTCCGTAGCCAAACTCTGTCAATTGTTCCACAAGTTCGATTAGTTCTTTATTCATGAATCAGTAAATATAACACACTGATTAAAAGAGGTTTTCATTCGCTTGATCTGATGTCTTTCACAGGTGTGGTAAGAATAAGGCGAAAAAACATGTAAAAATGAGGAACGAACCTTCTAGATAGAATTTAATTCTTGTTTGGATGTTGTGTTATAGATGAAAGCTACTTTTGGCGCAGGATGTTTTTGGTGCATAGAGCATGTTTTTAGAAAAAATGGAATCACATCAACAAGTGTTGGCTATATGGGAGGCAGGATGAAAAATCCAACCTATGAGGATGTCTGTACTGATACGACTGGTCATGCAGAAGTTGTGCAAGTAGAATATGATCCCTCCAAGATTTCATATGGTGAGATTCTGGACATATTTTGGAATAATCATGACCCGACAACACTGAATAGGCAGGGACCTGATGTTGGGACCCAGTATAGATCTGCTATCTTTTATCATACGCCAGAGCAAGAAAAAGAGGCATTACAATCCAAAGAATACATTGAGAAATCTGGAACACGTGGGAAAAAGATTGTAACTGAGATAGTGCCTGCAACAGAATTTTACAAGGCAGAAGAATATCACCAACGATATTACGACAAATGCGGAATCGTGTAATCTCTTGCATGGTTTGTGAAATTCTTGCAATACAGATCCATTTTATATCAGGTAATGGATGTGTGTCACTAGTTGAATCTCAAGCGACTTGGTAGGCTGATACTTTTTTTTGGCCTGATAGGATTGGGTACATTCATCTTTCTAAATCTTGATCTGGCACATCGCAAGAGGGAGATATATCTATTATTTGCATTATCTATTATCTCTTTCATATCTGGTTGGGTTGGTCTGTTTCGCTATTCTAGGTTCTGGAACATGCTTGAATAACGAAATGACTTTCAAGTGTTTGCCCGATGTCTGATAATTGTTAAAAAAAAACATCATGTTTCTAGACCCATTTTATGTAATGATTTTCTAATGTTTTTAATATCAATTCTTAAATAATTTGAAATTGTATTATACGTGTGATCGTAGAGTCACAACAGATGGCTTGACGATGCGTGGTCTGGCAGGAATCTTAGACGAATGCACGCAATGGCGTTGATTCCAAAGGAGGCAATCTCCAAACATCCCTGCAATGAAGGACCACGCCCTATGTTTTACTTTTTTTGAACCAAAGTTTTTTCTGAAACAAGATTATTGCAATCACGATTCCTCCAGCACCTGATAGGCCTGCTATTATTAAATACGTAAACACATTCATGTAGAAATTAAGAACGCCAACATTGAATGTGTATGATAATATTCCTCCGTTTTTAAAATCAACAAGGCTGGCTCTGATTATATGATTTCCGGGCTCCTTGAATGTGTAATCTAAATCCCATTTCCCAGAATCGTGGTCTGAGGGAGGAAATGAGCCTACCATGTCGTCGTTATAATAAATTTGAACTCCCATTCTGAAATTATCGACAGGATTTTCATTCTGGTCAAGAACTAGAAAATGTAATGTTGTATCTTTTCCTACCTCGGGAACAGGAGGAGTGGTTCCGACCTGTACTTCGTAATCTCCAATCCTTGCCGAGTCTGTACTAAAAGGGGGATGAGCTATTTCGTATATTACAAGTCCAACAAAGAAGCTTAGGTATATTGGTAAAAAGATATAGAATCGTTTTCTCACAAAGTGACATTGGGCTTGTTGATATATTACGTTGCCTCTATTTGTCAAATTGGAAAACACATCAACATGTTTGATGCCATGATGTCAAGTATGTACAACTTTGAATTCTGCCGAAGAATTAATGAGATCTGAGATACTAATAAAGGCAAATGCTGTCAACTTAATATTGAACAAGTTGGTATCTAAAAAAATTTTAGCGGTTACAGTAGTTGCAATGGCAATAATCTTGTTTGTATACTTTGATCAGAATTTTAGAAATGGAGCATTGCCTTCAAACGTTGTATCTAGGAATGATTCATATGTTAAAGAATATTCATTGCCTCCAAGTTCTGCGCCCAATGGATTGGTTGTAGACAAGTCAGGTTTGGTTTGGGTCACATCAAATAATGCCACACTTTATTCTATTGATTCACACAGCGGACAGGTGAAAAATTATGAGATCAAAGATGATGCAAGATCCTATGAAAATCCTGGCTCCACTTCTGTTATGGTTTGGGCTATTGTACAAAGCGGCGATGGAAAAATCTGGTTTTCTCCTCTGGGAACCAAAACAATCTGGAGATTTGATCCGTCAAGCGGCATTTTTGATTCATACAGGTCTGAATCTGGGGCTCCATTTCAGATGAAAGAGGCCATGGATGGAAAAATCTGGTTTACTACACTGCGTGGAGACACAATAGGTGTCATAGAAAAATCACAAAATGGCACTTATGCAGTTTCTACTTTTGACACTCTTCCTCATGCTAATCCTGCTGGGATATTTTTACAAAATGATTCCATATGGGTTGCCAATGTCGGCTCTCAAAATATTTTCCAGTATACAATCAACCAAGATAATTATACTACAAAAGACATTTCAGTTATCCAAAAAATACCAAAAGACAACAACACACTGTTTTCATCTCCAACTGATCTGTTTGTAGACAAGAATACTTTGTGGCTAACTGAACATGGCACGAGCTTTCTTACAAGTTATGATCTTGGTAGCGGAAAAATCACGAGATATCCAACATCACAAAGTGCTTTTGGTATCACTACACTTCCTTTCTGGATTAGAGGAACTTATGATCCGAAAGTTTTGTGGTTCAACGAACACCAGGGAAATAAAATTGGGCGCTTTGATATATCGAATAAAACATTAACGGAATATTCAATCCCATCATTGCCAAAAGACGGTTATATTACTTACCCTCTCAATATTTCACAAGATCCGCTGGATGAAAAAATTCTCTGGTTCTCTGAATGGAACACAGACAAGGTTGGAGTGATAAACGGACATGTTCCTATACCCTTTGCAATAAATCTCAATACGACAGAAATAACATTGAGTCCTTACAGTACAAGTGTTATTGATCTGAAAATCATGAGTGACACACATAGTTCTGACCAATTATTTTTGAATGCCTCAAGCTCAATTACTCCTACTGCTGAACTTGGAAATTTGACAGTAAAGTTTTCTTCTAATGTGGTGACTCTTCCACATGATGATGCTATACGATTATTCATAAGAGATGGAGGGGTTGCGCCTGGAAATTACACTGTTGGAATAAGTGCATCAGATGGCTTGGTGACCACCACGAAATTTCTCGATCTGTCCATACTACCCAAGTAATTTTGTGCCTGTTATTTCTCAAAAAAGTGACTGGTAACTATGAATTTTTCTAGCGCATACTCCTTGATCTCAGAAAATCTAAACTCCTCTATGATGAAATGGATGAAATCTTCCTTGTATTGGGGCAACTCTGTCTTCTTCTTTGTGATTTTGTCTTCATAGTATTCTACGTCTGGGCCCTTGCCAAGCAGGTTGTTGCACATGTCTCTTAACTGGTCTATGCTAAATTTGTCCAAAAGAAAGTACTTACTTGAGAGTTCTTTGTAAAATATCCTGTCTACCATCTCTATTTCATTTTTTATCCTTGATATGTCTGAATTCCTGATTTCATTATCTTCTGATCTTCCATGGGAATTATCATGATACATTTGATATTGAAATATTTTTTCCCAGGATATATACCATGAAAATTTCACGGAAATTTTCTCCAATCTTTTTTCTCATGTTGTATATGATAAAATGTGGAATAAATAATGTTGAAGGATCTATTTGCAATAATCTAGTTTGACTCTATCATTGCGGTATCTTGATACATTTGTTTTGCTTGTTGGTTGTTGAGAAATTCTTGAGTATATGCATGAAAACTGGCATCTTGGAATAAATCTCTGACATGTTTTTTACACATGTCATTATCTGGTATTCGGTTCATGCCAAAATACGATCTAATCCTATGACAAACAAAACTAGTGCGATTGAATATTTACTGTTCATTGTATTCTGATCGTAGATCAAGTTTGGTAAACGCGTTGTCTTGATAACCTTGAACATATTTGGAAAATTATACTGATTCATAAAATACGATCAGTTTTTTGATCGAAATTTTTCACTTTCAAAACATACTGTAAGATCTTTCACCTTTCCAGTCACGGTAGTTATGTAATTGGTTATATATGGTACCACTTTATAACCTATTTAAATGCCGCAAACAAAACCGATTGTCGACATCGTAAACGTGGTTGCCTCTGCTTCAGTAGACCAAAAAATTGATCTTGTGGCAATTACAAAAGAATTTCCGGACGTTGAATACCATCCTGAACAATTTCCGGGCCTTGTCTTTAGATTAAAGTCCCCAAAAACTGCGACACTTATCTTTAGTTCAGGCAAAATGGTTTGTACAGGCTCAAAATCCGAAGAGGCGGCAGTAAATGCCGTAAATACAGTAGTGCAAAGACTTCGAAAAGGCAAGATAAAAATAAAAAAGAATCCAGAGATTACCATTCAAAATATAGTAGCTTCTGTTAGCCTTGGTGGCAAGGTTCACTTGGAAAAAGCTGCACGAAGTCTCCCAAGAAGTATGTATGAACCCGAACAATTTCCTGGATTGATACATAGAATGCTTGATCCACGTTCAGTGGTTCTTATCTTTGCATCTGGGAAACTAGTATGTACCGGAACGAAGAAAGAGGCCGAAGTTTACCGCGCAGTCCACAATCTTCACACATTGCTAGAAGAAAAGAAACTCATGGAATACGAGTAATCGTAAAACCATTCTCTAAATTTTTATAAATACTATCACAATCTTGTTTTTGGTATCTGCTTTTTTTGTATTATGCTTCCACCAAATGATATTGCAAGATTGATTCCAAGTGAAATGACTGCTATGTATATTGGACCAAATGTTGTTTTTAGTAACGATGATGTCAACGGACCAAAACTATTTGCCATCTCTATCATGAATATACCGGATGATATTCCTACGAGCAGGCCTACTATCAGAGGTGTCTTTTTGAGCATCTTTATGTACAGTCCAAAAAATACCGCGGGTAAAATCTGGACTATGAGTATTCCTCCAAGTAGCTGAAGTGATATTGCATAAGTTGCTGGAACCGAAAACACAAACCCTAAAGCTATGAACTTGAAAACAGTTGATGAAACTTTTGTGATTTTAATCTCTGACTTGTCTGAGAGGTTTGGCTTTATCTCCTTGATGATATTTCTAGTCAAAAGATTTGCCTGGGCCATGGCCATGATTGCTGCAGGTACGAGACCTCCTATGAAAATTCCAAGTAGGGCAACCCCTGAGAACCAACTTGGCAGGGAGTACAGGATCAGTGAGGGGACCACAAGTATTCCACGTGAGCTCTCGGGGAATCCTGACAAGAACTTCATTGCGTCTGGAACTGCGTAAACCAGTATGCCCATCAGTGCAAGCACTGCCAGTCCAATCCCGTAGAGCGGTAATAATGCAGTACTTTTACGAAGCTTTTGAGCACTTTGGGCACTAAGTACTCCGCTTATTGCATGTGGGTAGAGGTAGAGTGCAAGTGCACTGCCAAGAATGAGGGTAGCATATGCCGGAACAAGGTTTTCTGGTAATGTGACATAACTGCTGTTTGCTGCCTTGAACGCATTTCCAAAACCTCCTATACTAATTGGCACTACAACTATGACAACAATTACTGTTATCCACACAAGTATGTCTTTGAATATTGCAGTTAGAGTTGCGCCACGCAAGCCACTTGTGTAAGTAAAGGCTGCTAGAATTACAAAAGCAATGAGAAGTGATATCTCTTGAACCATCTGCGAATTGGCATATCCTGCAAGCATTACGGTGAGCACTGACTGCATTCCGACTATCTGGAGTGCAATGTATGGCAATTCTGCAACAATTCCAGTAACGGCAATCATGATTGCAAGTGCTTTGCTATTGAATCGATCCTTGACAAAATCTGATGCTGTGATATATCCCTTTTCTCTTGCAAGTGTCCAGAGCTTGGGCATTACAACTAGAGCCACTGCAAAAGTTAACATAACATATGGAATTGCAAAAAAGTATAGTGCGCCTTTTGCAAATACCCCTGACGGGATTGCCACAAAACTGTATGCAGTGTACAGGTCTGCACCTATGAGGAAAAATACTAGGGTTGTTCCAAGCTTTCTTCCTGCAAGTGACCACTCATGAACATGGTTCAGGTCCCCTCTTCTCCAGTACTTGCCGTAAAACCCTAATCCAATAAACACGATAAACAGTGAAATAAATACAATGAAGATATCTGAACTTATCATGATTTGTTCTCCACTATCTTGGCATACGTAAGATAAAATCCGGTACATGCAACAAGCCAAAATGTCTGAAACCAATAGAAAAATGGCAGTCCAAATAACTCTGGTAAATCCCTGTTGTATATGGGAACTCCCAAGTTCACAAATGATGGTATCAAAATAAGCAAGGCAAGTACGATATACCTAGTTTTAGAATGCATATCCATCTTGAACTAGGTGGTAAAAATATAAGCATTCAGAATTCTTCTAATACGATAGTCACTATGTTATACCGTGGAAGATGAGCCATCAGAGTCATTTTGTCAGGATCTTGTAAAAAACCATGATCCCTCTAAACTAGAAAGACCAGTCTATGTCATCCAGGAGCACCATGCCTCAAAGCTGCACTGGGACCTGAGGTTTGAGATAAATGGCGCCTTGAAAAGCTGGGCCTTGCCAAAAGAACCACCTCAAAAAATTGGCGAAAAACGCTTGGCGATATCAGTTGATGATCATCCTGTAGGATATGCATTATTTGAGGGTCAAATTCCAGAGGGAAATTATGGGGCAGGTCTGGTAAAAATTTGGGACCGGGGGACATTTGAAATTGTGGAAAACAGTGACAGGAAAATGATTGTGAATATACATGGCTCCAGGCTACGGGGAAAATACTGCCTTGTACACTTTGAGTCAGAAGAAAAGAACTGGTTGTTTTTTAAAATGAAGTATGACTCTAGGTAGGTTTTTCTTTTTTTCCAATTGCAATCAAAAACATGGCCTCCTTGTTTTCTGCGTGCGGGGAAAAGAAATTGGTGACCAGATCATCATAGAATGTCAACCCTGTTGCACCAAGGCCCAATGCATATGATGCAAGATACATCTTGCCTCCTGTTATTGCTGCATCAATCTGGGCAACTCTGTAACCACGATTTCCAAAATGCCCCAAAATTTTGTCAAGGTTTGACATGAAAAATATTGTAACACTTGCATCATATGGTAGATCTTGGTCCAACCCTAGATTGCCTGATGTATGTCTGAAATTACCTTTGCGCAATTGTTCTAGGGAATTTTTTTCTTTTACAAAATAATATGAGCCAGACTCGAGCCCATCTACTGCGTTTGCAATGATGTAAATATCTGACAGTGATTCCTGACTTGTGAAGTCTGCGTTTATTTTGGATGTTGCCTGGTTGAGTATGGTCGACAGCTGATCAAATGTTATGGGCTCTAGTGAAAACTTTCTTGTAGAGCCACGCCTGATTATTGTTTTCTCTAGGGGTTCTTGGACCGTGATATTTTTTCCAAGTGGAATAAGTTTGGTGGAATGTTTTCTTTCTAGTGTGATTTGGCGTCTCCATGATACTACTTCTGCCTCAGTTAAAAGACAGGACGACTCGTGCATGGCATTAATCTCTGGATACTCTATCTCATAATCTGACGAAACTGCCTCAATACTGATTTCTTGCAAGGGTGGAAAGGCTGGTGTCTCTTGTACTGTATGTCCTATAGGTACGATTGCGATAGGCGCTTCCTCGGTGATATTCAATTCTAGCAACTGGCAGATCTTGGAATCAACAAAACCTGTGAGTACCTTTGAGGGAATCTTGTGGGCAGATGTGATGGCAAGTGTATTTGCAAGTATCGTTCCACTGTCCCAAAATGCATGCCTGTATTCGCGTGATTGATATTTTATGGAATTTCTGGAAAAGACATCTGTGAAAACCAGAATTACTGGAGCCTGGCTTGTGAACTGTTCCTCTGCAGTAGCATTTGATATAAATTTTCTAAAATCTCCTAGCCGTATTGTATCTAGTTTCATGTATTTCGGATCAAAGTGGTATACTCCTGCATCCAGTCCTGAGATATCCACGCAGATGATGTAAATTTCAATGTGGTACAGCGCACCAGTACAAGAGGCTGCACGAAAATCCATCTCCCCAAGTCCTTGGAATTTTATTTTTTTTGTAATGCCTGATGAAAAATAAAGAATCCTGCCAAGCACACCAAGATCTGGAACGATATGACTGTCCATATTTTCTGTGGATATTGCATCAAGTGCAGAAATGCCTACTGGGGTTTTATCTACTGGAATGTTAACTTGTGGTACGTTCTTGTAAATTTTGTAAGGTGCTGGTCTGTGGGAAGGGTGGTACACATGAAACCTGCTGAGTAACATTCCGTTTGGATGTTTTGTACCATTGTGATAGTGCCACGTTGCTTCGGTTTCATAATTTTGCACAGATACTGACTATGGAATTGATCTTGTAAAAGTATCGTAACTGTGCCAAGCAGAAGATTATTAGTGGTTGATTTTTTTTAAATATGCTGTAAATGATGGAAAACGAAGACGTGCTGATGAAATTATCCGAAGTACAAAATCTATCCTGTATTATGCATGTTGAAGAAAAGTCATACTCAATCCAAAAAATATCTATTGCCAAGTCTACAATCCCTGTGAGACAGCCAACCACTAGGGGAGGTGTGTATTTTACAGATACTATGGCCTATAAAATCAAAGCACTCACACAAGACATGTCAATTTCAGCAGAGATCCCAAAACTCATGCTAGGTCCAAATACTGACTTTAAGCCAATATTGATTAAAACTAGGTTGATAATTGATGGTACTGAACACCATGTGACACTCACCGTACATCTTACGAATGCCGTGAACACAAAGGATCATGTGGAACTAAACCTCATAGTTGACAAGGCAGATCTGAAATGATTTTGCCTTACATGATTACTGTATTATACTGCCAAATTGTGGTAAATGTATGAAAATCTCAATTGCAATAATTTTGAGTTTGTCTGTACTTGCAGGAATTGGGCCAAGCTTTGCACAAGTAGAGCCGCCTGGATTTACAAATGCTACTAGTATTAGTTCTGTTTCTGGCAATTCTGAGTTACCGCATTTACTGGTTTCAAGTGATGGAATTTTCACAATTTGGACTGAAACAGAATCTGGAAAGTCTAACGTCTTCTTTTCAAAGAGCACTGATGATGGATATACGTTTAACAATCCAGTAAATTTGTCCGCAACCACCACGGGACAGTCAAGCTATCCACAATTTGTGGAACAGGACAATCATGTTTACGTGATATGGCAGTCAGCTCTCTCTGGTACTTCAACTATTTTGATGACAAGAAGCCTTGATGGCGGCATTAGTTTTGAAAAACCAATTCAACTAAGTGACGAGTCGCAACTTTCTGCATTTCCCCAGATTGCACTATCTGGGAACAATGTCTATTCTTCCTGGATTGAAAAATCTGCAGATAACTCAACTAATATCATATTTACAAAAAGCAATGATCAGGGAAATTCATTTGGTGCTCCACTACATGTTACACACAATGTGGGAAATTCTGGAATTCCAAAACTTTCTGCAGATGGAAATAATGTCTATCTGACATGGGAGGACAACAGCAGGGGAGACTATGATGTGTTTCTCAGCAAGAGTAGCGATTCGGGGGCTTCATTTCATGTACCACTTGACATAAGCACAACCACGGGACAATCTGGAACGCCTGAGGTCATTGCATCTGGAAATAACGTATATGCTGTATGGATGGACAACACCTCAGGAAATTATGATATATTTTTTACGAAAAGCTCTGATGGGGGAGTCACATTTGAAAAACCTGTTGACATTAGTAACCTCCAGGGAGACTCGGGATATCCACAGTTTACAGTATGGAAAAATAACATCTATGTCACGTGGACTCAGACTATGTCTGGCATAAACTATGATGTCTTTTTTGTAAAGAGCAGCAACAATGGGGATACCTTTGACAAGCCGATAAACCTAAGTAACAACTTGGGCCCGTCTGGATGGCCGCAAATTACATCCGACGGAAATATTTATGTGAGCTGGGTAGATAGCTCGTTTGGAAAGTTTGACATCTTGATTACGAAAAGCTCTGATGGAGGTGCAACATTTGAAAGTCCGACAAACCTGAGCCATTCAAAAAGTGAGTCATATGAAAATCAAATGGCTACACTAAACAACACTGTATACATGGTATGGCAGGAGGAGGAAGGCAAGAGTGGAAACCATACCATTGTCTTCTCAAAGAGCACCACATTTGTTCCGGAGTTTGGCCCGTTTGCATCAATTGCACTGATTGTGTCTGTAATTTCCATAATTGCAATATCATTTCGATCTAATTTACGATTGAATGCTAGCAGTTGAAATTCATATCATTTCTATAATTCGTTTGACACGTTTTTTGATTCAGAACAACCTATTTCTACTAGTCCCTCACATCATCTCTTTTTCTACGCTAACTGCAAAATAACTTTTGAGAGTAGCCTAAAATATTTCGTCAAAGAATGATGATAAAAATATTTTTACCAAAATCTAACTCTGGTATTGTGGATGAAATATTCTGAGATGATTCATTTCATCTCCAAAAGTTCAACAAGGCCACATTTTGTATTCTTTGTATTAAGATCTACAAATGCAATGCGGCACTCGTCAAAACCTTTCACCGGATTTACAAGAATGGTTGCACCTTTTCTTGAAAGTGACTCTAGTTCTATTTCAATATCTTTTACCTCAAAGCACAAGTGGTGTATTCCACCTCCTGACTTTGCAAACTCGCTAATTGCCGAGTCTGGGGATGATGGCTCTATTAGCTCCAAGAATGGATCGCCGATCTTTAAGAGGCAAATGTTGACTTTTTGACTGCCAACTGGCATTATTACACTTGTAGTCTCAAAATTAAGATAGTTTTTGAGCTCGCCCATGGATTGCTGTATGTTGTTAACTACAATGCCAATATGGTGCAGTTTCATAAAGTTGTGGTATTGTACATGTACTATAATCTAACGGATAACCTGTTAATTTTATATTGATACTGGATTCAAGTGGTATTGTGTTAGAAAAACTAGTCAAGGAATCAAAGGCACTTGAGAAAGCAATTGCTGGAGAAGAGCTCACGTATGATGACGGAATTGAGCTAATGTCTTATGACAATCTCTACATGCTTGGTGCAGCCGCAGACCTGATTAGACAAAAAAGGGTTGGACAACAAGTAACCTTTGCAGCATCATATTATCTGAATTACACAAATGTCTGCGCTGCAAGCTGCCAAATGTGTGCATTTTACAGAAAGGGAAACGAGTCTGACGCATACACCTTATCTGCAAAAGACATTGAGGGTCGTGTTACAATAGCAAAAAACTTGGGTGCAACAGAGGTCCACATCGTTGGAGGTTTTCATCCAGATCTTCCACTTGAATATTATGAAGAAATGTTCAAAACCATAAAAACCAGTCATCCTGAAATGCATATCAAGGCACTTACTGCAGCAGAGATATTTTTCATAGCACGCTTGACAAAAAATTCCGTAAAAGAAGTATTGACTAGACTAAAAGCAGCGGGCTTGGATACAATGCCAGGTGGCGGTGCAGAACTATTTCACCCTGACATACGAAATAAAATAGTTCGTGGCAAGTGTTCTGGTCAGGAATGGCTTGATACTATAGAGCAGGCCCATAATCTTGGAATAAAGAGCAATGTGACTATGCTCTTTGGACATATAGAAAAACCTGAACACATTGTTGATCATCTTGTAAAAATCAGAGAGGTTCAAAAGAGGACCAAGGGATTTCTTACATTGATACCGCTCAAGTTTAGTCTTGATAACACAGAGCTTGAAAAGAAAGGGCTGGTGACCTCTGAGAGTTCCTCAACATATGATCTCCGGGTTACTGCAGTATCACGGCTGATGCTTGCAAATCAACTTGACAATATTTCTGTATACTGGGTTGCACTAGGCAAAAAGCTTGCGCAAGTTGCACTCACATATGGTGGAAATGACTTGGTTGGCACTGCTTTTTCTGAGGAGATTTATCGTGCAGCAGGCAAGGGAACAAACTCTTCAATAATTGAATTGGCAAACATGATTAAAGAAATAGGTAGAGAGCCTGCCCAGAGAGATACATTTTTCAATATTTTAAAAAAATTCTAGAAACCTGACACAGTTCTGAAAACAATTGAAGGTTTTTGATCATATGTGAATCATTCTAATCTTGAATGATGACTCTACAATAATCTCAACATGTGTTATGGTTCTAAATCTCTGCAGGTTTTTGTGTAATTGGTTTTCCTTCTCCGCCTTTTTTTCTGCGTTTCAAACCAATACTTATCAGTACAATGAAAAAGCCTACGCCGCCAATCATTGCTGTGATGTTACCTAGTCCGGTATTGACTACTTCTGCTTGATTCAATGCATTTATCTCATCTTGTGACATACCAGTCTTACCAGTTGGAGCATTCTCATTTAGGTATCCGTAAACTGAAAAACCTGTTACAAGCATTGCAATACCTAACGCAAAGACACGTTTGTCCACTAGAATAATCTGGGACTAGAGGTAAATAATCTAAGCTATCCGAAGCTCAAATTCTGGAACTAGGCTCTTTTCTATTCCAAACTGGAACAAGCTCCTTATTGCTTGTTCTCCAAGCATGCCCATCTCTATTGTTACATCGTTGACGTACATTCGAACAAACTTGTCAATTGTTTCCTTTGTCTGTCCCCTTCCATACTGCATCGCGTAATCCAGTGCCTCGCTTGGCCTTGCCATGCCGTATACAATTGACTCGCGGAAAAATTCATCAAACTTTTTGATGACATCAATTCCAAAATGATTGCTCATGACATTTACTCCAAGTGGAACTGGCAAGCCCCCGGTACTGTCTCTCCACCAAGAGCCCACATCAAGTAGTTTTACCAAATTCTTTTGATTATATGTAATCTGCCCTTCGTGTATTACCAAGCCTGCATCAACATTGCCGCTTGCCACTGCATCTGGAATGTCACTGAATTTCATTTCTGTATAGTCAAACTTGCCAATCATGAGCTCTAAAAGAAGGAATGCCGAGGTAAGCTTTCCGGGAATTGCTATCTTGGATTTTTGCAATTTTTCTACATCCATGTCTTGCTTTGCAACTACAATTGGACCGTATCCTTTTCCAAAACTGCCTCCGCTTCGTAATATGGTATAATTATCAAGATATGCACAAGCATGGGCAGAGACTGCAGTTACATCAAGATCATGCTTTAGGGAGCGCTTGTTCAGGGTTTCTATATCCTCTACAACATGTTTTACGTTGAAGAGGGGTGAGGTAACCTTACCGCTTAACATTCCATAGAACATGAAAGCATCATCTGCATCTGGTGTGTGACCTATTGTAATATCCACGATTAGTGATTTTTATGTCTATTATAAAAATCAAGTTTGTGCGGATCATTTCAATTGGTATTGATCATCTGATTTTGATCTAATTCTTGTTTGCAAACTTATCATATTTGTCTAAAATAAAAAAAGAGATTTGTTTCTCTGCAAATGTAAAAAATTATGATATGCTAGTTCTTCCATGATCTATTGATTTTTTTTATAATTCTTCTAAACGTTTAATAGCGGCTGGAAAAGGATTTAGCTAAACCATGAAATTCAAGGCCACAGATCAAATTCTGAGTATTATTGGTAACAAGAAAAATATTAGAAACTTTGGAGTCATAGCTCATGTAGACCATGGAAAGACAACCATGAGTGACAGCCTTTTAGCTTCTAGCGGAATTATCAGCCCGTCTGTCGCAGGTCAGGCTTTGGCACTTGATTCAATGAAACTTGAACAAGACAGACAGATGACAATTGTCCAGGCAAACGTTACATTGCTTTACGAACAAGCAGGCCAAGAGTATGTAATTAACATGATAGATACTCCCGGACACATTGACTTTACTGGCAGAGTAACTCGAAGTCTTAGGGCAATAGACGGTGCAGTTGTCGTATCTGATTCCGTAGAAGGTATCATGACACAGACTGAAACTGTAACTCGTCAGGCATTAGAAGAAAGAGTAAAACCGGTTCTTTACATTAACAAGATTGACCGTCTCATAAAGGAGCTAAGGTTGCCCCCGGAGAAGATGCAGGAGTGGCTGCTTGAGATCATTACCAACTTTAACAGGCTAATCGATATTTATGCAGAACCTGAATACAAGGAAAAATGGAAGGTAAGCATTCAGGACGGTAGTGTATCATTTGGTTCTGCAAAGGACAAGTGGGGATTTAACGCAGATGTAATGAAGAAGAAAGGAATTTCATTCAAGGATATTTACGAAGCATATTCTGAAGGCGGAGATGTCAAGAAACTTGCAGAGAAAGCTCCGTTGTATGATGCAGTACTTGGAATGGTTGTAAAGCACCACCCATCGCCTGATGTTGCACAAAAATATAGAATTCCAAAAATCTGGAAGGGCGACTTGGAATCTGATATTGGAAAGGCACTCCTGAACTGTGATGATAACGGCCCTACCGTAATGATGATAGTAAACATGACCGTAGATCCTGCAGCAGGTCCTGTGGCAATTGGGCGTTTGTTCTCTGGCAAAATAAAAGATGGTGATCGCATACATTTGATTGATACAAAACGAGAAGGCAGAGTCCAGTCTGTCAACTTTTTCATGGGTAACCAAAGAGAGATGGTAGGAGAGCTTGCAGCAGGAAACATTCCTGCACTACTTGGATTGGAACATGCAAGAGCAGGTCAAACACTGTCTTCAATCGCAGGCATTCAGGCATTTGAGGGAATTCATTATGTATCAGAGCCTGTGGTACAAATTGCAGTAGAACCAAAACATCCTAAAGATTTACCAAAATTAGTTGAGGCATTAAATCGTATTACTATCGAAGACCCTAACTTGGTTGTAAAAATAAATGAAGAATCCGGTGAAACTGTAATTGCAGGTATGGGTGTGTTGCACCTTGAAATTGCTACTGCACTTATTGCAGATGCCAAGGTAGAGATTGTAACATCCCAACCATTGATCAACTATAGGGAAACAATCCGTAGCGGTGCAGGACCTATCATGTCCAAATCACCTAACAGACATAATAAAATATTCATGAAGGTTGAACCATTGGATGAGAAAATTGCTGAAATGATACGAAACGGAACACTAAACGAGTACAAGGACAAGAAGGAAGTTGCTACGATATTAAAGGCAGCGGGCTGGGACGGCGATGAGGCAAAACGTGTCATGAGATTTGATATTAGAGGTAATGTCATGGTGGACGGAACAAAGGGTGTCCAGTTTGTGGGAGAATCCACTGATTCTATCTTGTCAGGCTTTGAAGATTCTGTCAAAGAGGGTCCTCTTGCACGAGAGCAGGTAAGAGGTTGCAAGTTTACATTCCATCATTTCGTTCCACACGAAGATCCAGCTCACAGAGGCTTGTCACAATTGGGACCAGCTTCTCGAAGAGCATGTACAGGTGTCATGCTTTTATCACAGCCAGTATTGCTAGAACCAATGCTTGGAATCGAAGTCCGTGTACCACAGGAAATGATTGGTAACGTTGCAGGTGTAATATCTGGTAAGAGAGGTAAAGTACTAAACATGGAACAAAAAGGTGTCATACATATAATATCCGGTGAGCTTCCGGCATCTGAGACATTTGATTTATCTGAGATAATGAGGGGACAGACTGCTGGACGAGCCATGTGGAATACCCACTTTAAGGCATGGACTCCGGTTCCGAACTCTATCCTGACCAAAGTAATTGCTGACATTAGAAAGAGAAAGGGACTTGCACCAGAAGTGCCAACTCCAGACGAATACGTCGACAGCGAGTAAAAACACAATGCCCCCCGTTTATTCGTAAAAACCTGACGCCAAGCAAAATCGCTAAAACATAATGTGGGAAAGTTACACATGGTGTTGAATTAACACAATGACGGTCAAGGGAAAGCCCCCTCTCA
>Ga0307374_10000257_pt1 | contig 100816 bp, 95 predicted proteins | sample OX3MG_FD_202532 | JGI IMG/M metagenome (GOLD analysis project Ga0307374, IMG submission 202532) | Soil microbial communities from Risofladan, Vaasa, Finland - OX-3 | ecosystem: Environmental > Terrestrial > Soil > Coastal area > Acid sulfate soil | place: Finland: Risofladan, Vaasa | collected...
GACGACGTGCTGGGGCTGTTCGGGGACAGCTCCGTGACCGGCAAGCCGGTCGGCAATGACCTGCTCCGGGGCAAGCAGGGACTCCCGATGGTGCTCGCCCTCACGGGCAATGGCGAGCTAGGCAAGACCGCCCGCTCCTGGCTGGAGCCGCCCGGGTTGCGCCGCCGCGATCTCGCGGCGGCAGTGGAGCTGCTCCGCGAGGGCGGCGTGGCGGAGCGCTGTCAGGGGCTGACCACCACCTGGACGGAGCGAGCGCTGGCGGCTGCCGCCAAGCTACCGGTTTCCGAGGAAGGGGCCACCGATTTGGAGATCCTGGGACGATGGCTGGGGGAGCGCTGGAATTGACCCTGGAGCTGGAGCCGGAGCGAGCCCAGGGAGTCGTCGCCGGCGCGTCCGCTCGAGCTGAGGCAGAGGAAGGGGCCACCGATTTGGAGATCCTGGGACGATGGCTGGGGGAGCGCTGGAATTGACCCTGGAGCTGGAGCCGGAGCGAGCCCAGGGAGTCGTCGCCGGCGCGTCCGCTCGAGCTGAGGCAGAGGAGTCGCTCGGGCGAGCCGTCAGGCGCCTGCTCGAGCGCCAGAACCCGGACGGCTCCTGGTCAGGGGAGCTGGAGAGCAACGCCTCGATCACCGCCGAGTACCTCCTGCTCCAGCGGTACCTGGGGTGCGCCAACCCCGCCCGCGAGGCGGCCGCAGTCAAGTACCTGCGGAGCCAGCAGCGAGAGGACGGAAGCTACGGGATAGCGCCCGAGGTCGATGGCGACATCAGCATCACCGCCGAGGTGCTGGTGGCACTGCGGGCGGTGGGTGTCGCCGGGACCGATCCCCAGGTGGGGCGGGCGTGGCGCTTTGTCGAGGCGCACGGAGGGCTCCGGGCCACCCGTCTCTTCACCCGGATGTGGCTGGCGCTGGGCGGGATCTGGCCCTGGGACGAGATCCCGGCCATCCCCCCGGAATGGATCCTGGTGCCAGCCCATCAGTTCGGAAGCATCTACGACCTCGCCTCCTGGGCCCGTGCCACCACGGTGCCGCTCACCATCCTCCGCAGCCTGCGGACGGTGTTCCCGCTGAACTCTCCCACCCTCGACGAGCTTCCCCTGGGTCCGCACCGCCCCGGGGCGGGCGCCCCGACCTGGAAGGTCGTCGACCGGGCCCTGCGCACCTATGGCCGACTGCCCCAGGTCGGGGTCAGGCAACGAGCGTTGGCCCGGGCCGAGCGGTGGATCGTGGAGCACCAGGAGGCGGACGGCTCCTGGGCCGGGATCCAACCGCCCTGGGTATACGGGCTGATGGCGCTGCGGGCGCGAGGTTATGGGCTGGACCACCCGATCGTGCAGCGGGGGCTGGAGGCGTTGGAGACCTTCGGCGTCGAGGACGACCAGGGCTTCCGGCTCCAGGCCTGTGTCTCCCCGGTTTGGGACACCGCGCTGGCGGTCTGGGCCCTGCTCGACGCTGGACTGCCCGCTGACCACGAGGCGGTGGGAAGGGCGGTCGACTGGCTGGTCGCCCGGGAGGTGACCAAGGTGGGGGACTGGGCTGTGCACCGGGCCGGGGCAGCGCCGGGGGGCTGGCCCTTCGAGTATTACAACGACCAGTACCCGGACACCGATGACACCGCGGTAGTGCTTTCGGCGCTTAGCGTCGCCGGCCATGATCGCCATGAGCAAACCCCGATCGGTCAGGCGATGCAGCGAGCGCTGGCCTGGCTCCTGGTGATGCAGGGCAGCGACGGTGGTTATGGTGCCTTCGACGCTGACAACGATCGCAGCTGGGTCGAGCACCTGCCCATCTCCGACTTCGGGGAGATGCTCGATCGGGCCAGCCCCGATGTCACCGCCCACGTGCTGGAGGCCTTTGCCCGGCTTGGCGGAGCGGACCTGCAGCCGGCCCGGGAGCGAGCCTTGGGCTGGTTGCGCGGCTCCGAGGAAGGGGCGGGGGCCTACTACGGGCGGTGGGGGGTCAACTACGTTTATGGCGGTGCCGCGGCGGCCACCGCCTACGCCGCGGCGGGCGAGCCCCAGGACCAGGAGCGGCTGATCCGGATCGGTGAGTGGGTACGGCTGAACCAGCACGCCTCGGGCGGATTCGGCGAGTCAGTCCTTTCGTACCACGACCGCGCCCACATCGGGCGTGGCGACCCGACCCCCTCGCAGACCGCCTGGGCGCTGATGTCGCTGCTGGCCGCCGCTGGCGCTACCTCCGACCTCGCCCAGGGGGACCGACTGGCCCGCGCGGCAGAATCAGCGGTGACCTGGCTGGTGCGACATCAGGAGACGGGGGGTGACTGGACCGACGAGCACTTCACCGGCACCGGCTTCCCGCGGGCGTTTTATCTGCGCTACCACCTCTACGCCACCATCTTCCCGGTGATGGCCCTGGGCCGGGCGCTCCGGCCGCAGACAGTTTCCGTCGGCAGCGATCGTTGACCATTCCCGCCGCGCCGGTCACCGCCCGAGGTGACCCCAAATCCCCCCCGGGATTACCGGAGTACTCCCGGCAGCGCCAGCAGGAGGCACGCCAACGGGAGAATTTCCCCATTGCCGCCTGGTTGCTCCGACCGGGTCGGCGGGAGGCCAGGAGTGCCATCTATGGCTTCTGTCGGCTGGTCGATGACCTGGGGGACGAGAAGTTGGGCGACCCCAACACCCTGCTGGAGCTGGCCCAGGAGGAGCTGGAGGCCTGCTACACGGGCACGCCCGAACACCCGGTCTTCCAGCGGCTGCAGCCGGTGATCCGGCGGTTCCAACTGCCGCCGGAGCCACTGCGAAGGCTGATCCAGGCCAACCAGCAGGATCAGCGGATGAGCCGATACCGGAGCTGGGCTGAGCTGGACCAGTACTGCGAGCTCTCGGCCAACCCGGTGGGCGAGCTGGTCCTGGCCCTGGAAGGGATCCGCGATCCGGAGCTCGTGGGCTATTCGAACTCCATCTGCACCGGCCTGCAGCTGGCGAACATGTGGCAGGACGTCGCCTCCGATCGGGCCCGCGGGCGGCGCTACCTTCCCGCGGAAGTTCTGGCAGAGCACGGCGCGGCCGAAGAGGAGTGGTGGAGCGGGACGGTCAGCTCAGGCATGCTGGCCGCCGAGGCTCACGCGGTGGGCCGCGCCCGGCGGCTCCTGATTGACGGTTGGCCCTTGGTCAGAGCGGTACCGGGACTGATGCGGATGGAGATGGCGACCTTCATCCTCTGCGGTCTCGCCGCCACCGCCGCCGTGCTGGAGGCGGGGCCCCGGGTATTCGCCGAGAAGGCGGTTCTCAGCCCGGCCCGGCGCCGGCGGGCAGTCTGGCAGGCATCGTGGGCTTGGCGCCAGGCGTCCCCTCCCCGGTCCAGTTGAGCGCGTCAGCGCCCGCCTGGACCGGCTCTATCCCCCCTCCCGAAGCTGAGCTCCGGGCCGCCTACCGGGCCTGCGGTCTCGAGGTCCGGGCAGCCGCCGCCAACTTCTACTACGCCTTCCGACTCCTGCCCCAGCGCAAGCGCGACGCCCTTCACGCGGTTTATCGCTTCTGCCGCGCCGCCGACGACATCGCGGACGGGGAGGGCAGTGCCGGCGAGCGGCGCCAACGGCTGGAGCAATTTCGGGCCACCCTGGCCACCACCCTGGACGGGGCTCCTCCCGACCAGAGCTGGCTGGTGTTGTGGGACGCATCCCGTCGCTTCCAGCTGGATCCCCGAAACCTCCACGAGGTGATCGATGGCTGCGCCGCCGACTGCCTTCCGCTCACGATCGCTACCGAGCAGGACCTGGAGAGCTACTGCTACGGGGTGGCGGGAGCGGTGGGTCTGCTGAGCGCCCAGATCTTCGGCTTCCACGACCAGCGCGTTCCCCAGCTGGCGGTGCGACTGGGCCAGGCCATGCAGCTGACCAACATCCTGCGCGACCTCAAGGAGGACCACGAGCGGGGTCGGTGCTATCTGCCCCAGGACGATCTGGCGCGCTTCGGATGCGAGCCCGCTGATCTGCAGGTCGGCCCGCGGGGCCCCCGGGCCGATGCCTATCGCCGCCTGATGACCTATGAGGTGAACCGGGCCAGAGAGCTCTTCGCGGAGGGCAGCCAACTCATCCCGTTGGTGGACCGGGATGCCCGGGGATGTCCGGCGGGGCTGGCCTCGCTCTACCAGGCCCTACTCAAAGAGATCGTAGCCCGGGACTTCGATGTCCAGTCGGCGAGGATCTCCTTGGGTCGATTGCGCAAGCTGCAGCTGGCGCTGGGGGCCTGGGCCGCAGCCACCTGGCGCCGCTGAGGCCGGGGACGCCCACCCGGATGGAGGCGGTGGTGGTCGGCGGAGGCCTGGCCGGGATCAACACCGCCCTGGAGCTCACCGACCGAGGAGCGCGGGTCACTCTGGTGGAGCGAGCTCCGGTGTTGGGCGGGCTCTGCCGCTCGGTCCCTGACCCGGTGGCCGGACGGGTGGATACCGGACAGCACGTTTATCTGGGGTGCTGCACCGCGCTGGAGAGCTTCCTGGGTCGGATCGGGGCTCAACCCGCCTGGAGGCAGCATCGCCTCGAGCTGATGGTGGCCAATCCCCGAACCGGGGTGACCCGTCGGCTCCGAGCGGTGCCGCTACCGGCGCCGATGCACCTGCTCCCAATTTTGCTGGGCTGGCCGGGGCTGCCCACCCGGCAGCTGGTCAAGACCGCGGCCGTCGCCGCCGCCTTGCGCCGCCTCAGCCCCCGAGACCAGGCGCTGCTCGACTCGGTGCCGGCTCGGTCGTGGCTGTACAGCCTGGGCCAGGACGATCTCGCCATTCGCCAGCTCTGGGACCCTTTCCTGGTCTCGGCCGGCAACGTATCACTGGATCGCTGTAGCGCCGGACTGGCCGCCTTCATCATCCGTGAAGGCCTGCTCGGCCAGGGCGAGGCAGGAGCGCTGAGGATCCCGGCCACCGACCTCACCGCGTGGCTCGATCCTCCCAGCCGCAGGCGGTTGCTGGAGGCTGGGGTGGAGCTGAAGCTGCGCTGGCGCGCGGCTGAGCTGCTGCCGGCATCTGAGGGGCGGCACCTTGTCCGAGGCGCCGATGGCGAGGGGATCGAGACCGACCTGATCGTGCTGGCCGGTTCGGCGGCAAGTGCGCAGCGGCTCCTGGCCGGCCGGGGAATCTCCGATCCCACCCTGGACGCCGCCGCCCGGCTGCCCAACTCCCCCATCGTCAACCTCCATCTCTTTACTGACCGACCCTTCCTCCCCGGGCCGGTGGTGGTGGCTCCGGGCTCCCCGCTGCAATGGCTGTTCGACCGGTCTCGGCTCGGGGAGGTTGCCCTCGACTGGGAAGGACAGCCGACCTTCCACTCGGCGGTCTCGTTGTCCGCGGCGGACGAGACGATCGGGGTCGGGGAGGCGCAGCTGCTCCAGACCCTATGGCCGCTCTGTCAGGAGCTCTTCCCGGCCGCTCGCCGGGCCCGCCTCCGGCACGGCCGGATAACCCGGGAGGCCTCGGCCACCTTCGCTGCTCTGCCCGGCTCGGCGTCGGCCCGGCCCGGTCCCCGCACTCCCCTGGCGGGTGTCCTCCTGGCGGGCAACTGGACCGACACCGGGTGGCCGGCCACCATGGAAGGGGCGGTCAGGAGCGGCCGAACCGCGGCCCAGGCCGCGCTGGACAGGACGGTGGCTCCCAGCAGCGGCATGGGGTAGCGGCGCCATCAGCGAGTCCGGCCCACATGGCCAGAGGCGATCGGGCTCAACAGACCGCAGTGCCCTGACGGCTGGAGACCCATCGGCCACGACCCAACGGCCTTCCCGCCGGCCGGACCAACTGCCGGAATGCTGGCGAGCACCGTTGCCGCCCGCCACGGCTGCGCTTCGATGATCACGACCCGAACAGGGCCGGGATCAGGGAGTGAGTCGGTGTCCTACTCGGCCGCGCGCCCGGCAGCAGGCGATCGCGTGGCAATCCGGTGAATTCCGATGTCGGTGGGAGCGGGTGGCGTAGCCTGCCCGCCATGGACTCCTCAGCGGGCGCCTACCCCCTGCGACCGATGAATATCAGTGAAATCATCGACGCCGTCTTTCGGCTCTACCGCGCCAACCTCTGGCTGTTCGCGGCGGTGGCGGCGGTGATCCAGATTCCCTACCAACTCCTGCTGACCTTCGTTCAAGGTCAGTCGGGCTCCCTCTCCCGGGCTCTGTCCAGCCTCCCTTCGGGCGCGAGGAACTCCCACCACGTGCAGCTTCTGTTCCTGACTTACTGGCACGGCAGCGGGCTGGCGGTCCTGGCGCTGGCACTGTTCGGGCTGTTGGCCCTCCCGTTGGATCTGGCGGCGATGACCAGCGCCGGGGCGGAGCGCTATCAGGGTCGTCCGACCTCGCTCCAGCTCGCCTTCCAGGTCGCCCGGCGACGTTGGCTCCCGCTGATGGGAGTGTTTCTGCTGATGATCCTGATCCTCATTGGAGCGATCTTCGCCCTGGCCATCGCGGGCACCCTATTGACGGTGGTGCTGAAAGCGCTGGGCGTGCTGCTGCTGGTATTGCTCTGCTTGACAGCGGTGACCGCCGGGATCATCGCTTCCGTCCGCTTGATCGTGACCATCCCGGTGGTGGTGCTGGAACCGGCCGGCCCCCTGCAGGCGATGCAACGCTCCTGGAGCCTCATTCGCGGACACAGCTGGTTCGTCATCGGGGTTGTCCTGGTGCTGACCCTGATCGTCGGTTTTTCCGGCCTCGTGCTCGGCGTAATAGCCGGTCTCCTGGCCGCTCTGGCAGGTGGAGTTGCCACGGTGCCCGGCCATGTGATCACCGCTGCCACCTCATTGGTGATCAGTGTTCTCTTCGCTCCGGTAACTTCACTTGGAGTCATGCTGCTCTACTTCAATCTCCGAGGCCGGAAGGAGGGATCGGAGTTGGGCCCGACCGTCGGACAGCCCGCTCTCGGGGTCTGATTTCGGCCGACCGCGCCCAAGTTCCGTCAGGGTGCAGCTCCCGAAGCGCAGCCACCCGCAGCTCCTGGCGTGCCGCCCAGGCGGCCGAAAGCCAGCTCCGGGTTGAAGGGCTCGGCTCCGGAGGCGATCACCCGGGTCACGACGGAGTGGGTGCAAGCCGGAAACGCTTCATTAGTCGAGATGCACGGAGCCGGCGGCTGTCCGCCCGCCGATCTCAAGAACGGGGAGCAGTTGCTTGCCCGTCCGTCAGGCCGCCAGCCGTCAGATCAGCCGGACTAGTCGCGAGCCGCTCGAGGACGGGCGCCGCCAGCGCGACCGCTCGGCCCAAAGCGGAGAGGGCGACCCGCTGATTTCTGCCGACCTGAAGCAGCGTCGCCAAGCTCCCCGGGTGGGCCACGATCAGTCGGGCCACCCGGACCGGGCTGGGTCCAATCGACCCGGGCGGCACCAGCTTCGCGGTGCCTCCCAAGGGAGCGGTTGGGGTGTCGCTCACCGCGCGTAGGGCGGCCAGCAGGCCCGCCGGCGGTTGGCTCCGAGCGGCCAGCCAGGCCGCGGTCTCCATCTCGACGATGTCCACTCCCCGTTGCGCCAGAGCCGCTCGGTCGGCGGAGCTGTCGGTGGCAGAGTCGCGACTGCCCAACCGGGCCGACCCTCCTACAGCAGCTGCAACCAGCCGGTTGTGGGGGGACCGATCGAGCTCGAGCCACCCGCCATCGGAGCGCAGCACGCTGGACCCGATCCCCACCGAACCCACCGGCCAGTCACCGGAGCAAGCGCCACCCACCCCGGCGACCAGAATTGCGGTTCCCCCAGGCGCTACCCGCGCCGCGGCCGACGCCGCCGCGACGCCCAGGCCGGTCGCCCAGACCTCGATCGAGGGCCGGCCGGGACGGCTCCAGCGCATATGCCCGCCGTCCGGACGGCCCAGCCAGCCGGGTCCCAGCGCCCGGCAGACCGCCTGCGCCTCGGATCCCAGGGCGCAGGCGACCAGCACCAGCGGGGGGCCGGCTGGCCGCCGGGGCCAGGGCGCTCCCAGGGCCACCAACCCCAACCCGAGCAGCAGGAGGAGCGCCAGCAGGGCGCTGGGCGCGATGCCCAAAACAAGCGCCAAAACCACACTCTGGGTCAGCACCCCCACCAGCAGCAGGGCCGCCACCGCGAGCTCTGAGCGGCTGCCTTGCCGCTGGCCACCGAGCCAGAAGCCCAGCCAGAGCTGGAGCGTGAGTCCCACCACCAGCCAGCCCAGGTAGTTGGGCCAGGAGACGCCGTACCAGACCCCGGTGTGGGCGGGGTACGAATAGATCGAGCCGAGCCACCACCGAGCGCCGCGGAGAGCCACCGGGTCGACCACGACGTCGATCGCGACCATCGCCAGGGCCGCCACCACCAGCCGTCGAGCGCCGCTCGCTCCGAGCCAACCGGCCGCCGTAAAGGTGACGAAGGCCAGCCAGGTGAAGCTCAGGCTGTCAAAGAGAGGGACCCCCAGCACCCGCCAGTCCTGAGTCAGCCCGGCGCTGCGGTAGGAGTAGACGCCGAAGGGGAACCCCGGACCCGAGGTGGCAGCCCATTCCGCTGCGAAGGCGATCATCCAACCGCCCAGCCCGATCGGCAGCGCACGGCGCCAGCCGAACTGTCGCCAGATCACCAGGATCACCAGCGCCCAGGGAACGAAGGCGTACCAGCGCAGGAGCAGCGGCATCAGAGCTCAGCCCCCCGAGATGCGAGCTGGGCCCAGCTCTGCCACCGACTGGCGCAGGGCCAGATCCAGATCACCGGGATTCCACCCGAGCTCAGCCTGGGCGCGCTGGGCATTGACGTACATCGGGTGGGCCGCCATCTGGACGGAGGTCAGGGAGATGGTCGGTGCCTGACCGGTCACGCGGCCCCGGGCCTCGCTGACCAAGGCCGCGGCGAAAGCCACGCCCAACGGCACCCGCCACCGGGGGGGCGCCACCCCGGCGATCTCCGCCACCAGGGTCAGCAGCTGGCGCAGGGTGAGATTTCGGTCTCCCAAGATGTAGGAGCGCCCCGGCCTACCGCGTTCGAGGGCGAGCACGTGGCCCGCAGCCACCGCCTCCACCGCCACCAGGTTGAGCCCCGTCTGGACGAAGGCGGGGATCCGGCCGCCGAGGAAGTCCTGGATCGTCTGGCCAGTCGGGGTGGGGCGGGCGTCGCCACTTCCGACCGGGGTGCTGGGCTGCACCACCACCACCTCGAGTCCCGGCGGAGCCTGGTCCAGGACCAGCCGTTCGGCCGCCCACTTGGTGCGTTTGTAGGGGCCGGCAAGGCCCGCCGGTGAGGTAGCCATGTCCTCCTCGGAGCAGACCCGTCCGTGGCGCTGGAAGGCGAGCGTGCCCACCGTGCTGCAGTGAACCAGCCGACGGACCCCGGCCCGACCGGCCGCCTCCAAGACGTTGGCAGTTCCCCCCACATTGACCGCGATCATCGAACTGACATCAGCCCGGCGCAGGGAGAGGCGGTAGTCCGCCGCGCAGTGGATCACCGCTGCACAACCCCCGGCCGCCGTCAAGAGCGATGCGAGATCGGTCAGATCACCCGCGCAGGTGGTCACCCCTTCAGGGGGGTGGAACCGCTGGGGCCGGCGGACCAGCGCTCGCACCTGGTAGCCGGCCCCGAGCAGATGGCGCATCACGGCGGCGCCGACGAAGCCGGTGGCGCCGGTCAGCAGAACCGGACCGGCAGTCGGCTGGCTCATCCGGGCGCGGAGGCGGCCAGCAGGGGGGCGTTCAAAACGTAGCCGTCACGGCGCTTGGTCCGCAGCAGGCGAGGACGGCTGGGGTCGGCTTCCAGCTTGAGCCGGAGCCGGTGGATGCACATGGTCACCGCGGCCGGGGTGGCGGTCGGATCTCCGCCCCAGGCGCCGTCGATGATCTGGCGGCGACTCAACACAACTCCGGCGTTGAGGGCCAGGTACTCGAGGAGATCGGCCTCCCGGGGACTGAGGAAGTGGCGTCGACCCTCGATGCGGGCGCTGCGCCGGGCCGGCTCGACCACCAGGGGACCCACTTCCAGCACCCGACCCGACGACCGACGCTCAACCTGGCGGCGGCGAAAGATGGCGCGCATGGTGGCCCTCAGCATGGCCGGGGGATAGGGCTTGGCGAGAACGTAGTCGGCACCCGCCTCCATCAGCGAGACGGTCTCCGAGAGATCGGCGGTCAGCACCACCAGAGGGGCCGTGGAGATGGTCCGGATCGCCTCCACCCCCCGGGCTCCCTGTAAGAGCGCCCGATCGGCGACCAGGGCCGCTGGCTGCTCGCGCCGGATCAGCTGGGAGAGCTCTTCCCAGCTGACCACCACCCGCGCCTCCAGCCCCGCGGTCTGGGCCACGATGTGGGCCGCGACATCCGCATAGTCGGGGTCGGCCTCTAGGATGGGAACTAGCACCGGTCCATTCTCCGGGACCGCTGTGGAAGCCCTCGATCTCTGGTCGCCTGCATGAGGTCCTGATCATGATTGCTGATGTGCTCGATCGGTTGATCCAAAAGCTCACCTTCCTCGGTCCCCTGGGGGAGCTCCTCCACCGCTGGTTGGCCCAACTGGGCGCCAGCAGCGGCTCCGCCGCCGCTCCGGCCAAGGACATCCTGAACGGAACCTGGCTCGGCCACCCGGTCCATCCCGTGCTCACTGACGTGCCCATCGGCGCCTGGCTGGGCGCCAGCCTGCTGGACCTCGCCGGCCGCGGCCCAGACGCGGGCACCAAGCGGGCAGCCGACGCCCTGATGGCTCTCGGCTGTGTCGCCGGCGTGGGCGCCGCCGTCACCGGTCTGGCGGACTGGCAGGACCAGGTCGGCCAGAGCCGTGATCTCGGCACCGCCCATGCCCTGATCAACACCAGCGCGCTGGCCCTCTGCTTCAGCTCCCTGGCACTCCGGATCAGAGGGTCGCGTGGTCCGGCGATCCGACTTTCACTGCTCGGGCTGGGTCTGGCATCGGCCGGTGCCTACCTGGGCGGCGACATGGTCTACCGGCTCGGGATGCAGGTGAATCACAACGCCTTCACCAGCGGACCCAAGAAGTGGACCGCGGTGGCCGACGAGAGCGAGGTGGTCGAGGGACAATTCGTGCGCAAGCAGGTCGGCAAGAACCAGGTCCTGCTGACCCGCCTCCACCAGCAGATCTGTGCCGCCAGCGCCACCTGTTCGCACGCCGGTGGTCCCCTCGACGAGCTGCCGCTGGAGGACGGACGGCTCCACTGCCCCTGGCATGGGTCCCAGTTCGAGCTCCTGAGTGGATACGTGGCCCATGGGCCGGCGACCATGGCCAACCCGGTCTTCGAAACCCGTACCAGAGAGGGTAAGGTGGAGATCCGCCGAAGCTAGCCGTGATCCAGATCGATCACGTCCTGTTCGCGACCACCGATCTCGCTATCGGGGAGCAACAGCTCTGGCGCGGCTATGGACTGGGCTCAATCCCAGGCGGCCGCCACGTCAGCTGGGGCACCGCGAACCGGATCGCCCCCCTGGGCAGCCAGTATCTGGAGCTGGTGGCCGCGGAGAACGCAGAGCTGGCCCGCCACAGCCTGCTGGGCCGGGCGGTGCTGGCCGCCGCCGACCGCGACCGCCTGACCCCGATCGGGCTGTGCCTGAGGGTGGACGACCTCGCCGAAGTGGAGACGCGGCTGGGCGAACCCGGGGAGCCGGGAACGAGGTTGCAGGCAGACGGGACCGAGATCCGCTGGAACACCGTGGGACTGGGCCAGGCCTTCGGTCCGACTCGACTTCCCTTCTTCATCGCCTGGGAGAACGCCGCTCAGCATCCATCGCAAGCGACGGGCCGCCACCGGATCGCGCCGCTGGAGATCTTCGAGGTCGAGGTGGGTGGAGCGGAGTCCGCGCTGCGGCAGCGCCTGGGCGGCGATGTTCCCGGGGTGCGAGTGGTCGGGGGCGCTCCGGGAGTTCGGTCGATCACGGTTAGGCTGGAGGACGGTTCCGAACTGCATCTGCCCTGAACGTGGCCGGAGAGGAGCTCCCGAAGCTGGCTGGTGGCAGAGGGGAACATTCGAGAGGCCGGTCCCAGCCGGGCCACGGGGTGAATCGACGAGCTCCCCGCCGCCTGGTCGCCGCGACCGGTGACTCCAGACCAGGGATCGGCCCTGAGTTCGGGCGCGGCTCGAGCGGGATGAGGGCCGGCCGCTCAGTCCCCTCTTGACCAGGCAGCCGGTCTAGGCTCCGGGGTCGGGCAGCCCCACCAACGCCAGGGCGGTCCGCCGCACCGCCTCCGGCATCTGCACCAGATCGTAGCCACCTTCCAGCAGCCAGACGGTTGGTCCCGCCTCCAGTTCGGCGGAGATCTCGCTCAGCCAGCGGGCGGCTGTGCCGTAGGCCCCGGGGTCGAGGTTGAGCTGGGCCAGCGGATCGGCGGCCAGGGCATCGTATCCGGCGCTCACCAGGATCAGCTGGGGGCGGTGTCGGCGGAGCGCCGGAAGCAGCTTCTCTAGCAGTGCCCCGAGCCACTGGTCCGGACCAGCCCCGGGTGGGAGCGGGAGATTGAGGTTGGCGCCGGCTCCGGCGCCTGACCCCTGCTCGGCCGAGGTGCCGGTGCCGGGATAGAGGGGCAGCTGGTGCAGGGAGCAGTAAAGGACTTCGGCATCTTGGTAGAAGACCTCCTGGGTGCCGTTGCCATGGTGGACGTCGAGGTCGACCACCGCCACCCGCTCTACCCCCAGGCGCCGTTGGGCGTGGCGCACCGCGATGGCCGCGTTGTTGAAGAGACAGAATCCCATCGCCCTGGTGGCGGTGGCATGGTGTCCCGGCGGGCGCACCAGCCCGAAGGCCGGCCCCTTGGGGCTGCCGGTCGCCACCTCGACCGCGGCGATGGCGGCCCCGACCGCTCCCAGGGCCACCTGGTAGGAGTCCCGGCCACAGAAGGTGTCAGCGTCGATCCAGCCGCCCCCCCGGGCGGCGAAGCGCTGGATCCGCTCCAGGTGTTGGGGGGCGTGGACCAGCAGGATGTCGTCCGCGGTGGCCGAGGGCGCGGTCGCCCAGCGGCACGCCTCCAGTTGCGGATCCGCTCGCAGCCGAGCGGTGATCGCCCGCAGGCGCTCGGGCGATTCGGGATGCCCGGCTTGGTGGTGCTTCAGGAAGAGGTCGTCGTAGAAGAAGACCAACGGAGGCGATCCGGACACCGGCGGGTCCACCGCCAACTACTGATCCAGCGAGAGCACCAATTGCGGGGGTGCGATGCGGTGGTCTTCTTTGGTCGGCCGGACCGCGGTGCCCACGGCGAAGAACTCGATCACATGGGTGCCCCAGCCATGGTTGCTCTCCCGGATCTGGGCGCCGACGATCCCTTCGGCAGCCACCTCCTCGGCCTCGGTCTGCATCCGCTCCATGGCCAACTCCCGGGCGTCGTAGAGGGCCTGGGTGAAGTTGGGCATCTCCTGGTTTTGGCCGACGCTGCGCATCCACTGGCCCAGTCCCTGGTGAGCCACGTGATACACGCATGAGCCCATCACCAAAGCCAGGGGGGCGTACCCGGCCTGGAGCAGGGTCCAGAAGTCCTGGCCGGACAGATCGGAGGTGAAGGGCTTGTTCTTGTTGGTCCGCATGCTCCCCTTCTGACTCCGGACCGCGGTTCCAACCGCCATGAACTCGGCCAGCCCCTGTCCCCACTCGTAGCGGTTGATATCCAGCCGGACGCCAACGATCCCATCCGCACCCAGGGCATCCGCCTCCTCCTCCATCCGGCTCATCGCCAGCTCGCGGGCCTGGTACATGGCCTGACTGAGCACCTGGAGTTCTTGGTTCTGGCGGTAATTGGCGATTTGCAGCCCGATATGGTAGATCGAGCTGCCGATCACCAGCCCCACCGGGTCGAAGCCCGCCTCCTTGACCAGCAGGAACTCGGAGATCGAGAGATCGCTGGTGAAGAGTCCCTTCCTGCCTTCACCGCCGCGCATCTCGCGCAGGCGGCGGACGGCGTCCTCGGGGATGTCCGGCTTAGGGGATGGTTGATCCGACATCGGCGGTCCTCCTGGGCCTGAGAGACACCACCAGGGAGGGCGGCGCAGCGGGTACGGCGCCTGGGCGCGGGACGACCGCGGTGCCCAGGATCACCCACTCCACGATCCGACCCAGTACCGCCTCAGATCCGGTTGCGTATTCGACTACGTTTGAATTGAAGTCAACCCCAACCACCCCGCTCGCCCCGGCCTGGGCGGCTTCCAACCCGATCCGCTGGCGGGCGGCGGTCTGGGCCTGATGCATGGCCCGGCTGAAGGTCCCCACCTCGCTATTGGTCCAGGCGGCATAGCCGAAGCCCCGGCCGAAGTAGGCAACCGCCTGTTGAGCGCTGGCTCCCATCACCAGCCGCACCGGGGAGTAGCCGGTGGAGAGCAGCTTGGCCAGGTCCTGCCCGGTCAGGGTCGAGGTGAACGGCTCGGCCCGGGGTGGGGCACCTGTCTGGCGCACCGCCGTGCCCAGCACGGTGAACTCGGACATGCCCTGAGCCCAGTCCCAGTGGCTGACCTTGAGCCGGACCCCGACCACCCCATCCGCCTTCAGCCCCTCCGCCTCCAGCACCAGCCGGTGGAGCGCGCGGGCACGGGCCTCCAAGAGCGAGCGCGTCAGGGCCTGGTTCTCCATCGGCTCCATCGCCCCGAAGGCGTAGGCGCCCCGCATTCCCACTCCCAGGCCGGGGCCCTGGGACCAGCCGGTATTGATCCAGCCCAGCCGGTACAGCGAGCTTCCCAGCACCTGGGCGATCGGCTCATAGCCAACGCCGCGAAGCGCGGCCAGCTCGTCCACGGAGAGATCGGACGTCCAGACCCCGCCTTCCAGCTGCTGGCGCCGGATCCGCTCTTCCGCCTCGAGGGGAATCCCGCCTCCCTCGACCAGCTGCCGACTGCGCTCGGCTCGCTCCAGCCGGATCGCGGTCTCCTCCGCAGTCTCGCTGGTCGCCGCCCCCCGCCGGATGAACCGCATCAGCTGAGCAGCCGCTCCAGCGCAACCCGGTCCTGGGAGCTGGCTCCGGCCTGCGCCGAGAGCGCCCGCGCCAGCTCCACCAGCCAGGCATCTAGGTTGAGCATCTCGGTCTTGAGGGCGATGCCCCGAACCACCCGGGTGCACTGGGCCGCCACCGCCCCCCCAGAGCGGGCCAGCTCGAAGCGAAGATCGCCCAGCTCCAGGCTCACCCGCTTCACCCGCCGCGGCCGACGCCGGATCCCACCGCCATCCCGCTCGACCTTGGTGCGGCCGGGTAGGGCGGCCTCGAATTTGCCGGCGACCACCTCCAGAAAGGTGGAGAGGTCGCCGGAATCGGCTCGCAGCGCGGCGGCGAGCCGGTCGAAGCTCTCGGCGGGACCCTCCATCGAGACCAATTCGTTCATGACCTTGATGGCGAATATAGCGGCCGGGTGGCCAAACTGGCGCCAACTGATGTCGGGTTGCCCCTGCCGACCGGCCCGGCCTGCGTCACCTCCTTCCGCTCTGGCAGCATGGGCCAGTGATCGCACCCCGTCCGGAACTGCACCAGGAGCGCCACGGGTCGTGGATCACCTACGCCGTGGCCGCGCTGCTGTTGGCCGCCCTGCTCGCGGTGCGCCCGGAGCTGCTGGCCCTCGCCCCCAAGCGATATCGCACCGAGGTTCAGCTGGGGGTCCTGCTCTTGGCGGTGGTCCTCGGCGGGATCGCCATCCGGGCCTTCGTCGATCGCGGGTTTTACCGGCTCCGGGGTACTGGGCTCTCCGGTTGGCGCCCGGTCGTCACCTGGTGCCTCTATGTAATCCTGGGCCTGGGTGTCCTCTCCGCCCTGAATATCAACCTGGAAGGGCTGCTGGCCGCGGGAGCGATCTTGGGGGTGGTGGTGGGCGTGGCCGCCCAGACCTCGCTCTCGAGCCTGTTCGCCGGCATTGTCCTGCTCATGGCGCGCCCCTTCACCGTGGGCAGCTGGGTCCACCTGCGCACCTACCTCTTTGGCGGTTACGACTATTCGGGCGTGATCATTCAGATCGGCGTGGTCTACACCACCATGGATGTCGGCGGCCGCCTGGTGCGGATTCCCAACAGCGCCGCGCTGGCCTCGGCGCTCACGGTCACCCACGTTCCGATCCAGCTGGACATGGAGCTGGTGATGCCGCCCGAGGTCGGGCTGACCCGGCTCCATCAGGAGCTGACCCAGGCGCTCCAGCTGGGCCCCGCGGAAAACGTGACCCTCCGGCCCACCCGGCTAACCACCGAGGGCCAGGGGCTCCTCACCTGCCAGCTCCAGATCCGCTCCCACCGGGTGCTGGATCTGGCCCTGGTGAACCGGGCGATCATCGCCAGTTCGGAGCGAGCGGGTGACGCGGAGGGCAGGGGCCAGGATCGGCCCGCGGCCCAAGGTTGACCGCCTACACACCCACGCCTGCGGTCTGGGCCGAGGGCGGGCCGGAGGAGGTTGGCGACGGAATCTTCCGCATCCCCCTCCCCCTGCCCAACGACGCTCTGAAGGCCGTCAACGCCTACCTCTGGCGCGGCGATGCGGGTGACCTCTTGATCGACTGCGGTTGGGTCGATCCCCTCAGCTGGGAGGTCCTCACCTCTTCCCTGAAGCGGTTGGGCAGCGGCGTGGCCTCGGTCCGCCACCTCTTCGCGACCCACGTCCACGGGGACCATCTGGGGGCGGCCGACCTGATCCGCGAGCAGAGCGGGGCCTTCGTCACCCTCGGACTCGGCGACCGCGAGACCGCCGAGATCATGGCGACCGACCCGGAGCTCTCCCGCAATCGGACCCGGGAGCTGCTGCTGCGCCACGGAGCGGCCTCCGTGGTGGAGCTGATCGACCGGGAAGCCGCCGCCCAACCTCGGGCCCCCCGACTCTCCCCCCTGCCGGATCTCTTCCTCGGCGGCGGCGAGCTGCGATTTCAGGGGCACCACCTCGATGTACTGCCCACGCCGGGGCACACCCGGGGCCACCTCTGCCTTTGGGACAGCGCCGGCCAGATCCTCTTCTCCGGAGATCACGTCCTACCCCACATAACCCCGTCCATCGGAGTCGAGCTCTCGCTCGAGGGGCTGCCGTTGCTCCACTTCCTGCAGTCGCTGGAGCTGGTCCAGAAACTGCCGGCCCTCCTCGTCCTGCCCGCCCATGGGCCCACCTTCAGGAACCTCTCCGACCGGGTGGACCAGCTGCTGCAACATCACCGGGACCGTCTCCGGCTCTGCCGGGAGGCCGTAGCCTCCGGCTGCCGGAGCGCGCTGCAGGTGGCGCAGGCGCTGCCGTGGACCAGACGGGAGCGCCACTTCCCTGAACTCGACAGCTTCAATCAACTGCTGGCGGTCAATGAAACGGTGGCCCACCTCGAGCTCCTGGTCCACCGGGGCGAGTTGGTCTCGGGGCTGTCACACTTGGTCGTGGAATACACCCTCGCTCCGGGCGAGTCATAAGCAGCAGCGGAGGCCAGCAGTGACGGTGACCGAGAGAAGGTTGGCGCCATTCCGGTCGATTAACCCGGCCACCGAGGCGGTCACCGCCGAATATCACGCCATGACCGCCGCCCAGGTGGAATCGGTGCTCGGGCGGGCGGAGGACGCCTTCCAGGTCAATCGCCGCCAGCCGATCGCCTGGCGCTCGGAGCGGATGCTGGCCCTGGCTCAGCTACTGCGCCGCGATCGCGAGGAGCTGGCGCAGCTGGTCACCGCGGAGATGGGCAAGCCGCTCGCCGAAGCGCAGGCGGAGGTTGACAAGTGCGCCCTCTCCGGTGAGTACTTCGCCCATCAGGCGCACAAGTTCCTCGCCGACGAGCCTTCGCCGTCCGACTCCCCCCGCAGCCTGGTGGCCTTCCGGCCTCTGGGAGTGATCCTGGCGATCATGCCCTGGAACTACCCGCTCTGGCAGGTGCTTCGCTTCGCGGCGCCCGCCCTGATGGCGGGCAACGCCGCGGTGCTGAAGCACGCGCCCAACTGTTTCGGGACCGCCCTGGCCCTGGAGCGGCTGGTGGCGGAGGCGGGGTTCCCCGCGGGCAGCCTGGGCACCCTGCTGACCGGAGTCGAGCCGCTGGCGGGGGTGATCGGCGATCCCCGGATTCGCGCGGTCACCCTGACCGGGAGCGACGTGGCCGGAAGCCGGGTGGCTGAGATCGCCGGCCGAGAGATCAAGAAGGCGGTGCTGGAGCTGGGCGGCTCCGACTTCTTCCTGGTGCTGGAGGACGCCGACCTGGAGGAGGCGGCCCAGGCGGGGGTGCGGTCCCGATTCCAGAACGCGGGGCAGAGCTGCATCGCGGCCAAACGATTCCTGGTCGCCGATTCGGTGGCCGATCGGTTTCAAGAGCGCTTCGTCGAACTGGCCTCGGAGCTTCGGGTGGGCGATCCCCTCGATCCCTCGACCCGGATCGGCCCCCTGGCCCGCCAGGATCTCCGGGCCAAGCTGCACGATCAGCTGCAACGGTCCCTGGCCCAGGGGGCGCAGCTGGCGCTGGGAGGCGAGATCCCGGACGGGGTCGGCTTCTTCTATCCCCCGGCAGTGGTCACCGGGGTCGAGCCCGGCATGGCGGTCTTTGACGAGGAGACCTTCGGCCCCCTGGCGGCCTTCACCAGATTCTCCGGCGAAGAGGACGGCTTGCGGCTGGCCAACCACAGCCGCTACGGGCTGGGCGGCAACATTTGGACCGAAGACGTGAGCCGCGGCGTGCGCTTGGCGATGGAACTAGACACCGGCGCCGTGTTTGTCAACGGGATGACCCACTCGGACGCTCGGATTCCCTTCGGCGGAGTCAAGCGGAGTGGCTACGGCCGAGAGCTCCACCACTTCGGGATACGCGAGTTCACCAATATTCAGACGGTGTGGCAACCGTAGCCGAGGCCAATCACCTCGACCACCCCCACCTCAGATCATCCACTGCGGAGGAAGGGCCGCCCCGGCGGCGGCAGGAGGGATTCAAGACCGGTTTTCGCCGCCGCAGGTGACTCCCACCCACTGGCCTGGCCGCTGCCGACCTGACGATCGAGGCTCGAGCGAATTGGTCGGGGGAGTGCCATCTCCACTTGGTTGGTTACGCGGACATTCCCTCGGCTGTGCCCCGGTGAAGTTGCTCTGGTCAGCCGGGACCGCGGCGACCAAAGAAAACTTTCGGAGCGGCGATCTGTCTGGGCGGAGCGTTCTCTGGCACGGGAGTTGGATCCCCGGCCGTTCCTCTGAGCCCCGGGTTTCCACGAATGAGATCGGCTCGTAACGATGTGGCGACGGACAAATCCCGACTCACGGTCTAGTCTGGGCACATGGGAAGTTCATCCCAGCGCCCTCGCCTGCCAGGGCCCGGCGGCAAAGTGTCGCTTGATCGGAAGTCAACCCCGGGCGGATTGACCAACCGCAAGCGGATGACCACCTCCCGGCCCCGCCCGAAGGCGGCGACATCCGACCTCGCGGACGGGGAAGCACGGTATCGCATCCTGGCCGACCAGACCAGGGATGGGATCTTTCTCGCCGACGGCGGAACCAGTCGCCTCGTCGACGTCAACATCGGCGCGTCGGATCTGACGGGGTACCCGCGCGCTGAGCTGATCGGAGCCCCGATCTCCAAACTCGTCGCCAGGGAAGACCGAGGAGCCCAGCGCAAGCGCTTTTCCGCCACGCCGACGCAGGTATCTCTAGCGTCCCAGGCGCGCATTCTGCGCAAGGACGGGTCTCCCATCGAGGTCGACATCGAACGGCGCCGGCTCGCCGACGGAAGGGTGCTCGCCGTGGTCCGCGCCGCTGATCGGGGCGGACTGGTGGGAAAACAGTACAACCAGATGCTCGCTCGATTCGATCTGCTGGTGGCCACCGTGGACCGCGGCGCGCGGATCTCGTACGCCAATGCTGCACTGAGCGCCCTTACCGGATGGAGCATCGCCGAGCTAATCGGTCGGCCGGCGGGCGAACTCCTCCCGATCGGCTCCCCCAACGGCCAAAATCTGCCCCTCTCGGACGAATTCTGGGCCGGCAATCTGGACGGGCTGATCACCACCGAAATCCTGACCCGGTCGGGCGAGAAGCGCCTGGTCGCGGTCAGCGCCACCCCACTTCGTGACCAGTACGGGACCAGCGCGGGTGCCGCCCTCTTGGGCCAGGACATCACCCAGGGCCGGGCTGCGCTAACCGAACTGGAGCGAGAGCTCCAAGAACGGGCAGGCGTAGCCGCCGCGATCGCGAGACTGCAACCGGGTGGCACCACTGAGGCGAAGGCGCGTGCCATCTGCCAGGAACTCCGCGGCCTGCGAGGCGTGGACCTCGCCGCCGTGCTCGCCTTCACCGAGGATGGCGAGACGCGGGTGCTCGCGAGTGACGCGCCGGCGGATATTCGCAAGCAAGTAGCCACCTCTCCGCCCGCCGCACGAAGCGCATACCTCAAAGAACGCGCAGCCAAGGGCCCCTGGGTGGAGCTCTGGAAGCCCCGGGTGGGGGACGGCGCCTACGGCGTCCCGCTGGCCCGAGCTGGCCTCCACAGCGTCTCCTACGCTCCGATTCGGCAAGGTAACGACACCCTCGGACTGCTCCAAGTGGGCTCGCTGCACCGCGGGGCGGATGACCGCATTCACGACAACCTCCCTGCGATTGCCGAGTTTGGTTCGGCGGCCAGCGCACTACTGGCCGGGGAACTGCTGGCGGACCGGCTGGTCAACGGGCTCCGCGGCCGGCTCCATGAGATCGTGCGCAGCGGCACCTTTTCCCCGGTGTTCCAGCCGATTGTTGAGGTCGACACGGGCCAGGTTGTTGGCTACGAGGCACTCTCTCGCTTTACCGACGGCGAACCGCCTGATAACCGCTTTTCCTCGGCTTGGAGCGTGGGGTTGGGTGCAGAGCTGGAATTGGCCACTTTGGATCGGGCGATCCGGGAAAGCCGAGACCTACCCACCGGCCCCTGGCTGAACGTCAACATCTCGCCCAGACTGCTCGATCACGGTGCCGAACTCCGTGCCATCCTGGACCAGGCCCACCGTCCCCTAGTCCTGGAGATCACTGAGCATGAACTGATCTCGGACTACCGTGCCCTGAAGGAAGCACTTGGGCTGCTTATGCCGATCCGCATCGCGGTCGATGACGCCGGCGCGGGCATCGCCAACTTCACCCATATCGTCGACCTGCAGCCCGACTTCGTGAAGCTTGACATCGGCCTCGTTCGCGGTGTCGATACCGACCTCGCTCGTCAGGCCATGATCGTAGCCCTTGGCCATTTCGCGCGGACCATGGGCTGTCAGTTGGTCGCGGAAGGCGTCGAGACCGAGGCTGAGGCTCGGATGGTGAAGTCACTGGGCGTCGCGTTCGGCCAGGGCTACTGGTACGGACATCCCTTGCCTATGGACGCGATCATCGCCACCCCCGGGGCCACCCATGGCGCCGCGTTCGCCGAAAAAGCCAGTCCGTCCGGAAGTCCTTACGGACACGGCAACGGGCGCGTGACGGGGCCGCGGGGCAGGAGCGAGGGCACTCGAGCGGAGTCGATTTAGCGGTCCCGCTTGAGTTTGACCCTGTGCTCGGACGCGAGCGGACCGTGCCCTCGTCTGACCGACACTCGGGGCCCGCGGATTGCGGCCCCCCAAGCGGCGCTGCCGGTAGGCTGACGGTCCGAGTCGAGGGAATCGCCGGCGACCGCTGGAGCATCCAGGCGGGCTCGTCGGGCTAAGTTCGGTCTCAGCGTGACCTTGAAAAAGGGAAGGCGCGCGGAGGTTGAGGTATTGGCGCCGTCACCGCGCCGATCGAACGCCAGGGGTGTCCAGGCTGCTGCCCCGCGATCCAGGCGGCATCGCCCTGAGTCAGCTCGGCGCGCCGGAGATCGCATGCCACAGAGTCGCCACCATCAGCACGACCACGGCCAGGGGAATGCACCAGAATGTTCCCGGTCCAACCGTGCGCACCAGTAGCCAGGCCCCGACGATTATCACTGCGACACCGAGGGCCAGTTCGGGGGTGTCCCCGACCACAAATTCGTAGCAGAACCGGGCAAAAGCCGCCGGCCATTGCCTCACCCCGCCTCTCCCGCGGCCCGGGGGAATCGCGTCCGGGTGAGAACGCGGACAGCCACCCAGCTGAGTGCAGCATAGCCTGCCAGCAGGGCGAGCAGGGAAAGGTCTGCGCCGGGCCAGTTCACGCCAGCACCCTCGCCCCCCCAGAAGGTCCCGAAGGTGACGAGCATCATGCCGACGGCCAGCTTCATGGCGTTCTCCGGAACCTCACTGAGCTGGCGAGATACCGCGACCCCGACCAACCCGACGATGACCACGGCGGCGAGCGCGGCGAGCGCGGCGACGGTCAGGTGACCCGAGCTCAGCCCCAGGGTGAGCACGATCATTACCACCTCCGTTCCCTCCAGCAAAACTCCCTTGAAACTGATCGCGAAGCCCACCGCGTCCCGGCCGGACCCGGCCCGCGGGAGGCTGGAGAGCCGCTCCACCTCACGGCGATAGATGGCGTCCTCGTCGTGCTTCGCCTTGTACCCGCTGGCCCGCAGGAGGGCCTTGCGCAGCCACTGCAGACCCAGCACCAGTAAGAGGCTGCCGACGACGACCCGCAGCGTACTGAGCGGCACGTAGTGGACCAGTGCAGGACCGCACGCGGCGACCACGACCACCAGACAAAGTCCGGCCGCCCCGGCGCCCTCCAACGCGGAGCGCCAACCCCGGGTGAGGCCGACAGCGAGAACGATAGTCAGGGCCTCAACACTCTCCACGGCGCAGGCGCCGAACACCGCCAGCGCTATCAAAAGAGTGCCGGTCATGGATATCGCTGCTTCGGGTGGGCATCGTCGAAGCGTGTCGACTTTCTGCTTGGCAGAGACAACTTCAAGGGCAGGAGCGCTTCACGCCCGGCCGCCGCCACGGCGTGCCGTCTCCCATCGTCGCTCAGGAAAACCAGGCATCCGGCCGGGTCCAACACCAGCCCTATATTGCGACCTCTCTCATAGCGCGAGGCGGAGCGGACGCCGGTGAGTCGCTCACCACCGCGAAGATCCACTACGTGCTCGTACCACCCGGCTCGGAACGAGACGTCCTTAACCACCGCCGGTAGGACGCCCGACGAGGTTCGGGGCTCGTCCAACTGGAGGGCGTCCGGACGGAGCAGGATGTCGACAGCAGCCGATTCGGGGACCGGTTGGGGTGCCGCGGCCTGCAGCCGATGCCGCCCAAATTGCACCTCAACCTGCCCGGGGGAAACGTTCCGGACCACCCTGCCGCGGATCACCCCGGCGAGTCCGGTGAAATGGGCCACGAAGGCATCGGCGGGCCTGCGGTGAACCGATTCCGGGGTACCCCACTGCAAGATTCTCCCCTGGTGAATCACCCCCAGTTTGTCGGCCAAGGCGAAGGCCTCCTGCTGGTCGTGCGTGATGTAGATGACCGAGGCGCCGCTCTCTCGGCAGAGGGTCGAAATCTCGACTCGGATGCGCTCACGGAGGTGGGCGTCTAGGTTGGAGAGTGGCTCGTCACAGAGTAGCAACTTCGACCCGCTCCCGAGAGCGCGCGCCAGGGCAACCCGCTGTTGCTCCCCGCCGGACAACTGGCTCGGGTAGCTCTCGGCCAGCTCGGCCAAGCCCACTCGCTCCAGCATCTCCATGGATCGCTGGCGAGCGGCCGACCGACTGAGACCCAGCCGCTTTACCGCGAACGCGACATTGGCGCGAGCGTTCATGTGCGGCCAAAGGGCGTAGTCCTGGAAGACCATGGCGAGCCCGCGCCGTTCCGGAGGCACGTAGCCCGCTGGTCCGGAGACCTCGGCCCCCCCGACCCAGAGCGTGCCTGTCGTCGGCCGTTCCGTGCCGGCCACGCAACGAAGCAGCGTGGTCTTGCCCGACCCTGAGGGACCCAGGAGGACGACGAACTGCCCGGCGGCGACGTCCAGGTCTACCGTGTCGAGCACTTTGCGGCCCTGATAGACCTTGGTCAGGCGGCGGGCTCGGACCGCTGGTGGAACCTCTTGAACCTCGACCAAACCGATCACCTGTGGGCGGCAGCAATGTTCCGCCAGCCCCGCGGCGCAAGCCACCTGAAGCCGAACGTCGCTACCGCGACCACGCTCAGAGCAAACGCGATCGAAACCACGATCATCGCGGTCCCCGGACCGTAGATGTAGGTCGAGAGCGCTGAGGTGATCGCCACCGAGAGAGGAAACTGTCCGGGTGGGTAAAGCATCTGCGAGACCGGCAGCTCGAAGAGCACGGCGGTAAATGTCAACAGCCACGCCCACAAGCAACTGCGCGCCACGACCGGCACCACGGTGGTTAGCCACGCACGAAGTGGTCCCGCTCCGTGCACTCGAGCCGCCTGGGTCGGAGATTGGTCGACCTGCGCCAAGGGGCCGACCAGAATACGGGTGGTGGTCGGCAGGGCTCCTGCCAAATAGGCCATGCCCAACAGGAGCGCGGTGCCATAAAGATGTATTCCCACCGCATTGATGAAGGGCAGGTTGTAAGCAAAGATGTAACCGGCGCCGAGTACGATGCCCGGTAGCGCGATTGTGGCCAGCAAGAGCAGATCGAGCAGTCGAGCGCCCCGACCCGCCTGACGTCGGGTCAAGAAATGGGCCATCCACACGGCCAAGACCGCCACGACGCTGGCGACAGTCGCGGCCATACGCGTCGAGAACTCCAGCGGCGCAATAAGGGAACCCGTGTGAATCAACTGCCGGTAGTAGCTGCTGGTGAGCTCGTTCCAAGCGATGTGGCCCGCGCCGGGCTTGAGCAGCGAAGAGGTCAGTGCGCCCAGGACGGGCACTCCTAGGGACAGGACAAAGAAGCCGCCAGCGAGACCTAGGCCCAACGCTTGGCCCCTGATGGGCAACTTAATGCGCACCGGGGTTCTGGTACTTCCACTGAGAACACCATAGACGCGACCGCGGATTGCCCGGGATTGCAGCAAAAGGGCCAGCCCAACCGCACCTACCAAAAACCAGCCCACCGCCGCCGCGACCGGAAAATGCACAGGATACTCATCGATGGCATTGAACAGGGTGAAGGTGGCCAGGGGAAACTTGCTGGACGCGGCCAACGTGTCGGCGATACCGAAATCACTGATCGTCTCCGCAAAGACCAGCGCTAGTCCGGCCCAAATGGCGGGAGCCAGCATCGGGATCAGGGTGCGCCACGCGCCGATCCGACCCGCCCCGTGGATCCGCGCCGCGTCCTCGTACTCACGGCCGATTCCCGCCAGCGCCGGCGCAACTGCCAAAAAAGCGAAGGGGACACCCTTGGTGATGTACACAAACGTGACCCCGACGGGGCCGAAGAATAGGCTGGAAAGCCAAGTTACCCGGAGTCCCAGATCCCAAAACGCTCCGTGGCTGACGAGCACCTGCTCCCACCCAAGCGCGACCAGATAGGACGGGGAAAGCAGCACGGCCCAAATCAGAATCGACCAGATTCCCCGCCCCCACAAATCGGTGCGCGCCATCCACCAGGCCAGTCCCAGTGCCACCGCCACCGAGACCGCCGCGGTGATGGCGCCCACCAGAATCGAGTCGAAGATTCCGGGCAGGACCCGCGACCGAATCGCGGAGTCGAAGCTGCCGACGCCGAGCCACGCCGACCCTTGATCGAAGAGCCGGGGACTCAACGCACTCAACAGGAACAAACCGACCGGGAGCACGAGGACCGCCGCCAAACCGATCCACCAGATGACCGCGGGAGCAATGCCCGCTGACCGCCAAAGGCCGAGGGCCACTCGGTGCGGCCCCCGGCCCCGTTTGGAGGGCTGACCGGGGAGGGACAGCGGCTTCAAGTGTTCAGGCGACGATGTTGCTGGTGAACCAGCCGTTGAGCCTTGCTTCGCGGGGGCCCCAGGTGTAGGCATTCAGCACTTGGTAGGGCACCGCACTGAACTGCGGCAATTCGGGCCGCGGATTTATCCCTTTTAGCACTGGCCAGTAGAGCGAATCTCCGGTGGGATCCCCGGTCTGCATCTGGTGCTGACCCGGCTTGGACAGCACGAACTCCACGAACTTCTCAGCCTCCAACTGCTCCTGACGCGACACCTTGCCGTCGATCCCGATGACCGATGGCAGCAGCGTCTCCGGATTCAGGAAGGCGACCTTGAGCGAACTGTTCTCGGAGGCCCCGATGGCCGCGGAGCTTTGGATCACTGCCATCTTGATCTGTCCCGACTCCAGCGCATTGAGGGTGTCGCCATTGACATCGTGGATGACCAGACCGTTGGCTTTCAACTTCTGGAAGTAACGTTCTCCAGCGGTGATGCCGCCCTGGTGGTTCATCACGCCCGCGACGCACGGGTAGGTCGGTCCCGAGATGGACGGATTGTTCATGCCGAGATCCCCCTTCCACTTGGCTAGGGTGAGCTGACCCCAGGTGGTGGGCGGCGTGCCTATCTCCGCCGAGTTGTAAATCAATGCGCACGCCAGAGTGAAGCCGGTGGGGATGTAACTCCGATCCTGGGGAAGTACCTTACGGGCAGGCGCGGTCCAATCCACCTTGGGCTCGAAGTGCCTGAGCAAGGCACCTTGGCGGTCCAGAGCGGCAAAGGCCTCGTCCCCGTCCACCCACAGCAGTCCCCACTGAGGATTGTTTGCTTCCGCGGCGATTCGGGCGAGCAGCGGTCCGGTACTGTCGTCAACAAGCTCGGTAGTGATTCCCGTGGCTTTCTGAAAGGCCGCAACAGTGTTCTTGTCGTAACCCTGCGACGAATAGACCACCAACGGAACCTGTTTGGATTTGGCGGCCGCGGGTTGATTGGGCGAAAGCGCCAACCACGACATGGCGAGCAGACCGGCGGTCAATATCAGTGATGCGTGCCTTCTGTTCCGTAGTCCAATTCGCGCAGCCAACAAGAAGAAACCTCCCTCAGACGCACCTGCCTGGCCACCAACCGACCCACCTCGCGTGGGCCGGTCGCTACTGACGAAATGATTGTGGTCGCGCGGTTAAGGGGGGCCTAACGTGGCGCTAAGAGATGACTAAGATCTAATTCGGTCGGAAAGCTGGCGCTGGGCTTTGCTCACTACCACCCTGCTCACGCCCCAGCCTTCGCGTTGACTACAGCTCCTGTCCCAGGATCGCGGGATCGTAGCCAGGCAGCGACGCAAGCTCGTGGCCAAGCGTCGGTCCGCCCAGGGCCGCGAGGAGCAAGCGAAGCTCAGGGGCGTCGAGCCGGGCTCGAGCCACGTGGAGCACGCAGTCCTCGTCGGACAGGGGAAGAAAATCCAGTCCATACAAAAGCGCCGCCGGCTCGGTGGCGATGCCAGCCTCGGCAATCCCGCTGGCGATGGCGCTGGCCACCTGGAGGTGACCTTGAGCATGACTGGAGTACCCATCCAGCTCCCCGCTGGGGAACCCCAGTCGGCTCAGCTCCCGGTCTAGCAACCTCCTCGCCTCCGACCCGACCTCCCGGTTGACCCAGCGCAGCTTCCGTTCTAAGAGGCCGGCTAGGGTGCGGGGCCGCTTCGACCTTCCGGAACGGCTGAGAAGCACGCCCTCCCGCCAGCTGGCGAAGCCAATCCTGGCCAGGCTTCGGCCGCTCCGTCCTTCGCCGCCGCTGCCCACCGGCAGATGCACCGCCGCGGCGTGCACCAGCCCCTGGTCCAGTAACCGCAGTGCGTCGTGGTTCGAGCACGGCCACCAAGCCACGGTCCACCCCGATCGGGTAGCTGCCACCGGCGCCGCCAGCAGCGGCAGGGCGGGGTCGCAGCCGGCCACGACCAGAGAGCGCCCATGGCCCCAGAGCTGCGCTCGATTGCCGTCGGCGATCCGTCCGTCGGCGGGAGTGAAGCCCGCGATCATGGCCGTGTCGCCAACCTGGGGAAGTGCCACCCAGTGATCCCAGACCTCCGCCAACCGCGCTCTGGCCGGCGGCCGAGTTGGTCCCAGGCTCGTGGCCACCACCGGACGAGCTGCTTGATCTGACCCGAAAATCTGATCGACACTGCTGCCCAGTACCCGCGCCAGCTGAAGGGCTACTCCCAGCGATGGCGACCACGAGCCAGCCTCCGCCCCCGCCAGGGCCTGACGGCTGATGCCACAAAGAGCCGCCAGCTGACCCTGGGTAAGGCCAGACCCCAGCCGAGCCAGACGCAGGCGACGTCCGGCCTCGACCGCCCCCGGCGCGGGAGCCCGACGGGCTGGCCTGGACTCAGTCAAAGACCGCCTCGGACCCTGGGAACCGGGGCGCGGTCTCAGGGCGGAAATAAAGCCGGGATCCCAGCTGAGGCGGCTCGGCGAGTCGAGCGTGCCAGCGGCCGACCCAATCCCCCTCAGCGGTCAGCTCGACATCGACCAGCGCTCCGTCCGGCACGATCCCCACCACCCTGCCGGAGATCACCCCATCTCCCTCCTCCGCGCCCACGGGATGGGCCAGGTCCGGATGAATCGCTAAGACGTGGTCTCCGCGCCTGAGCCAGCCGCGATATCCGACCAGGCTAGCGACCAGGGCGGATTTGGGGCGAAGCACGACCTCCCGCGGGTCACCAATCTGCAGCACCGAGCCGCGGTGCAGGATCGCCACCCGATCGGCGAAGGCCTGAGCGTCGCTGAGCTGGTGGGTCACTAGCACTGCCGCCGCGCCGCTATCTGTGAGCGCTTCGCGCACCACCCCCAGGAGCTCTCGTCCGAGCGGACGGTCCAGGGAGCTGAAGGGCTCATCCAAGCAGAGCAGACGCAGCTCGGTCTGCAGCGCTCGGCACAACGCCACCCGCTGCGCCTCGCCGCCGGAGAGCCCTTGGGGCCGCGCATGCTGCAGGCCACTGAGCCCCATCCGAGCGGCCGTCGCGACCGCCTGGACCGGGAGGGCGCCGGGCGGGTAGCAGATGTTCTCCAGCACGGTGAGATGGGGGAAGAGCCCCGGATTCTGGCGCAGCAACCCGACCCGGCGATGGCCCATCCGGGTGTCGCGACGGGGGCTCCTGGCGGAGCTGATCCGGTCCTGATCGAGCCAGATCTCACCGGCGGTTAGCGGGACCAACCCGGCGATTGCCTCCAAGAGGGTGGTTTTGCCGGCCCCGGAGGGACCGAGGACCGCGACCCGTTCTCCGGGTGCCACCTGGATGTCCAGTCCGACAGTGAAGTCGCGCCGGGCTACCTCAAAGTCGGCGGCGAGCATGGCTACTCCAGATGAAGGCCCCAACCGGCAGCGGCAGAGCCACCACCAGCAGCACCAGGGCGAACGGTAGCGCCGAGCTGAGCCCGGACTCCTGCAGGGTGACCCAGATCTGCATCGGCAGCCCGAACGGGTGGTAGGCGATGATCAGCACCGCGCCGAAGGCACCCATGGCTCGAGCCCAGGTCACGGCCAGGGCGGTGGCCAGCCCCGGCGCGGCCAGCGGGACGGTCACTCGCCGAAAGGTCCGCCAGTGGCCGTCTCCCAGCAGCCCTGCGGCCTGCTCCAGTTGCGGGTCGACGGACGCGAAGGCCGCGGCGGCTCCGAGAACGTAGTACGGCACCGCTTCGTAGACCTCGGCCAGAACCAAGGCGAAGAAGGTGTCCGAGGCGGTCAGATCGATCCGGCTGAGGGCGGCTCCGATCGGGGTGGACGGACCGACCATGAAGATCAGGAGCAGGCCGATCACCAGTGGCGGGGTGAGGAGCGGGAGGATCACCCCGACCTCCCAGAGCCGAGGGAAGGGGAGCCGGCCCCGCGCCATCAGATAGGCCAGGGGGGTGCCCAGCAAAAGGATCACCGCCAGGGCGATCAAGGAGGCCAGGACCGACACCTCCAGTGGCTGGAATGCCCCCGGTTGGCGCAGGGCACTGACCACCGAGCGAGGGGTGAGATGCGCCAGCAACGCCAGCAGCGGTCCCAGCAGGGCGACCCAGACAAGCAGCGCCCCGACCAGGGCAACCCCGGTGCTGGCCCGGATTCCCGAACTGCGCGACAGCGCGGTCGCAGGAGGGATGGTCATCTCTTTTGAGTGAGCGCCCGGATCCAACCGGGTGCTGCCGCCCGCCGGCCGAGCAAGGTTGGGGAAAGCAGGGTGTAGCCTCGGCGGGTCAGGATCCCTCGGGCCCGGGAGCCGAGTAGAAACCTGATGAAGGCGTTGCCGGCTCCGGGATCTCCTCCGACCCTGAGCTCCGAGACCTCGAGGTCTAGCAGCGACCCGTGGACGACCTGACCGGTCGCGAGCGTCAGCGTGGCCCGCGCATAAATCGGGCTGTCGCGGGGGTCCCCGAAGTTGATTTTGGGGGGAAGGGAGATGTAGGGCATCCCCAGCTGGACCGCCTGGGGCAGGTAGGCGCTGGCGGCGTCGAGCTGGCCTGCCTGGAGGCTGGCATCCAGCCCCGTCTCCGAGAAGATCTGTGAGCTGGCACTGGCCCCACCCAGGTCGGCGTTGGCGGTGACCGGACTTACTCCCAGGTATCGCTCCGCGAGGTGGACCATTTCGACGAAACCCTGCCCCTGCGGGTCCAGCGCTGGATCGGTGCGGCCGAGCTTGAAGCCAGGCCGCGCCATCAGGGTGAAGAGGTCTTTGAGGGGAAGCTTTCCCTGGGAGATCTGCTTCAGCCGGCCGGCGTGGGGACCGCGGGGATAGTAGGCGACGACCAGGGGGCTGGCGGCGAAGCGGACGGCCCACCTGGTGAATCGGGGCTCCAGCAGCCGCATCGCGGCCGATCCGATCGGCAGGAATACATTGGGGCTGAGCTCACCCGCCACGATCTCCTGGGCCAGACCCTGGCTGCCCGCCGACTGGTTCTGGTACCGGTCGCCACTGGCCCTTACGAACGCTGGGCCCAGGTACCGATCCAGCAACAGCTGCAGCGATCCGGCGCTGGCCAAATTGGCCAGCCCAGTGCTGCCGGTGGCGGCAGCCGCCGGCGCCACGCTCACCGAGACGAGCGCCGACGCGGTGACCAAAAAGATTGCGGACAAGCGACGCCGCTCCCAGTTCACCGGGCCAGCATAGCCTCTGGCCCGACAGTCCTGCTTGCATTACGCAAGTCCGTGGACCGATCCTGGAGCTCGCGAGAACCACTGCGACGGCGCCCCTCGTCGGGGCCATGTCGTCGGAGGTGAGACCACGGCGCCGGGTGCTTCGACGCGAGTCGCAGGCCAGCACCGTTATGGGCGAGGTTGAGCTCAGTTCGAGGAGCGCCACCGTGGGATCGAGCTGTCGGCACCCCACCGCCCCAACGGTCGGCGGCGCGGTCGGAGTGCTCGTGCCCGAGGGGATCGATGGCGAGGTGCACGGCCTCGCGATCAGGGACGTCAGGACGCTCAGAATTGGCGCCTCGCCTCAGTTACCCAGGTCGTCCACCATTCAGATGACCGATTTGGCGTTGCCGGGCGAGGTGAACATGACCTGCAGTCGGAGTTCTCCGGGCCGCCGCTAGACCCCCTTCAGCTGGGGCTAATCGGCCCGAGCAGCGGGCGCTACCACACCGGCGACGGGGGCCCGGTCCGGTGGATGACCAATGCCACCAGCGCCGCGAGCTATCGTCGCAGGGAGCTCACCTCGGGGCGGTGGGGTCCGCGGCCCGGTCGATTTTGGCGGCGAGGATGAAGTCGTTACGGGTCAAACCCCCGGCGGCGTGGGTGGTCAGCTCCACGGCGAGATAACCCCAGCCGATCCGAAGGTCCGGATGGTGGCCCTCGCGCTCGGCCAACAGCGCCACTCTGGTGGCCAGGGTGAAGGCGGCAGCGAAGTTGGGGAACTCGAATTGACGCCGCAAGCTGCGGTCCTCGACCGCCCAGCTCTGGTTCAGCTCCTGCAGCAAGGCCACCTGCTCCTCGCCGGAGATCGTCGGCGTGTCGTGATGGCAGGCCTGGCAGCGCTCTCGGACCAGCTCGCTCACGGCTGGGCCATTACCCGGGGGGAGTCGCCAGCACAGCGCTCCAGAATTCTGGCGGCGATGGCCAAGGCGCCGGCATAGGTGGCCTCCATCCCCTCGAAGCGTAGCCCCCGGGCGCCGAGGGTGCGGGCCTGGGTATACGGGGTATCCGAGGCGTAATGGATCACTCCGACCTCCATCGCCGGTCGACTGAGGTCCACCTGTTCGTGGTCAGGGTAGCGCGAGCTGTCGCCGGCCTCGAAGACGGCGCCCAAATAGGGACCCGCCTCCATCTCGACAACCGTGTAGGCATCCCGGTAAAACCGCTCCAGATAGCCCCGATTTTGGAGAAAGGTCGAGCGCACCGAGACCGCCCGCTGGCGGTCGAGCACCGAGCGCGAGGTGACGAACGGGGCGAGCTGGGCAAAGGAGAAGCAGTTGTTGAGCCAGTAGGTGTTGCCACTCTGTTCGTCATGCACCACGTCGGAGACCATCACGTCCCCGACGTCCGCATTAAGGGTCGCCGCCTTGCCCAGGATGTAGACCCCCGCGACATGGTCCGTCGCCTCCATCACCTGGCGGAGGATGTGATACGCGCCCAACCCCAGGGGGTACTGGATGTTGAGGATCACCTGGGGCGCCCTGGCCAGAGCCTCGGGGTCCACCGCCGGCCGCAGCCGGGGATCCAGACGGGAGAGTTGGAGCCGATCGAGAACGATCAGCTGAGCGGCGACATCGGTGCCCGACTGCGACGGAACGTGAAAGATGCCTTCGCTGCGCTCTTCGCTCGACCTCAAGGCGCGCTCCTCGGGATGGACCTCGAACCAGCGTCGGGCGGCGAAATAGAGAAAGTTCTCCGCCGAGAGACGAGATCCCTTCGCGCGGAGCTCGGCCGCGATCAGCTGCAACTCCCGGTCCCCCGACTCCCCGACCCATTGCTCGACCCGGGAGGCCCGCTGGCGGGCCACCCCGGAGAGCAGGTTGACCAGGCAATGGGCATTGCTGCTCACGAAGTAGAGAGGCCGGTCGAGGAGGCTTTCGCGGCGGAGCACATCCCCCAGTGGCCGCCACCACTCCCTGGTGGCCCTCGCGTATCCCACCTGCGAGCCGCCCAGCAGTTGGATGCCCAAATCCATCGGCCGCCGGGACACTTCAGCCAGGAAGTCAGCTGTCCTCGGACCGAAAACAGCTCTCAGTCGCTCCCAGTCGTCTTCAGCGACGCCGAGCCGCTCTCTCGCCGCCGGCTCGGTAGCCTCGCCAGGGGGCAGCGTCAGGCCCTGAAGGAGCGCATGGGCCTTGTTCCACTCGATCTGTATCGCCACCAGGGTCGGGACCAGGTCGTCCAGATCAGAGCTGCTGGCCAGGGCCACCGCCAGGGTGCGCAGGGACGGGTTCCACCACCAGCGCCGGCGTCTTCCCGGGGCGACGACCGGGACCCACTCCGCTGGATCAGAGCCGCCGAAGCGCAAAAGCTGGTCCGGCGACTGGCCCAAGCGAACGTGCTCCAACTCCAGGACAACCGGGGGCAACCGGTGCAGGGCATAGAGCAGCGCTCCGCTGTCGAGCTCCTCCCGGGCGCCCAGCGGGTGGAGGGAGGACTCCATGCCCAGATGAGATCGCTCGAGGGCCTGGAGTCGGATCTCGCCGGAGGATCGCAGGATCGAGAGATAGGTGCGGACGTAAAGCTCGACCTGCTCCTCGCCTGACCCGGACACGACTGAGGCCGGTGCCTCGAGCGTCATGGCTGCACCGCCCGGCTCACCGGGGGCGCCGGGCAGGCTCCGCCCAGCTCACTGGGGTCTCGGCGGGAAGCGGGTCGCGGCTGGGTGGGTTGGGCAGCAGCCGGACAGTGAAGCCATACTCGCCCGGCGTGCCGAGAACCAGAGTTCCGAGGTAGCGGTGGCTGCCGTTGGAATGCGGTTGGTCCTCCACCATCGGGGCGACGCTGGGCAGGACCAGCCGCCCGTCGGCGCCGATCGGTCCGTGCAAGAGCTCGACCTGGATGTCCTGGGAAGAGAGCGGGCCCAGCTCCACCAGCGCCTCGACGACCTTCTCCTCTCCCTCCGCGTCGGGCTCCCCGTCACCCGCGGGTGAGATCGCCCGAGCAGAAACCCGGGCCCCAGGGAAGTCGCGGCGGACCCGAGCCCACCAGGCGGACCGTTCCCGGGCGATCTGGTGGCGGTCCTGGGGGGTGAACACCGCGGCGTCGACCGCCGGCTGGTACAGGTAGCGGACGTAGTCGGCCACCATGCGCGATCCCAGCACCCACGGCCCGAGCGTTTCCAGAGAGTGCCGGACCTTGGCCAGCCAGCGATGGGGCAACCCCGCCTCATTCCGGCGGAAGAAGGTGGGGATTACCTCCCGCTCCAGAAGTTCGAAAAGACCGTCCGCCTCCAGCCGGTCACGCTCGTCCTGGTCGTCCACCTCTTCAAAGGACGGGATCGCGAAGCCTGACTCCCCGTCCCACCCTTCGTCCCACCAGCCATCGAGTATGGAGCAGTTGAGGGCGCCGCTCAGGAGCGCCTTCTGGCCACTGGTCCCGCAGGCCTCCATCGGACGCCTGGGGGTGTTGAGCCAAAGGTCAGAGCCCTGGTAGAGCAGCCGCGCCAAGCCAATGTCGTAATCCTCCAGGAAGACCACCGACAACCTGAGCTCGGGAGTCTGAGCGGCCCGGCAGAGCTCCTGGATTATTTGCTTGCCCGGTTGGTCTTGGGGGTGGGCCTTGCCCGCGATCACCAGTTGAACCGGCCTGGCCCGATCCAGGAGCAGGCGGGCGAGCCGCTCCGGCTGCGAAAAGAGCAGCAGTGCCCGCTTGTATTCCGCCACCCGCCTGGCGAAACCGATGGTCAGCGCGCCCGGTTGAAGTGCTTCCCTGGTCCACGACGAATCCTGCTCGGAGGCGCCGCGCCGTCGCTCCGCCCACTCCAGTCGTTCTCTTACCCCGGCGATCAGGCGGAGCCGGCCGGGCTGACGAGCCTCCCAGATCTCTTGGTCAGATGCGGCCTTCAGTCGCCGCCAGTCGACGGCGCCGTGGACGTCCCAGCGCGGACCGAGGTAGCGCTCCAGCAGGTGGCGCATCTCCGGAGAGCTCCAGTTCTTGGCGTGGACCCCGTTGGTGATCGCCCTGATCGGCACCTCGTCCGGCAGCAGGTCGGGCCAGAGCCCGGCGAACATCCGCCGACTGACCGAGCTGTGGAGCTGGGAGACGGCGTTGGCCCGACCGGATAGCCGCAGCCCCATCACCGCCATATTGAACGGGTCTTCCGCTGCCTGACCCGGAAAGTGCCCCAGCTCCATCAAGCGGTCCAGGGGCACTCCGACGGCATCGCACCAGCCCTGAAAGTAACGGGCCATCAGCTCTCGCGAAAATCGGTCGATCCCCGCCGGCACCGGGGTGTGGGTGGTGAAGATGGTCGCGGCCCGCGCCGCTTCGACCGCCTCGTCGAACTGCAGGCCCTCGGCCTCGACCAGCCGGCGGATCCGCTCGAGCACGAGGAATCCGGCGTGACCCTCATTACTGTGGAAGAGCAGCGGGAGCTCGCCCGCGAGCTCCAGCGCCTGGACCCCACCCATCCCCAGCAGGATCTCCTGGAGCAGGCGGTGCTCGATGTCACCGCCGTAGAGCCGGTCGGTGGTCCGGCTCAGATCTTCGGAGTTGCCGACCCCGGTGGCGTCCAGCAGGTAGATCGGCACCCGATCGACCTGTTGGCGCCATACCCTCGCCCGCAGCAGCTGGCCTCCCAGGTCCAGCTCCAGGGGTCGGTCTCCAACCGGCACCAGTCCCAGTTCGCCGGGATCCTGTTCCAGGTAGCTCTCTTGCTGCCAGCCGCTCGGGTCGAGTTGCTGGTGGAAATAGCCCTGGTGGTAGAAGAGCCCCACCCCGACCAGGGGCCACCCCTCGTCGGAACACACTCGCAGATAGTCACCGGCGAGCACCCCCAGCCCACCCGAGTACTGGGGTATCGACTCACTGACCCCGAACTCGGGCGAGAAGTAGGCGACCCGCGGCATCGATCCCGGGGCCAGGGGTCCAGCCGGGGCGGATGACTGCTCAACGCTGAACCGCTCGACGGCGCGCACGGTTACAAGGTAGCGGCAAGCTGGCGCCGGCCGCCCATTCGCTCGGCGATAGCCCGGGTGCCGGTCAGAGGCTTCGATAAGATCGCGCGGTGATGAGATCGGAACATCGCCCCGAAGGAGGGACCCCTGGGCAGGACCGCGCCCGTGCCTCCCACGACCACCCCCCGACCCCGGCTCTGGTGGAATTCATGACCCAAGGCTGGGACTCGCCCGGCTCCGAGGTCGCGCCCTTGATCAGCGGGGCAGCGAGCTACCGGGCCCGCCGCGAGGAGGTTTCGCAGAGCTTCCCGGGGATGTTGATCGTGGTGCCCGCAGGGATGGAGAAGATCCGGGCCAACGACACCACCTATCCCTTCCGGGCCACCACCGACTACCTCTACCTGGTCGGCGAGGCGGAGCCGGATGAGGTGCTGGTGATGGAACCGCTGCCCGGCGGCGGCCACCGGGCGAGCATCTTCACCGAGCCCGCTGCGGATTTCACCAAGAGCGACTTCTTCACCGACCGGGTGAAGGGGGTCTTCTGGGTGGGTCCGGGACGCGGGGTGAGCGGTACTGAGAGCCGGCTCGGCATCTCGGCGCGGCCGATCTCTGAACTCCCCCGGGCCATCTCCCCCTACGACCGCGGGGTTGCCCTGCGCGGCGTCGACGCCACCGTGGACCGGCTGGTATCCGACCTGGCTGGGCCCGACGACCAGCTGGTGAGCCGCCTCTCCGAGATGAGACTGATCAAGGACTCGGCCGAGATCGAGTACCTGGAGGAGGCCTGCGAGCTCACCCGGCAGGGCTTCGAAGATGTGGTCCGGGCCCTGCCCCAGGCACGGACGGAGCGGGATGTGGAGGTGGCCTTCTTCGCTCGGGCACGGTCGGCTGGGAATGACACCGGCTACCCGACGATCGCCGCCGCCGGGAGTCATGGGACGATCCTGCACTGGTCTCAGAACACTGGCGAGCTCCGCCGGGGCGAGCTCCTGCTCCTAGACGCCGGAGTGGAGACCAACCGCTACTACACGGCCGACGTGACCCGGACGATGCCGGTCGATGGCCACTTCACCCCGACCCAGCGGCGCGTCTATCAGCTGGTGTACGACGCCCAGCAAGCGGGATTCGCCGAGGTCAAACCCGGGAACGATTTTGACGCCCCCAACCGGGCCGCCATGCGAGTGCTGGCGGCCGGGCTGGAGGAGCTGGGCTTGCTCCCGGTCAGCGCTCAGGAGTCGGTGCATCCGGACAGCCAACTGCACCGACGCTACACCCTGCACTCGGTCAGCCACATGCTGGGACTGGACGTTCACGACTGCGCCAAGGCGCGCGCCGAGAACTACCGCCAAGGCAAATTGCGACCGGGGATGGTGCTGACCGTGGAGCCGGGGCTCTACTTCCAGTCTCACGACCTGACTGTGCCCGAGGAGCTCCGGGGCATCGGCGTTCGGATTGAGGACGATCTGCTGGTGACCGAGGACGGTCACCGGGTCCTGAGTGCCGGGCTACCGTCAGCCCCCGAAGACGTGGAACGGTGGATGGCCGAGCTCTGGGCGGGCTCGGCCGGCTGACCTCTTGGAGGCCCCGCTCAGTCGACGCTGAGCGCCTCCACCAGGCCCTCCTGAACCCAGCTCAGCAGATGCAGCGTCGCCAAGGGTGGACGCCGATGCTCCTGGACGGTGTATTTCTCCTCCCAGCCGTCGGCCGTGATCTCGAGACGCTCGGCCAGCGCCAGCCGGAGCAGGTTCAGCGCCCGCAGCCAGGCCATCGCCTGGTCCGACGAGAGCAGGATCCGCGCCTCTCCCTCCAGCGCTTCGCGAACCTGGGTCAGGTCGGCGGCTCGAGAATCGGCCAGATCGGTGCCCACCAGCCGCTGGAACTCCGCCTCATCCTCATCCTCCTGATAGGCGCGGGGGTGGGCCCAGCGGGAGTGGTCGATCAGCGGCTCCAACCGCTCGAGGATCTGCCGCAGCGCTCGCCGCTCGCCCCGGCTCATCCGCAGATAGACGAGCTCGCCCTGCCGGCTGATCTGGGCCAAGCTCAGTCGCGGGCCAAGGTCGCCTGCAGGCCGTGGGCGTGGAGCTGGGCCACGGCCACTTCGGCGCGCTCCCGCGGTTCGGTGGCGACCACCGCCTTACCCTCGTTGTGGACCTGAAGCATGAGGCGGGTGGCCGTGGTCAGGTCGTACCCGAACAGGCGGCGGAAGACGAAGACGACATAGCTCATCAGGGTGACCGGGTCATTCCAGACGACCACCTGCCAGGGACGGTCGCGGCGGTCGCTTGTGCTGCGGGCGGCGCCGGTTTCCTTGACCGCGAGCTCGTTGATCGCACTCACCGGTCACTACGGTAGCGCGCCGACCCGCGATTGGCATTCCCGATGCAGCGGACCGGTCGGGGAGGCTCCGCGCCATCCTTTACCCTGATCGGAATGCAAGGTGCTGTCCGAGCCCTCGTCCGAACCAGAACCGGTCGCCGCCAATGGAACCCTCGCAGGACGCTGGGATGGGGGCTGGGGTTGGGCCTGGCGGCCACGCTGGCCGGTTGCGGCGGCACCCCTCTCAGCAGCGCCGACCCCGGGGTGGGCTGCTCGGTCACGGTCCTGATCCCCAGCTCCGGTAGGACGCTGCTGGGCAGCGTGGTGGCAACGGTGGGACGCCGCAGCTACCAGTTCGCCCGCAACATCAACACCATCGCCGTCAGTTGTGGTGACCAGGCGACCCTGGCGGCCACCGCCTCCGACCCCTCGCTCCACCCCTTCACCCACTGGACGTTGCCCGGGGCGACCAGCCCATCCCGGATGGTCACCGTGACGGTGGATGGTCCGGTCTCCCTCCAGCCTGGCTTCCTGATCCCCCGGACGGCGGCGGCGTCCTCGCCGACTCCCACGCCTAAAGTCACCCCGACCCCATCGATCACCCCTGCCAGCGTGACCCTCGATCAGTGGGTCTCCTACGACGAGGCCAGTAAGACGGTGACCTGGAGGTTGATCGCCGGCGCCCCGGCGGTGAACCTCGGCCTCAATTTCGATGGATATGACAAAGGAGCGATGACCGTCACCGTCCCCGTCGGGTGGAAAGTCACCGTCGACTTCAGCAACCAGGGCAGCATCAACCACTCCGCGGCGGTGGTGACGGCGACCGGGACCACCCCCGTCTTCCCCGGCGCCGAAACTCCGACCCCCCTCGATGGCACGGCCCCCGGCCAAACCGTCTCCTTCACCTTCGTGGCCAACCAGTCGGGGAGCTATCGGGTTTCCTGCCTCGTCCCCGGTCACGCGGCGAAGGGGATGTGGGTGGGCTTGGTGATCGCCAGCGGCGGGCTCCCCACAGTCCAGCTCTGATATTCGAAGCCAGTGAACGAATCCACCATGCGAGCGGCGGTCATCGATCAGCTGGGGAAGGGCCCCACCTACGGTGAGACCGCTCGACCAATCGCCGGACCGGGGCAGGCGCTGGTGCGGGTGCTGGCAGCTGCGCTCAACCCGGTCGATCTCCGGCTCGCCACGGGCGGCCACCAAGGCGTGGTTCCGTCGGTTCCCTACGTCCCGGGCTCCGAGGGGGTGGGGATCGTCGTTGTGGGCGCAGCCGACCTGAAGGGCAAGCGGGTCCGTTTCCAGGCCGGGGGCAGCTCCGGCGGAGGGCTTGCGGAGTGGGTCACGGTCGACGCGGCCACCTGCCTCCCCTTGCCCGACAAACTTCCGGAGGTGACCGCCGCCGGACTGGGGGTGGCCGGGATGGCGGCCTGGATCCCCCTGGTGGACAAGGTCCAGCTGCAACGCGGCGAGCGGGTGCTGATCCTGGGAGCCACCGGCATCGTCGGTCAGGTGGCAGTCCAGATCGCCAAGTTGCTCGGCGCTGGGCGGATCGTGGCAGCGGGGCGGAATCTGCAGGTGCTCACTCACACGCTGGAGCTGGGCGCCGACGCAGTGGTGGCCATCTCCGGACAGAATGCGGACCAGCTGCGGGACGAATTCGCGGCCGCGGCCCGAGGACCGCTCGATGTGGTCTTCGACCCGGTCTGGGGACTACCGCTGGAGGCGGCGCTGGGAGCGGTCGGCCCCTCGGCCAGGATCATCAACGTGGGCCAAAGTGCGGGCGACGACGCCACGCTCAAATCATCGATCGTGCGCGGACGCCAGCTGACGATCATCGGCCATACCAATCCCAACACCAGCTGGGAGTTGCGGGCGCAGGCCTTCCGCGAGCTGGCGGACCATGCTGTCGCAGGCCGGATCCGGTTCGCGACCGAGGAGCTGCCGCTGAGCGAGATCGCCAAGGCCTGGAAGCGACAAGCCGCCTCTCCCCACGTCAAGCTGGTGCTGCGGCCGGCTCCCTGACCGGCACCGCAGCGGCGGGACGGCGGACCAAATCAGGGCTACTGCTGCAAACCGGAGTACGGTCAACCTGAACCCGCCCCAGATCCTCCCCACCAGCATCCGCGAAGGCCTCGCCCCCGGGATCTCATATTTGATCGAGGGCGAGCTGGTGCCGATGCTCCACTGCAGCCTGGATGGCTCGATGCCGGTCTACTTCGAGCACCATGTTGTGCTCTGGAAGGAACCCGCGGTCACCATCAAGCTGAAGGCGGTCAAAGGAGTGGTCCGCCGGCTCGTCGCGGGGCGACAGCTCTTCCTCACCGAAGCCAAGGGTCGGGGCGACATCGCCTTTTCTAGGGACGCTCCGGGGCATGTATTCCCGCTCGAGCTCCCCCGCGGCGCGACCATCCTGGCCCGCGAGCACCAGTTCTTAGCCGCCACCGGATCGGTCCGCTACAGCACCAGCCACCTGCGTGGACTGAGCAACAACCTCTTCGGCAACAGCGGATTCTGGGTGGACCGCTTCGAGGCCCGCGACGGCGACGGCGTCGTCTGGTTGCACGGCTTCGGCAACGTCTTCGAGAAGGTCCTGGAAGAGGGAGAAGAGATCGACGTGGAGCCGGGGGGGTGGGTCTACATGGATCCCGATGTCCGGATGCGGCCTGCGGTCTACGGCCTCCGCACCGGGCTCTTCGCCGGGGTAGGCGAGCTCGTATTCAACCGTTTCCGTGGACCGGGACGGGTGGGGATCCAGACCATGTACTGGCACCTTCCGACGGCGGAATGAGGTTGGTAGTTCACTCAGTGCTCCGACTCGCCTTGGAGACATCTCTGCGCTTCGCGGCGACGCGCCCGGCCAGGGACGACGACCGGCTTCTCATTTCCGGAGCGTCAGTGGGGAGGAGACAGGTGGGGATTTGGGCTCGGTGGATCAAGCCAGCGTGCCGATCTACGTGGGCGCAAATCTCGGACTGGCCGATCCCGTGACCGCGCCGGACCAGCCCTGTCAATGCAGCGCCCGGCGCCACGACTGCGTTTTCATCGCCGTCAAGGCGTGACCTTACCCGGGGAGCGGTACCCCGGCAGGGCCGTGCGCGATCCGCTCAACGCCCCCAGCCAAGTGCTCCGCGACGCAGAGATCTCGCTCAGTTGGCGGGTGGGACTTGCGGCTGCTGCGCTGCACCACCAGGACCGATCCCTGGTCGAACTCGAGCTCGGACTATTCGGAGTCTTCGACGGGGTCGGTGCCTTCGCCAGAAGCGGCGAGGCCGCGCAGGTCGCCGCCGAAGTGATCGGGACGGTCTGCCGGGTCGGCGATCGGCCGCCGGGTGAGGCGCTGGTGGCTGGCTGCGAGCAGGCGGAAACGCTGATCAGGGAGCGGGCTTTGGGCGCCACTACCGCCGCCGTGGTCTGGGTGGCGGGCCCCGTGCTCTGGTACGTGTCAGTGGGCGACTCGCGGCTCTACCACCAGCCGGCTCAGGCGGCCTCCCTCACTCAGGTGACCACGGACGAAGGCGAGGGCAACATTCTGTTCAACGCCCTCGGCGAGGGTCCGGATCGCTTTGATTCGCCGGTGGTCGCCCAGCACGGAGCGATCTCACTCGGGGCGGGCGACAAGCTGGTGCTGGTGACCGACGGGGTAACCGGCGATTTCCGACCCGATCTCCTCACGGCAGGAGAGCTCACCTCGGCGATTCAAACCGATGACCCGCAGTCGGCCGCAGAGCGGCTGCTGGAGATCGCGCGCAAGCGAGACGATCGAAGCGCCCTGGTGATCTTTATAGACCGAGATGAGCCTGACGGGAGAAGCTGGGAGCCATAATGACTCGCCAGTGGCGATGACCACCAATCTGCAGCAGCGGTTTCTTGACTTCCACAGCTGGGTGTATCAGCGGTCGCGTGGCCTGGTTGGTCACCACGTGATCGGAGTCTCAACGCTCCTGCTGGAGACCACCGGCAGGCGCAGCGGCACCCGCCGCACCAGCGCCCTGGTCTACGCTCGGGATGCCGCCAACTTTGTCCTCGTCGCCTCCAATGGCGGATCGGACCAGCCGCCCGCCTGGCTGAGCAACCTGCTGGCTCGCCCCGAGGTGCAGGTCCAGGTCGCCCGCCACCGGCAGAGTGCACGCGCGATGGTTCTGAGGCCTGGTGACGAGGAGTACGCGCGCCTCTGGAGCCTGGTGAACCAGCACAACCACCACCGCTACGAGGGCTACCAGGCCCTGACCAAGCGGCCCCTGCCCCTGGTCGTGCTGACTCCCCGGTGAGCGCTACCGGTCGCCAGGGGCCCGGGCATCGCGCCTGGCTCCGCCCGCCGGAGAACGGTACCGGCTAACCTACCTCGGGGCGGGATGGCACGCAGGGCCCCCGTGGGCCCGTGACGACTCGGCGAGGAGGTTGGCAATGCCCTCTCTGGCGCGCGCGGTCGGGCTGGGGCTCAACGCCCAAGGCGACGTGCGCGACGCCGTGGGCCAGGCTGAGCTGGCGGAGCGGGCGGGCCTGGAGTCGGTCTGGTTCCACGAGTCCTACTTCGCTCGGGATGCGGTCACCTACGCCACCGCCGTCGCCACCACGGTTCCGCGAATCCGGGTCTGTCTGGGGGCGCTCAACCCCAACACGAGAAACCAGGTGGTGCTGGCGATGACGGTGAGCGCCCTTGACGATCTGGCCCCCGGGCGGATCACCCTAGCTCTGGGCACCGCCCTCCCCCTGCGCCTGGCCCAGATGGGGATCCCTTACCAACCCGAGTCGGCGATCGCCAAGGTGGAGCAGACAGTTGGCGAACTGCGTCAGCTGTGGCGCGGTGAGCGGTTGGCGCTGGGTCTGCCGGGAGTGCCCGAGATCGAGCCCATGTTTCCCCCGGTGCACCAGGTGCCAATTTGGGTGGCTGGCTATCGGAGGGAGTTCCACGAGCTGGCCGGACGCACCGCTGACGGTTACCTGGCCCGGCCGGCGGAGCCCTTGGAGTCCGTGGCGCTGGCGGCCCAACGAATCAGGCAGTCGGCCGTGGCAGCCGGACGGGACCCCTCGTCGGTGACGATCGGGGGATACCTTCTCTCCCTGATCGACGGCAGTCGCCGGGCGGCGTTGGATCGAGCCAAACGGGAGCCGTTCGCCATCTACATGCTGGCGGTGCAAACCGACCTCGCCATGCGCCGGGCGGGAATGGACCCCGACCTGCGCCAGCCGATCTTGGCCGCCTGGAAAGCGGAGGACTATCACCGGGCTGCCCAGCTCATCCCGGATGAGCTCGTGGACGCCTTCCTGCTCTGTGGAACGCGCGAAGAGGTGGCGGCCAAAGCCGAGCGGTTCCGGGAAGTCGGGATGGATCTGCCCATCCTTCAGCCGGTGGTCCAAGAGGACGCCCAGGTGGAGGCCGTCATCGAGGCGGCGGCGCTATACGGTGCCGGCGGCGCGGTGGATCGCGTCCGGGGGATCAGGCGGCAGCGCGCGGCCGAATCCACCGATCGGATCGGTCTGCTGCGGCGGGCCCGAGGCTGGGTGGAGATCACCCGACCGTTCGCCCTCACCGCCTCGATCGTGCCGGTCTCGACGGCGGCATCCCTGGCTGCGGTCCAGCATCAGTTCAGCTGGCCGCTCTTTGGTCTGGTGCTGGTGGGCGCCGTCCTGCTCCAGGTGGGTACCAACGTGATCAACGAGATCTATGACGTCCGGATGGGAATCGACGCCATCACCTCGCCACGGGCCAGCCAGGCGCTGCTCAGCGGCCGGGTCCGAGAACGGGAAGCGTTCGTGCTTGCGGGCACCGCCTTCCTGATCGCCGCGCTGATCGGCGTGGCGCTGATCCTTACTCGCGGTTGGCCCCTGGCCGTCATCGGCGCCATCGGCCTGATCGGCGGGTGGGGATACACCGCCCCGCCACTGCAGTACAAGTACCGGGCCGCGGGGTTGCCACTGGTCTTCCTGCTGATGGGACCGCTCATGGTGCTCGGCGCCTACTTCACCATCACCGGACAGCTCACTTGGGCGGCCGCGGCGGTGAGTCTACCGATCGGTCTCCTGGTGACGGCGATCCTCCACGGCAACGAGTGGAGAGACATCGGCGAGGACGCTCGTGCCGGGATCAGCACGGTCTCAATCAGGGCCGGTCGACGGGTCGCCCACAACCTATACGTGGTGCTCTTGGTGGGCGCTTTCGTGGCCCTGGGCGCGACCGTCGCGGTGGGGCTACTGCCCCGCCTCAGCCTCTTGGCCCTGTTCTCTTTGCCCCTACTGGTGCGAGCCCTCAACGCCTCCCAGCTGGGCGCCGCCGGACAGCAGCGGGCGATTGCCATGATCGATCTGGAAACCGCGCAACTTCACGCCAGCTTCGGACTGCTGCTGGTTGTCGGCATCGCCCTCAGCGTCGCCTGGCACCCGGGCGGCTGAGGGGATGAGGATTCGTCTGCCCCAGCGACCACAATCCCAGCTGGTGCTAGGGAGCTCCGTAGTCGCCTACTTGGCGTTCGCCGCCACCTTTCGGGGTCCCCGGTCGCGCTTTTGGCAGCGGATGACGGAAACCGCCGCCGTATTGGGTGCCAGCTCACTGCTCGGCCGGCGAGAGCTGCGCCAGCAGCGGCCGAGGAGGAGCGATTTGGCACTCGGCGCGGCGATCGCGGCCGGCCTTTACGCGGTGTTCGCCGTGGGCGACCGAGCCGCCCGGGTGGTGATGCCCCATGGGGATCAGGACATCGGCAACATATATGAGCTTCGCCGGCTCCGCCCCCGCGCCGAGATAGCGCTCCGACTGGCTCTGGTGATCGCGCCCGCGGAGGAACTCTTCTGGCGCGGGCTGGTCCAAGAAACCCTTGCTGAGCGCTATGGCCGGACCCAGGCGGCGGCGATCTCCGCCGCCATGTACGGCGGTGCCCACATCTGCACCGGCAATCCCACCTTGGTGGGGGCCGCGACGATCGCCGGCGCGGGATGGTCGGGGCTGGCGGCGGCCGGTGTACCCATGCCGGCGCTGGTGGCCAGCCACGTCATCTGGGACGTCTGGATCTTCCTGATCCGCCCCACCCGCACGGTGACCTGAGCTCATACCGATGCCGTGTTGGCGACTCCAGCTCGGGTCGCCCGACCGGACCGAAGGCCAGCGGCTGCGTGCAGGGGCTGTGCCCTCGCCCCAACGTCGTACGGAAGCATCCGCGTGTCTGGGCGGGGCGGCTACTGGAACCGCGCAGGCAGCCCAATGGATACGATCTGGAGATGGATGAGCTCAACCCCGGGGAGCGCGGGCGGATCCGCCGTCGGGACCGCAAGCGGATCACCAAGATGATCGTTGACGGCGGCAACCTGCGTCGGCAGGTGCACGCCCTCCGCGAGCGGGCGCTGCGCCACAAGCCCGCCGCGCCCCGACCCGATGGTCCCGGTGCGAATCCCCCGGGAGCCAAGTCATCACGCACCGACACTGGAGCGACCGGAGGAAGGCGGGGGTAGGGGAGGAAGGCAGTCACCTCGGGATGACGCAGCACCCCCGACCGCTCGGGGACCGCGGTCGAGGCGCAACGCCAAAAGTCGGTCGTCCCCCGGCGCAGTCGCATCGCAGTCCGGTGCAGCTGCCGATCCGGCCCGGGCCGAAAAGGGCTGGGCGGCCGACGGCGCCCTCGCGGAACAGGTTAAACCCTCCTGGGGCAACCCCGTTCCCGTCCCGCAGTGCCTGTCCCGGGCAGGTGAAGGTGAGCCTGAGACACGTTCGTTTTCGCTGCTGCAGCGGCCATGGGGGAAACAGCTAGCACGGCTCGACTGGCTCCTCGATAACAGGTGCCGATTTGGTGACCGCCGGGTGCGCGCATGGGGACCGTGATCACCCAGCTCCAGTCACGGGCCGACCCCCTACTGGAATTGGTCCGGCTTCCGCCAGGGGTTGCTTGCGGGACGGGGGAGCGAAGCTACCGCAGTGGCCTCGATCCCCCTACGATCTCCGTCCTCGTCGACCAAGATCCGATCGAATTCGAATCGTGACGCCTCGAGGAACGGGATCAGCGAGCCCGACTGGTCACCGCCGATCTCCACGAGCAGGTGGCCCCCGTCCCGGAGCCATTCGCTGGCTTGGCCCACCGCCCGCCGAAGCACCACCAGGCCGTCGGGACCGCCGTCGAGGGCTGACGGTGGTTCGAACGCCCGGACGTCACGGGGGAGGTAGACGAGCTCGTCGGTGGGAACGTACGGAAGGACGGCGATCACCAGATCGATCGTACCCTTCCACGATTCTGGTACCGCCTCAAAGAGGTCACCCTCCGCGACTGTAATACCGTTGCGGCGAGCGCACCGAGCAGCTGTCGGATCGCTTTCGGTGCCCAGAATGGAGGCGTTGGGCCGAGCATCGAGCAGCGCGCGTGCGATCGCCCCACACCCGGTACCCAGGTCAATGGCCCGGCCATTTTCGGGAAGTAGTTCAGCTGCCCGTCGCGCCAGGGGCTCGCTCTGTGTCCTCGGGACGAACACGCCCGGGGCGATGAGCAGAGAGCAGCCACAGAACTCTGCGGTCCCAGTGATCCAGGCGAGCGGCTCGCCGGTCGACCGTCGCTCGACCATCGCCGACAACCTGGACTCGTCGTCGACAGCGACTTGGGCGAGTTCCCCGGCCTCCTCTTCGGCGAACACGCAACCGGCTGCGGCCAATCGGCGCGCCGCCTCCGACAACGCAGCTCTGGAAAACCCCGGCACCGCTGGATTAGATCACGGCTCGGCAGACTCGGCGAGCGGATCCTGCGCCACGAGCCCCTCGAGTTGGCGGACCAGGTAGGCCGGAGCGATCGCGCGGTAGCTCTCGTCGAGCCAGTCGAGAAGGGTCCCCTGGTCGGGACAAGCCGGGTGGTCGAGATGGACGGTGACCCAGCAGGATTTCCCGAGACCGTGGCTGGTCGGTTCAGTGGAATCCAAGGACGGAGCGTGGGGAGCAGAACGCGGAAGCTTGAACGCGACCGCGACCTCGACCCCGGCCCGGCCACTGAGGCCCAGGCAGGCGAAGATTTTCTTGTTCACCTTGGCGACAGGCTCGCCCCAGGGGAACTCTTCGTACGCTCCGGGGTAGCCCGCCGCCGCCCGGATCAGCGTCTCCACACGAACCTTCACTCGAGGCACCATCTAGTGCTGACCCACACAGGATGGCGCCGTCCACCGGTTGGCCTCCCAGGCCTGGTGCGTGAGTTCATCGATTCTCCGTTGGCTGCCCAACTGCCGCCTCCAGGGCCCAAAAAAATCCGCCGCGGTGCGATGGGTCGCGGTCGGGTAGATAAGCCTTAGCCCCAGCAGCCCAAGGATATACTCGCCATGGTGGACCGCTCCTCCACGCGTTGCGGTGATGGGTCCCCGGAGATGCGTGGTGGCGTCGAGCACCGCCTGCAAGTTGGTCGGCCTCGCTGTCGGAAACACTGTACTTTCTCTGACGACGTCCCGAGCAGCCCTCACGTCGAACTAGAACCCCCCGACGGCTCGGCAAGGGACGAACTTGGGTGGCGTCACCCTTGCCGTGGCCACCAGTTGGCCCCATCTCTCACCGTCCCGAACGCACAAAGCGATCGTGTCAGCCACCGCTGGTCTTCGTACAAGTCCAGGTCTGCGGCGAGAGCTAGCCGCTCCGCGTGGATATGCGACCGGAGACCCGCGTTGCCTATGCCGCACTCCCCTCCAACAAGCTCTCCCGGTTGGGTGGCACCGAGACTCCTGCCGTCCCACTTTTCTGGAAATACCATCAGTCCAGAGCTTTGTCCGATATTCGGCGGGATCTTGCGGATTCCGCGACCATGTGTCATTCCACTCACCCCCTTGCCCGACGGACATCGATGACTGGGAAAATGATCACCCTGTGTGGGGGTGCTGGGGAAGTTTGCTTGTGACTTGTATCCGCCCCCTCGGCGACCACCGCGAGCCAGAGCCCATGGGCCAGCCAGATGGTCGCCGCAGCCTAGCGAAGCGGCGCGTCCTGTCGGGCATCCAGGTCACGTGCTGTCCCTATGGCGGGCTGAGCACGTCATGGTGCTGCCGGGGTCCGTTCCGTGACCGTCGACCCTGCGGTGAACCCTTGGGCTGGTCCCGCTGCCCGACAACCAATGCCGCGATCATGCGGGCGACCATCCCCATCAGCGCCATCACCGCCGGGTCCTCAGGAACGTGGCGGCGGCTGGCGCCACACAGGGTGCCGTAGACCACTTGCGACGACAGGGTCACAGGAACGCTGGCGTAGGTCACGATCCCGAGGTCGCGCGCTGCCGTGCTGTCCGGCCAGACGTCCGGTACATTCGACGCCCAGGGCTGCCCCGCCTCGAGGGAACGGCGGCAGAGGGTGTCTGACCACGCAATTACCAGACCCTCGGGGATGATCAGATCCCCACGGTTGGCAGCGATCAGGATCTCCTGCTCAGCTCCTTCCCAGTCAATCCTGGTGAGGTAAACCGACTCGAGGCCGGTACGCTCCTGCAGCTCCTCCAGAATTGGGCGGAGCGCTAGACCCAAGCTGACCATCACCGGTTGATCGGCGAGGTCGGCGGCGTGGATCACGTTCCTGTACTGGCCCGGCCTTCTGGAGTTTTCGCCCTGTGGAGCGTGCCGCTCCGGCAGGAGCCGCCGGGACAGCAGCCCGAGGATCTCGCTTGATGGTGCAGGCCGGCCCAGGAGATAGCCCTGCAGCTCCTCGCACCCGTTCCGGGTGAGAAAGTCAACCTGCTCCATGGTCTCAACGCCTTCAGCCACCACGGTGACGCCGAGGCCATGGGCCAGCGCCAGAGTGGCGGCCACGATCGTGCTGTCCTGGGGCCGGACTCTGATCCCGCTGACGAAGGACCGGTCGATCTTGAGAACCTGAAAGGGGAAGCGTTGGAGAGCGGTGAGCGAGGAGTTGCCGGTTCCAAAGTCGTCGATGGCCAGGCCCACCCCGAGCGCGTGCAACCGGTCTAGCATCACTGTAGCGCCCTCCGGGTCCGTGCTCAAGACGCTCTCGGTGACCTCCAGGCAGACCTGATCAGGAGCCAGGCCATAGTCGGTGATGGCCTTCGCCACTTGAGCCACCAGGCCTGGGTCCAGCAACTGGACGGTCGAGAGGTTGACGGAGACGCTCAACTCCGCGGCAGCCGGATCATCCGCCGTCCAGTCGGCCAGAGTTCGGCACGCCTGTTGCAGAACCCAGCCCCCGATCTCGGAGATGCTCCCCGTCTCCTCGGCCAGAGAGATAAACTGGTCAGGGCCGAGCAAGCCCTGGTTGGGGTGCTCCCAGCGGACCAATGCCTCCACGCTGGTGATGCGTCCGGAGGCGACGGACACGATGGGCTGGAAGTCGAGCCTCAGCTCCCCTCGGTCGGTGGCGCCGGCAAGCTGATCCGCCAGCTCGACCCGCGCCTCAAACGCCAGATCAAACTCGGCCGGGATGACTTGGATGCGCCCCGGGGGGCCGAGCCTGGCCTGATGCAGGGCGTCCGACGCCCGCCGGATAAGCTCGTCGGGAACCCCCCAGTCCGAGCAGATGGCGACGCCCACGGTCACCTGCCCGATCCATGCGCGGCCGCCGACCGAATAGCGGCTCCCCAGGCGGCCGAGCACCCTGGCGACTGTGGCCTCGATATTCCCGACCGCGGTCTCCGGCATCGCCAGCGCGAAGATGGCCCCGTCGAGACGGGCCACCAAGTCGCTCGGGCGAGCCCCTCGGGCCATTCGCCTGGCGAAAGTGCGCAGCACCTCGTCCTTGGCGGCCAGGCCGAACAAGTCGGTCACATCCGGCAGGCGGCGTAGGTTGAAGGCCGCCATGGCCCCGATGGCGCCGTCATGGCGCGCCGACAGCTCGCTCATCGCCTCCCTCAGCCCTCGCCAATTGAGGAGACCCGTAAGCTCGTCGTGCCGGGCCAGCGAGAGCAACTCGGCCTCAATCTTCTTGCGCTCGCGGATGTCCCGGAATATCCGCAGCACGGCAACGGTCCGGCCTCCGGGATCGCGCAGCGACACAGTGGAGATGGCCACGTCGATCAGGCGGCCGTCCCGGTGGCGCCGCTGGGTCTCGTGCTCCACCACTGAAGCGCTGCTCAGCGTGCGTGCCAGGATCTCCTCGCGGGAACTGAATTCTATGCTCTGGAGCGGACGGCCGATGACTTCGGCCGCGCTCCATCCGAACAGGCGCTCCGAGGCAGGGTTCCAGAGCAGCGCGATTCCGTTGAGATCTGCCACCACCAGAGCGGTGGGAGAACCCGTCACGGCGGCCCTCAGCAGCTCGTGCTCGGAGAGGTTGAGGAGGGTGACTCCGGCGTGCGGCAGGGCGGAAGATCCGTTCCGACCAGAAGCGCTCTGCCGCCGGTCCCCAACGCGTATGGGCTTCGAGCTCGCCGGCGGACGCTTCCCGTTCCGCACCGTGGGAGAGGTCGCCCCATCCGCGATCTGACGCGCAGGGCCCCTCTCGATCGGGGCGGTCATGAAGTGAAGCCTAGTGCCCAGCCGTCCCACCGGGCAATGACGCAAAGGTCACGGTCCGTTGACACATTGGGGCGCGGACACCACCCAGCAGCCGACACCCTCTGAGCGTCGCGCCGAAACGACTTGGGGGAGAGGGAGGGGAGCAGCAGAGTTCCGGTGTCCGGCGTTGTGGCCGGAGCTACTCGGTGTCGCCCGCGCGATCGACGGCTATGGCCGCGACCCCCATCAAGTCAACGGCGATCCCTAGCCCCAAGTCCCAAGAGCCCCTGGTGGCATACGGACAGGCGGATCAACATGACGCCCAATCACCTCACCGGAAGGGGCACACCCCTTCTCCGTTGACCCCCGGGTCGACCAGGTCGAGGCATGCAGCCAACTGAGACAGGGTTGTAGCCACTCCGTGCGGACCGGAGCGGTGCCCCCAGGGAGAATGACGTCCCAGGGGATAGCGATGATGAGAGACTCAAAGTCAGCGGTGACAGCCGTCCGAAGCTTCGCTCCTGACTTGGTTCGGTCTGGGAAGCTGATCCCGGGCCTTGGCAGCACGCTGCTCCAGCGCGCGTCCGCTGCCCTGGTGGTCGCGCTGCTACTGGGTGCCGTCGCGTTCCTGCATCCTGACCGCAAGCTGGCCTATGAGTTCCTGCTGAGCGCAGTACTGATCTGTCTGGTGGCTGGGAGCGCAGCCCTACCCTGGTCCAGGATTCCTCAGTGGACCAGGGTGTTTCCGCCGCTCGCCTACCTGCTTTCGGTTGCGATTCTGATCCCCAAGGTTGGCATCGGCGACATCGAGCTGGTGCCGCTTCTCCTGCCGCCGGTTGTGTGGACCTCCTTATCCTTGGGTCGCCGGACATCGGCCGGCGTCGCCGGAGCGACTGCCCTGGCGCTGGTCGCCATGCCATCTCCGTCAGTCAGCACTTTCCCTTGACAGTCGTGGCCTGGGCCGTGGTCGTGTGGGGTGGCGTTGCCCTGGTGATCGCCATCAGTGTCCGCAGCCTTCGGGAACAACTGGCCCATGCTGTCGACGAGGGGATCGAGTTGCTGCGCCAGGCTGAAGCCTTGAGCGAAGCGGCCGGCATCTTGACCTCGCTCCAAGATCCCCAGTTGGTGCTCCGAGAAGCCTGCCGGCTGGGGGCTGAGATGGTCTCTCCCGTGGGGGTGCGGGGCCGCCGGGCTCAGTACATTCGAATCAAGGGCGACACCGCCTGCCTTGATCTCATCGTCGCTGAATTTGACCACCTCGATATCCGACCATTTTCGCTGAGCGAGCACCCAGCCCGAGATCCAGACTTAATCTCGGAGAGTGGCGCGCCCAGACGGATTTGAACCCCCGCTCCCAGATTCGTAGCCTTGCAGCTACCGAGAACGGTGTGCGCGTAGGGACTCGAGGCGGGTTGGTATCAGGGTTGGTATCAAAACCGCAAATCGGGCGTCGACGGCACAGCTTGGTCAGCCGCAGTTTGATCTCAAAATGGCGGAGGGAGAGGGATTCGAACCCCCGAGGACCTTGCAGCCCCAGCGGTTTTCAAGACCGCCGCATTCAACCGCTCTGCCATCCCTCCGAGCCGTGTCGAGCAGAGATTCTCCCCAATTTAGAGCCCCGGGTCGCGAGGAAGTACCTCTCTCCCCATCGTGCGTATGTCCTACGACGCGCTCGGCGTCACCACCAGGTGCCCGTCCCGGACCTCCATCACCAGCACAATCACATCCTTGGCGATCGGGTCGCCGACGGCGCTGAGCGCGGGCCACTCCTCCCCGCGGGCCCTGACCGAGCCCAGGTGGATCATGCCCGGAATCGCGACCGAAACCACGGCCTCTTCTCCGACCAAGCGCTCGATTCCGTTGATCACGGGAGGGCTCCGGGGTCCCCCGAGCGCATCACGCAAGAGTCCACCTAACGCTTGGGAGCTCGTCTGCCCCCGTTGGGCAGAGGTCGGGCAGGCGCTGCCGGGGTCACCGGATCCGGCGATGGCCGGCTCGCGCTAGGGACCACGGCAGCCACCGAGCCGTTGTCCGACTCGGTCGCCATCACGAGCGCCTTGGCGGCACCCATCAGGCCGGCGAAGTCCGCCGGCACCACCAGCTTGGAGTTCGGGCTGTCGGCCAGCGTCGCCAGGTTCTTCAGCTGCCAGAACGCCAGCACATCGGGCGTGGCCTTGCCCTGGTGGATGGCTTCGAATACAGCCCCGATCGCCGAAGCCTCCCCCAGCGCATCCAGCTTCTGAGCCTCCTGATTTCCCTCGGCCTCCAGGATCTGAGCCTGCTTTCGTCCTTCCGCGGCGAGGACGGTCGCCTGCCGCTGGGCGGTGGCCCGGGTGATATTGGCCTGGGCCTCGCCCTCCGCCTGATTGATGGCCGCCTGCTTGTCGCCCTCGGACTGCAGGATGACCGAGCGCTTGTGCTGATCGGCCTCCTTCTGTTCCTCCATCGCCCGGAGAATGTTGGTGGGCGGGATGATATCCAGGACCTCGATCCGATTGACCCTCACCCCCCACTTCTCGGTCGCATCGGCGATATGGGCCGCCAGGTCGGCGTTGATCCGCTGGCGTTCCGAGAGGGCCTCGTCCAGGCTCATGGTGCCGAACACCGCGCGCAGCGCGGTGCGGCTTATCTGATCGATCGCCACCTGATAGTCCTGCACTTCGAAGAGCGCCTTGTTGACGTCGATCACCTGGTGGAAGATCGTGGCGCTCACCCCCACCGCGACGTTGTCCTTGGTGATCACATCCTGCTTGTCACCGCGCCGAGGAACCTCGCGCATGTCCACCCGGATCATGCTGTCCAAGATCGGGAGCATGAAAACCAGCCCCGGATTATGGGTGACGTGGAAACGGCCCAGTCGCTTGACCACCCCTTTCTGCCCCTGCTGGACCACCCGGACCGTGGACCGACTCAGCCCCAGAGCCAGGACCACGATCACGATCAAGGCGATCAGGAGTCCCACGCTGGGTCACGGTAGCAGACCGGCTGGCGAAGGGTTCTCTGGGACCGGGGACGACCCTCATCCTGCCGCGCCATCGGGGGGACGGTTCAGCCCTTCGATCCGCTCCGCTGGTCCAGCGATCTCGCCCGAGACCAGTTCCGGACCGCGGCGATTACCGCCGGTTCAGGAGAGCTCGGTCGTCTGCCCGAGGTAGGGCCCCAGGGACTCCGGAATGGCGACCGTGCCACGTTCGGTCTGGTAGGTCTCCAAGAGGCAGTCAAATGTCCTCGGCAGCGCCAGGGCGCTCCCATTGAGGGTGTGCACAAACTCTGCCTTGCCCCGGTCGGAGCGGAATCGAATGCCCGCTCGGCGGGCCTGGAAGTCCCCAAACACCGAGCAGGACGAAACCTCTAGAAAGCGGTTCAGCCCGGGCGCCCAGGCGTCAATGTCGTACTTCTTCCACTGGGCGAATCCCATGTCGCCGGCGCACATCAGGCGCACCCGGTAGTGCAAACCGAGCGCCTGCAGGACCGCCTCAGCGTCGGCGACCAGCCGCTCCAGTTCCTCCAGGGAGGTTTCTGGTCGGACGAACTTCACCAACTCCACCTTGGAGAACTGGTGCAGGCGGATGTAACCCCGGGTGTCCTTGCCAGGTGCGCCCGCCTCGCTCCGCCAGCAGGGAGTCCAGGCGACGAGGCGAATCGGCAGCTGCTCTAGGGGAAGGATCTCCTCCCGGTACAGGTTGGTGAGTGGGACCTCGGCGGTCGGGATGAGGAACCGATCGCCCTCGACCACATGGAAGGCGTCCTCCTCGAACTTGGGCAGGTTGCCGGTACCCACCATGCACTCCCGGCTGACCAGGTAAGGGGGTGAGACCTCGGTGTAGCCGTGGTCCCGGGTCGCCAGGTCCAGCATGAATTGGGCCAGCCCTCGCTCCAACCGGGCGCCGGCCCCGCGGAGCAGGGCGAATCGACTCCCCGAGATCTTGACCGCCCGCTCGAAGTCGAAGATCCCCAGCGCCTCGCCGAGTTCGTAGTGCGTCTTGGGTGGGAATTCGAATCGGGGTGGCTCGCCCCAGGTCCGCACCACCACGTTGTCGTCGTCCGAGGTTCCCGCCGGTACCGACTCGTGAGGCAAGTTGGGGACCAGCAGGAGCAACTCGTTGAGCTGATCCTGAATCAGCCGGCGCTCCTCCTGCAGCTTTTGGATTTTCCCCTTGAGCTGGCCGAGTTCGCGGCGCACCGAGGCCAGCTGTGCTTGGGCCAGGCTGCCCGAGCGGGCATTCATCTCACCGCGCGCCGCCTCCTCCGCCGCCAGGAGCCGGCGGTGCTGCCGGTCCAGCTCCAGGATCTGCTCGATCGGAGCCGTCTCACCCTTGCGGTCGGCGCCCTGGCGGACCAACTCGGGGTGCTCCCGGATGAAGTTGAGGGCGAGCATCCCTACAGGTTAGGCGGAAGACGCCGGGGGAGCGCCCGGATCGGCCTGGCCGTCACCGGAGAGCTGCGGCCGCAGGGTTGGGAAGAGCACCACATCGCGGATGCTCTTGGCGCCAGTGACCAGCATCACCAGTCGGTCCACGCCCATCCCGATTCCACCCGCCGGGGGCATCCCGTGCTCCAAGGCCTCGATGAAGTCCTCGTCGAATGGCTGCGAGTCGAAGTCGCCGGCCCCGCGGAGCCGGGCCTGCTCCTCGAGCCGCCTCCGTTGATCCAGGGGATCATTTAGCTCCGAGAAGGCATTGGCCAGTTCCCGGCCGGCGACCACCAGCTCGAAGCGCTCGACGAAGCGAGGATCGGAGCTCAGCCGGGCCAGCGGTGAGACTTCCACCGGGTAGTCGGTGACAAAGACCGGTCCCCGCAGGTTGGGCTCCACCAGCTGCTCGTAGACGGCGTACAGGACTTTGCCGGAGGACTCCCCCGCGGCGACTCCGACGTTGAGTCGCCGCGCCTCCTCCACCATCCGCTCCGGCGTGTCCCAGAGGGCGTCCAGGTCGAGTGCGGTCAGTTCATGAACCAGCTCCGCCATCGATTTGGCGGGGAATGGGGGGTCGAGGGTGATCGCCCCCTGCTCAGTTTCCAGCTCTCCGTCTTTGGGGGCCGCCGCTACCGCCGCCAGAACCAGCTCCTGGCAGAGCTCCTTCATCGACTCCAGGTTGCCGTAAGCCTGGTAGGCCTCGAGCATGGTGAACTCGGGATTGTGCCGGGGCGAGAGCCCCTCGTTGCGAAAGGTCCGAGCCAGCTCGTAGACCCGCTCAAAGCCGCCGACCAAAAGCCGTTTCAGGTAGAGCTCGAGCGCGATTCGCAAATAGAGATCGGTGTCCAGAGAGTGATGGTGGGTGCGAAAAGGACGCGCCTGGCCGCCCCCCGGGATCGGTTGTAGGACGGGAGTTTCCACCTCGAGGAATCCGCGCTGGTCGAGGACTCGGCGAAGCGCCCGGACGATCTCGCTGCGCTGGCGGAAGATCTCTCGGTGGGAAGGGTCGGAAAGCAGGTCGAGGTAGCGGCGCCGGTAGCGCTGCTCGACATCGACGAAGCCGCGCCCTTTGCCCACGGGAGGCCTCAGCGCCTTGGCCACCAGGGTGACCCGCTCCACCCTCAACGATGGCTCGCCCCGCTTGCTCCGGGTGAGGTTCCCCTCGGCCCCCACGATGTCACCGAGGTCGAGCTGTTCTAGATCGCCGACCCGATCTCCCCCAGGGTCGTCGCGGCTGGCCATCAGCTGCAGGGTGCCGCTCTGGTCATTGCAATCGGCGAAGGCGATGCCGCCGGACGAGCGCAGTCCGAGAATCCGCCCGGCCACGCGGACGTGATCGCCGTCCTGACCGGGCTCGGATGGCGCTCGCTGGTGCGCCTCGGCACAGCTGGCAGTCGGGAAGAAGTCGACCCCCCAGCTCGGAGTGCCTGCCTGGCGCAATTGCTCGGCCTTGCGTTGTCGCTCGGCGATGATCTCAGCGAGAGCCTTACCGCCTGGGGGCGGCAGCTGGGTCACGCCACCTTGAGGATCTGGACCTGGCGAGCCCCGCCGGGCGTCTCCACGTTGATCTTTTCCCCGGAGCGGCGGCCCAGCAGGGCCTTGCCCACAGGAGACTCCAGCGAGATGCGCCCGGAGGCAGCATCGGCCTCGGCCGGTCCGACGATGGTATAGGTCATCTCGCCGAACTCGTCCTTGACCTTGACCGACGAGCCGAGCTGGACGGAGCCGTCCTTGTGGTCGTCGGTCTCAATCAGACTGGCGTTGCGGATCATCTGCTCCAGGGTTAGGATGCGACCCTCCACGAAACCCTGTTCGTTCTTGGCGTCCTCGTACTCGGCATTCTCGCTGAGATCGCCGAATTCCTTGGCGGTTTTGATCCGCTGGGCGATCTCCTGACGGCGCTCGTTGACCAGGTGGTTGAGTTCCTCGCGCAGCTTGTCAAGACCAGTTTGGGTAAGGAGTACCGGCTTCTCCTGCATTTCTTCTCACTTGCTCCTAGCCGGCCTAAGCCGACGCGACTTCCGAAGCCCGCGCCGATAGCGCGCGGCGGCGGGCCGGGGAAGCGAAGTCTACCGAACAGATGCCCTCTGGGCAAGCCCGCTAATTGCCAAGGCCCAAATCGTGCTCCCGGCGATCACTCGCTGACCGGGGGAGCACCCCCCTCTCCCGGACCGCCCGATACCGCAAGGGCAATCGGTTTCCGGCTCCTCCACACTCCCGTGTTGGTTCCTTCACCACTTCGGAATTTGCCCGCTCATAGGTTCGGTGCTAGGCTGATTCCAGCCCAACGAGAAGATCGCTGGGCTTCCAATGTCGCCCCCCCCTCTCGGGGCGTCCCTTTCGGGGGGCGCCCTTTTTTGTTAAGCCAGTTCAGTCGTGGCCGCGGTTGAGCAACTCCAGGACGCGCAACCCCTCCAAGAGCACCAGCGGATCGATCACGTCCACCCCCTTCACCAGTGGAGCCACCAAGGCGGCCAGACCACCGGTCGCCACCACCTTCGGCTCGCCCGGGACCTCGAGGCGGATGCGAGCGATCATTCCCTCCGCCTGCGCCGCCGCGCCGTACATGATCCCCGCCTGCATCGAGGTCACGGTGGTCCGGCCCAAGGTCTTCACCGGAGCGACCAGGTCCACCCGCGGCAGCCGGGCCGCCCGGGCGAAGAGGGCGTCCACCGAGAGCTGCAGCCCGGGAGCGATGGCGCCCCCCAAGTAGCTGCCGTTCTCGTCGATGGCATCGAAGACGGTGGCGGTTCCGAAGCTGACCATGATCGCGGGACCTCGATAGCGGTGGTGGACCCCAACCGCGGTCACGATCCGGTCCGCCCCGACATCCCGGGCCGGGTCGTAGTGAATCTCCATCCCGGTTCTGGTCCCCGGGCCGACCAGGAGCGGCTCCAGGTGAAAGTAGCTACCGGCCATCTCCGCCAGGGGCTGGTTGAGACTGGGGACCACGCTGCTGACAGCGATGGCTTTGACCTCGGTGGACAGGCCCCGCTGGCTGAGAAAGGTGAGCAGCTGGCCGCCCAGTTCGTCGGATGTCGCGTCGCGCCTGGTGGTAAACCGCCCGTGGGTGCGCAGCTCCTCGCCGACGAAGAGGCCGACCGTCAGGTTGGAGTTCCCCACGTCGATGGCCAGCAGCAACCTTTATCCTCCCCGTCCGTTTGGGCCGTTCCCGAGTGCCGACGACTATATCGGTGCGGCCGAGGGACCCGGCCCGGTCCGTCCCGGGATGAGACCATCTTCCGATGCGGCGGGTCTACCGGCACCACTACCACCCTCGACGCTTGCCTCCCCGTGCCCGGATTCCCGGTTTCTGCTGCGGGCTGCCGCTGATGGGCTGCTGTCTGGTCTGGGCGGTTTTCTGGCTGGTGCTGCTGGTGAGCATCCTCTCCGTGCTGGGTCACCTCATCTAGAAGCGCCCGGGCGCGACCCTTGCCCACTTCGGCGATCATGGAGGCCCGGCCCCCGTCCAAAACCCATCTCGCGACCAGTTCTGGAGGCAGACCCCAGCGTGACCCTGAGCTACCCGCCGACCGTATCCAGCCCGACCAATTCGCGCCTGGCGACACTGCGGATCGGCAGCCTGGAACTCGCCACCCCCATCTTCATAGCCCCGATGGTCGGGATCACCGATCGGCCCTTCCGGGCCTTCGCGCGCGAGATGGGGGTGGGCCTCACCTGCACCGAGATGACCGCGGCGGCGGCACTGGTCAGGGCTCCAGAGGGAGTGGCGGAGCGACTCTTGGACCTGGGACCGAAGGAAACACCGGTGGCCGCCCAGCTGGTCGGCAACGACCCGCAGATGATGGCCGACGCCGCCCAGATCTGCGTCGCACTGGGGGCCGATGCCGTCGACGTCAATCTGGGCTGTCCGGTACCGAAGGTGGTCCGGCTGGGCTCGGGGGCGGCGCTGGCCCGGGAGATCGCCCGCACGGTGGCGGTGCTGGAGGCGATGGTCCGGGCGGTAAATGTCCCGGTGACCGCCAAGATGCGGCTGGGCTGGGATCATCAGTCGATCAACGCTCCCCAACTGTCCCGGGCGCTGGAGGAGGTGGGGGTGGCCGCGGTCACCGTCCACGGGCGGACCCGGTGCCAGAAATACACCGGGTTTGCCGATTGGGATGAGATCGCGCGGGTCAAGGAGGCGGTGCGCCGGATCCCCGTCCTCGGCTCGGGAGATGTCCGGGACGCCACCGTGATTGAGGGTCGGATCCGGGCCGGGGCAGTGGACGGGGTAGTGGTCGCCCGGGGGATGCTGGGCGACTGGAACTTTTTGGAGCAGGCGGTCAACCAGCTGCGCTGGGGGGTGCCCGGACCGGTGCCCCACTTCGAGGACCGGCTGCGACTGGCCAAGCGCCACTGGGACGCCATGGTGGTCCACCATGGCGAGCAGCGAGGGGTCCGGCTCAGCCGCAAGTTCGTGGTCTGGGCGATCAAGGGCTGCGACGGCGCGGCCCGACTCCGCGCCCGGGTGGCCGAGCTGTTCACCCAGGCGGACCTCGACCAGCTGTATGGGGAGATCCTCAGAGCCGGAGAAGGCCCGACCGGCTGGCACCGGCCCAATTTCACCTCCGGGGAAGGCTGAGGTGTCCCCCAACACCCACCGCAACCTGGTCTGCCCTTCGGGATGCCGCGGCGGACGCTTCGAGATCCTGGGCGCCCCGGTCTTGGTGGACAGCAGGGGCAGCTATCTGACCCACCACGACCAGGTGGCCACCTTCCGCTGTGACGAGTGTCAAGCAGTGGCGATCGACCTGGCGGCCGCCGCCCGCGCCGCGGCTAGGGATACCCGGTACGCCCCGGCGCCGACCTTGCGGTGTCCCGCCTGCGGCGCCACCCTGCTCTCCCCGGAGGATCACGAGCCCAGCGCGGATCTGGAGTGTCCCGACTGCGGCGCCATCTTTTCCTGGGAAGAGGGGAGTCCATCGCTGCTGGGCAACTTCAGCGAACTGCCGACCGATGCTGACCCGGACGAGTGAGAGCGCCGGATGTTCACCGTGCGCCTCGACGGCAACGGGGATAATCGTCATCCCTTGAGTGATCCGCAGTGCGGCTAGTGTCGCGGTGGAAGACAAGGGTCGCTCTTCCCTCTCTGGTCGGGCTGCTGCTCGCTGCCGGGATCGTCCTGGGCTACTCCCACCTGAGCAAGTCCCCCAAGCCCCGGTCCAAGCCCACACCCCGGGTCTCGGCCAGCGTCGCGGCCAGTCCGACCCCGGCGACCACGCCCCGCCGCGAGCCGCACGTCCTGCTGATCATGGAGGAGAACCAGGGATACAACGCCACGCAGACCAACTGCGGTAGCGCCAACAGCTACTTTTGCCAGCTGGCCTCGAACTACGCGTCCGTGGTGCCCTGGTACGGGGCCTCGCACCCGAGCCTACCCAACTATCTCGCGATCACCTCCGGATCGGTCCAAAACTGCTCCTCAGACTCCTGTTCCGGGCCGTACCCAGCGGACAATCTAGGTAATCAATTGAGTACGGCTGGCATTCCCTGGACGGCCTACATGGAATCGATGCCTTCGCCCTGCTACCGCGGTAGCAGCGCCGGCGAATACGCCGAAAAGCACGACCCCTTCGTGTATTACGGGGACATCGTCGACAGCCCCTCCTGCTCCCAACACGTGCTCCCCTACCCCGGCGCGAGCGCCCTGTTGGCGGCGCTGAACGGTCCCACGCCACCGGACTTCGTGTGGATCACCCCCAACCTCAATGACGACATGCACGACGGAACGGTGGCGGCCGGCAACGCCTGGTTGCAAGCCAACCTGGGCCCGGTGTTGACGTCCTCTTGGTTCACCCACTTCCAGAGCACCGTGATCGTCACCGAGGATGAGAACGACGCTTCCGCCGGCGGATCCTGCTGCGGCGATGCCACCGGTGGGCAGATCCCGGAGCTGATCATCTCGGGCAATGCCAGGGGCCAGGGACAGGTCTCCCTGACTGGCGACCATTACGGCACCCTGCGTTCCATCGAGGAGGCATTTGGTCTACCTCTGCTGGGCGCAGCGGCCGATGCCGGCAACGGAGATCTGACTCGACTCTTCGGCTGAAGGTCGGATGGGCCGATCGAGTCGCGGTTAGCGGCGGGAATGGGCCCAGTGCCGGTCGCGAACTGCCGAGCCGGGACTAGCTTCCCGCGTCCTCTCGGCGGGCCGCGTCCCGCAGCGCCGCCTCCGCTCCCGGGAACGGGCACTTCGCCGACTCCCCCAACGGGGCGGAGACAAGGAGCTGGTCCGCATCTTCCCCGGAGCTGGGGCGGCGCTGGCTCGGGTCGGATGAAAATCCCGGTGTCGTGCCCTCTTCGCGGGGTCTGAGCCGAGCGATCGTCGGAGCGGCCTCGCGCGGGATGTACCGACCCCCCGCCCCCCCTGCCGCGTAGGTCAACAAGGCGAGGTCGACCTCGTCCGACTCCGGGGTGGCGCCGTCGAAGCCGGCGCTCGGGCTAGCCTCCACCGGGACCGCGGGCAGCTGCTCCTCCAGGGGAGTGCGGTGCGGCTGAGCGTGGGCGGAGCGGCCCAATTCCGGCTCGATCAGCGGCGCCGCCACCTGCCGGGTCACCACGGTAAGCCGCCTTGTTCGGGCGACCTTCTCCACCTTGGCCTTGACCCGACGGCGCAGATAGCCGGCCGGCATCTGGTGGAGGAGTAGCCGAGCGTCGTTGGACCAACCGATCTTCCGATTGTCGAAGGTGAGCTCCTCGGTGACCCCGCCCTCCTCGACCGCTGCCTCCATCAGGCCGCGGCGATCGACTTGGGAAAACTGCTCCCGGGCACCCCCGCAGACCGGGCAGATCACCGGGCGCACCCCCCTCGCGGTATACCCGCAGGCGCGGCAGATGTGGACCTCGAGGTCGTGCTCGGAGCTGTCGGTCTGAGGCACCGGCACTCCGATCGCCATCGAAGCCTCGGGGGGAAGAATGTCACCGAGGGCGGCGGTGACGATGTCCTGGGAGATTATCGAGTGGCCCCGTTCCATCGCCCAGCGCAGCACCGCGGTCCGGGAGAGCCCCTGGGCGGAGCACGGGATGCGCTCGACCACCGCGTTCGCCTCGGGGGTCCAGACCACGGAGGCCGCGCCCCGGACGTCAATCGGCGGGACGTAGGTTCGGGAGGAGAGCAGGACGCTGCAGGGAGCGAGCCGGAGCAGGTTCTCCGTGTTACCCCCCAGATCCATGCCTTGGTCAGAGTGGACCCCGATCCGGCCGCAGACCAGCAGGGAAGCGTCCTTCTCTCGGACGTAGCGGAGCACCTGCTCGAACGCCTTGCCATCGAGCAGGGTGATGGGCAGCTCGACCCCCTCGGTCCGGGCGACCTCCCGGGCTACCTTGAGGTGGGAAGAGTAGATCATGGCCAGGCCGGTGTCGATGATCTCTTCGTGCAGTGCCTCCTGCTCCTTGAAGCGAAAGACCTTGCTCGCCTTCTCCGAGAGCACCCCGACAATGCCGTTGAAGAGCACGTAATGCAGGTAGGGGTCGTAGACCGAGACCGCCTCGACCGGCAGTTCCAGGGCACGGCCTAGTTCCAGTGCCGTGCGCAGCCCGGCGAAAGACTGCGGTGAGCCGTCGATCGCCACCACGATCGGTCCATCGAACGGTTCGCGCCCCTCGCGATGGCGGACCACCAGAGTATCCCGATGGGCCCGCCGGACCACCCGGTCCACGCAGGTACCGATCTGGGTCTCTTTGACCTGGCCCAGCCCGCAGGCCCCCATCAGCACCAGGTCGTAATCGGAGTCGTTGATGTCCTGGACCAGCACCTCCCAGTTCTTGCCGTCGAAGGTCTTGGGGGTGAACTGGATTCCCTCTTCGAGGCAGCGCTTCTGGGTGGCTTCGAGATAGGAGTCGGAGATCAGCTGCAGACCGCTGGTGATCAGGCTGTCGTGGATCTTGCGCTGCCGCTCCAGCTCAGCCTCGTCCTGGTACTCCTCCGGGAGGGTGTACTCCATCTGCTTGAAGCGGTAGTCGTGCAGCCTCGCGGCGTAGACGTGGGAGCCAATTATCTCGGCGCCGCTGGACTTGGCCAGCCGGATCGCCACCTCGGACGCGGCGACCGAGTGGTCGGAGTTATCGAGCGGCAAATAGAGCTTTCGGTACACCTTCCTACCAGCTGATCTCCGACGACCAAGGCTGACCCGATGCTAACAACTACCGACGTGCTCAGGCGGGCAGGCGGCGCCGGAGCGAGCGAGCCCAGGCGCGGTGATCAGTCACTCGGTGACTGGCCTCGGCTAAGGCGGCCCGCGTCGGGGCGGGTCCGGGAGAGCCCGGCTGCTCGCGCAGCCTCAGCGAATGCTCCGGTCGAAAGAGCTCCTCCGCCGCAGACTCCGAGGCGAATCCCAGCCGCTCCCAGGACTCCCGGACCACCTGGTCCAACCCCAGCTTTCGGGACTCCGCCTCGCGGACCATCCGCGCGACCATCCCGTGGGCCAGCCGGAACGGCACCCCTCGCAGCACCAGCCACTCGGCAAGGTCGGTGGCCAGCAGTTCGGGGTCGGCAGCGGCTCGGGCCATCGCCTGGCGATCGAAACGGACAGCGGCGAGCAGCCCCGCCAGCACCTCCAGGCACTCCTGCACCGAACCGACCGCTGCGAAGAGGTGGTGCCGATCCTCCTGGAGGTCGCGGTCGTAGCTGAGGGGCAGCCCCTTGAGCACGGTGAGGATCCCCACCAACGCCCCGACCGGGCGACCGGTGCGACCCCGGATCAGTTCCAGAACGTCGGGGTTCTTCTTCTGGGGCATGAGGCTCGAGCCGGTGGCCCAGCGGTCGGGCAGGGTGAGGAAGGAGAACTCTCGGCTGTTCCAGATCACCAAGTCCTCACATAGGCGCGAGAGATGCACTGCCACCATGGCGCAGGCGAAGGAGAGCTCGGCGACGAAGTCACGGTCGGCGACCGCGTCCAGACTGTTCCGGCTGATCTCGCTGAATCCCAGCTCGCGGGCCGACCGGTGCCGATCAACCCCCAGGGTGGTACCGGCCAGCGCCCCCGACCCGAGGGGAGAGGAGTCGGTGCGGCGGTCGAGGTCTCGGAGCCGCTCCTGGTCCCGGTCGAGCATCTCGAAGTACGCCAGCAGAAAGTGGGCCAACTGGACCGGCTGCGCTCGCTGGAGATGGGTGTATCCGGGCACCAGGGCAGCCTGATGCTGGCGAGCACGCCGGAGCAGCACCCGCTGCAGGGCGGCGATGCCCTCCACCAGTTGGCCGGTCGCGGCACGGCACCAGAGCCGCAGGTCGAGGGCAACTTGGTCGTTGCGGCTGCGTCCGGTGTGGAGGCGCTGCCCCGGCGCCCCGACCAGCTCAGTCAGCCGACGCTCGATGGCCATGTGAATGTCCTCCTCGCCGGGGAGGAGGCTGAATTCCCCGAGGGAGAGCTCACGACCCACCTTGGCCAGCCCCCGCTCGATCGCCCGCAGCGCCTTGAGGTCCAGGATTCCCGCCCGACCCAGCGCCCGGGCGTGGGCCAGCGAACCGGCGACGTCCTGGGCCGACAGCTTGAGGTCCTGGGGCAGGGAGGTGGTGAAATCCTGAACCAGGGGATCGGTCGGGCCAGGCAGCCGTCCCTCCCAAGCCTTGGGAGCTGCCGAGCTGTGGGCGGGTCCCCTTCCTTCAGTCCCCTTGGCCACCAGCCTCCTCCTCGGGAGGGTGCCCCTCGCCGGCAATGCCCCGGGGCACCGACGGCAGCAGGGGCCGGGATTCGTCCCAGAGGTTCCCCTGGGCTGCTGCCTGGGTTCGGAGCGGCAGTCCGAAGATGGTGAGGAAACCCTCCGCCGCCTGGTGACGGAAGTTGTCGCCCGCCAACTCATAGGTGGCTAGGTCGCGGCGGTAGAGACTGCTGGGGCTGCTGCGACCCAGCAGGGTGAGCGCCCCCTGGCGGAGTCTCAGCCGGACCTCACCAGTGACGAAGCCTTGGGTGGAGGCGACGAACGCTCCCAGGCTCTGGCGCAGGGCGGAGAACCAGAGCCCGTCGTAAGTGAGCTGGGCCCATTCGTCGGCCACCTGGCGCTTGAAGCGCAGCACGTCCCGAGAGAGGGTGAGCGACTCTAGGGCCCGGTGAGCGGTGTCGAGCACCACCGCCGCCGGGGCCTCATAGACCTCCCGGGACTTGATCCCGACCAGACGGTCCTCCACGTGGTCGATCCGGCCGACCCCCTGCGCACCGGCCAACTGGTTGAGTTGACTCACCAGCTGGGACGGGGAGAGGGACTGGCCGTCCAGGGTGCGCGGAACCCCGGCCTCGAATCCGATCACCAGCTCCAGGCCCTGGTCAGGCGCGAGCTCGGGAGCCGTGGTCCAGGCGAAGGCATCCGCCGGCGGCTCCTCCCAGGGATCCTCCAGGACCCCCGTCTCGATGCTCCGGCCCCAGAGGTTGGCGTCGATGCTGTACGGGCTCGCTTTGGTCGCGGTGATCTCGAGGCCGTGCTCGGCCGAGTAGGCGATCTCGTCGCTCCGGCCCATCCGCCACTCCCGAAGTGGCGCCACCACCTCGAGGCCGGGGGCCAGGGCGCCCACGGCGACGTCAAAGCGGACCTGGTCGTTGCCTTTGGCGGTGCAGCCGTGCGCGACCGCCGAAGCCCCCACCTCCTGGGCCACCTCCACCAGGAGCCGGGCGATGAGCGGTCGACCGAGGGCGGTGGCGAGGGGATAGACCCCCTGGTACAGCGCTCCCGCCTGCAGGCTGGGCCAGACGAAATTGGTCAGGAAGAGCTCCTTGGCATCGACCACATGCGCCGCCGTGGCACCCGCGCGGAGCGCTCGGCGCTGGAGCACTTCCGCATCCACGGTCTCCCCCAGGTCAGCCGAGAGGGTGATCACCTCAAATCCCCTGGTGTGGGTCAGCCAGTGAACGGCGACCGTGGTATCCAGCCCTCCCGAAAAGGCCAGCACGCAGCGCGGCCGGTGGGAATCCGTCACCGGGAAGCCCGAAGTGCCATGACTTCCCCGCTGGCCTCGGGAGCCACCGTGATCAGCCCCACCGGGCGCCCCTCTCGCGGGCCTCCAGCAGGCGCCGGCCAACCGACCTGGCCCCTCCCCCGGAGCGGGCCAGGACAAAGACGGTGTCGTCGCCCGCGACACTGCCGGCCACCTGGCTCAGGGCCAGCCCATCCACCGCTGCCGCCACCACCTGGGCGCCGCCGGAGAGAGTGCGCAAGACCACCATCGACCCCACCACCTCGAGATTGGTCAGCTGCGACCCCAGCGCCGCCGTCAGGCGGGCCTCGGCGTCGGGCATTTCGGCGGGCGGCAGATAGCGGGTGCCATCCGCGGCCGGAACCCGGGCGACCCGCAGCTGGCGTAAATCCCGGCTGATGGTGGCCTGGGTGGCGTTGATCCGCCGCCGGTGCAGCTCCTCCGCCAGCTGCGCCTGGGTCTGCACCGGATGACTGCGCAAGACCTCGAGGATCGCCGACTGACGCGAGGCCCGGGCTACGGCGGTGCTCAACTGCTGGCTCCGGACCTCAGGGCCGCCACCAGTGCCCGCTCCAAGCCCGCCACCGCCAGGTCAACCTCTGCCGCGCTGATGTTCAGCGGTGGGGCGAGCCGGATCGTCGAGCTGCCGATGGGATTGATCAAGATCCCCTCCGCCAGGGCCGCCCTCGCCGTCTCCTGAGCCAGGGGCCGGCTGAGCCCGATCCCCAGCAGCAGGCCGCGCCCCCGGACTTCGGCGATCGGCAGGCCGCGCTCGCCGAGGCCGAGCAACCGCGCCCGCAGCTCCAAGCCGGTTTGGGCAGCTCGGCTGGCCAGCTGGTCCCGCTCCAGCACTCGGAAGACGGCCAGGGCGGCGGCACAAGCCACGGGGTTGCCCCCGAAGGTGCTGCCGTGGTCTCCGGGGGTGAGCACATCGGCCCGGGCGCCCACCAGGACCGCGCCCAGGGGCAGGCCGCCGGCGATGCCCTTGGCGACGGTCATGAGGTCCGGCACGACCCCCGATTGCTGGTGAGCCCACATCGTCCCGGAGCGGCCCATACCGCTCTGGATCTCGTCAAATATCAGGAGCGCTTGGTAGCGGTCGCACAGTGCGCGCAGCTGCCGCAGGTAGTCGTCCTCGAGGACGAAGACCCCACTCTCTCCCTGGATCGGTTCCACCAGCACCGCCACCGGAGGCCGCTCCGTGTCCGCCAGGGCCGCCTCCATCGACTGCAGGTCTCCCTTGCGCAGCTGGCGGAATCCGTCCGGCAGGGGGAGGAAGGGGTCGCTGTAATGGGCATTCCCGGTGGCCGCCAGGGTGGCCAGGGTTCGACCGTGGAAAGCCCCCTGCAGGGTCAGGATGTGGAAGGCGCCGCCACGATGCAGTTGACCCCACTTGCGGGCGACCTTGACGGCAGCTTCATTGGCCTCGGCACCGCTGTTGCCGAAGAAGACCCGCCCGGGAAAGGCCGACTCGACCAGCCGGGCCGCGAGCTCGACCTGGGGCTCGGTGAAGTACAGATTGCTGGTGTGAATCAGCCGCTGCAGCTGGTCGGTGGCGGCCGCGACCACCTCCGGGTGACAGTGCCCGAGGACGTTGACCGCGATCCCCCCCAGGAGGTCCAGCAGGCGACGGCCGTCGTCGGTCTCGACATAACAGCCTTCGCCGCGCACCAGGGTGATCGGCACTCGGTTGTAGTTGCCCAACAGAACCCGCTCAGCCATTCCGGGAGTGCTGGAGGTCGTCAGCTCAGCCATCGGCAGCCACCGCGTCGATCATGGTGCCCACCCCGGCCTCGGTCAGCAGCTCGAGCAGAATTGAGTGGGGCTGGCGGCCGTCGACGATATGGACCGTAACCCCAGCCTTGGCCGCCGCGCAGGCCGCCCTGAGCTTGGGAATCATCCCGTCGGAGACGGCTCCTTCCCGGGCCAACGCCTCGGCTTGATCCACCGACAGCCGGCTCTGGAATTCCCCCTGCGCATCCCGAACCCCGGGAACATCGGTCAGGAGGAGCAGCTTGTTCGCCTGCAGCTCGCGGGCCAAGGCTGCCGCCACGGTGTCCGCGTTGACGTTGTAGGCGAGCCCGTCGTAGCCGAGCCCCACCGAGGCCACGACCGGGATCATCCCTCGCGCGGCGATGGTGAGAACCGGCTCGGCGTTAACCTCTTGGATCTCGCCGACCCGGCCCAGGTCCTCGCCGTTGGGTCCGAGCTGGCGCCGGACCAGAATGCTGGGGCCGTCCTCTCCGGACAGTCCCATCGCCCTGCCCCCGAGTCGATGGATGGCCCCCACCAGGTCGGGGTTGATCTTGCCGGTCAAGACCATCTTGGCCACCTCCATGGTCTTGTCGTCGGTCACTCTCAGCCCCTCCACGAACTGGGTCGTCAGCCCGAGAGCCCCGGCCAAAGCGGTGATCTCCTTGCCGCCGCCATGAACCAGCACCGGGCGCATGCCGACAAAGCGCAGCAACACCAGGTCTTCGAGCACAGTGTCCCTGGCCGTTCCCTCGTCCATCGCGGCCCCGCCCAGCTTGACCACCAAGAGCTGGTCCTGGAAGCGGCGGATGTAGGGCAGCGCCTCGACCAGGATTTCGGCGCGTTTGAGGGCGCTGGCCTGGTCCGCTTCGGTCGTTGGCTCAGGTGGAATATTCGCCATTGATCCTCACGTATTCCGAGGTGAGATCACAGCCCAGGGCGGTGGCCTCGGCCTCCCCCACCCCCAGGTCGATTTCGATCGCGATTGTCGGCTGGCTGAGTGCCGCGCTGACCTGCTGCAGGTCGACCGCGGTCGGTCGTCCCAGCGCGAAGAGCTCGAAGCCCGCTAGCCGCAGTCGGCAGCGGTCCAGGGCCAAGTCGGCGCCGCTCCGGCCCACGGCCATCAGGATCCGGCCCCAGTTGGGGTCACCGCCGTGGATGGCGGTCTTGACCAAGGGCGAGGTGGTGACAGTCCGGGCAGCCAGGGTAGCCTGCTGCTGATCGGCGGCCCCGGAGATCGTCACCGCGAAGGTCTTGGTGACTCCCTCTCCGTCGGCGACGATCTGGCCGGCGAGGTCCTGCAGCACCCGATCCAGCGCTTGGGCAAATCCGGCCGCGGCGGCCGAGCCGCGCACGAGCTCGGGTCCTCCGGCGGCCCCGTTGGCCAGCACCAGGCAGCAGTCGTTGGTGCTGGTATCACCGTCGATGCTGATCGTGTTGAAGCTCGTTCGGACCGCACTCCGGAGCAGCTCGGCCAGAAGGTCGGGAGCGATCCGAGCGTCGGTGGTGGCAAAAGCCAGCAAGGTCGCCATGTCGGGATGGATCATCCCGGCGCCCTTGGCCATCCCCCCCACCGTGTGGGTGACACCGGCGACGACGAACTGCTCGACGGCCTCCTTGGGTCGGGTGTCGGTGGTCATGATCGCCTCTGCCGCCAGTCGACCGTGCGCCGGGTCCAGCCGTCCCCCGGCCTCCGCGATCGCGGCGCGGATGCGGTCGATCGGCAGCTGCCGGCCGATCACCCCGGTCGAGGCGACCAGGACCTCGCCGGGATCGCAGTCGGCCACGTCGGCGGTCGCCTGCACCATCCGCAGCGCGTCGGCCAGCCCCTGCGATCCGGTGCAGGCGTTGGCGTTGCCGCTGTTGATCACCACCGCTCGAGCCACCCCGCGCTTCAGATGCAGCTGGCTCACCACGACCGGAGCTGCCTTTACCCGGTTCTGGGTGAAGACTCCCGCCGCCGCCGCCGGCAGCTCGGTGGTGAGAATCGCCAGGTCCGGGCGAACGCCCCCCTCCCCGCGCACGTCGGCGCTGGCAACCGCCGCCCGGAAGCCCTGGGCGGCGGTTACTCCGCTGGGCTCGAGCCCGACCGCCGGCGCCAGACTCATGGCCACTGCGCGGCTCCGGTAAGCCCGGCCAGCGGCGCCAGTCCAAAGCGCAGATTCATCACCTGAATCGCCTGGGACGAGGCGCCTCGACCCAGGTTGTCGAGCACCGCCGAAACCACCAGGTGAGGGCCCTGCTGCTGCAGGCTGAGCCAGCAAAGATTGGTGTTGGAGGCCGCTTTGGAGGGGACCGGGTCATCTGAGAGCCGGACGAACGGCTGGTCTCGGTAACGCTCCTGGTACACCGCGCGCAGGCGTTCCAGCGTCACCCCCTCCCGGGGCCGCAGATAGCAGGTGACCTGGATCCCTCTGGTCATGGGCACCAGATGGGGAACGAAGGTCACTGCGAAGGGACCGCCGCTGAGCTCGCCCAACACCTGCTCCATCTCGGGGAGATGGCGATGCCCGGTCACCGCATAGGGCTTGACCGACTCGTTCAGCTCAGTGAACAGGTAGTCGGCTGAGGCGCTCCGACCCGCTCCGCTCACCCCCGTCTTCCCGTCGACCACCACCTCGGGCTCGATCAGTCGCTGGGCTGCCGCCGGACCACAGGCCAGGATGGCGGCGGTGGAAAAACATCCGGGCAGGGAGATGAGGTTAGCCCCCGTGAGATCCTCGGGGCGCAGCTCGGGCAGGGCGAGGACCGCCTTCTCCAGGAGGGCGGGCGCGGGATGGGCCATGCCATACCACCGGTTGAAGCTGGTCGGCGATTTGAGGCGGAAGTCAGCCGAGATGTCGATCACCACCGCCCCCTGAGCGAGCCAGCCCAAAGCCTGCCCAGCGGCCTCCCCGGGAGCCGCCGCGCTGATCACCAGGTCGCAGCCTTCCGCGCTGATCGACTCCACCAATACCTGGTCACAGGTCGACCCCGGGTAGACCTCGGAGTGCGCTCGGCCTGAGTGGGTGTGAGAGGCGACAGCCACCACCCGGACGTTCGGGTGGTTCAGGAGCAGCCGGACGCAGCCGGCGCCCGCATACCCGATCGCGCCCGCCACCGCAACCCGCAGTTCGCTGCCGGATTCAGCCATCCCGGCATGATTGCATATTTATGCGTGTGGGTGACAGGAAGGGGGCTCCGCCGGGCCCGGGGCGGAGAGTTACCGAGCGACTAGAAACTCACCTCAGGCGCCCGGCGCCGGCGCTCGGTCGAGCCTCGGTCGCGAATGGCCCGACTTGTGTTGCCCGAGGAATCGTGCGATCTTCTCCACGGCGGATCACGGGTTTCTGCGAGCATCGGGGTTCCGGTTGGATCCGATCGAGCCGCGGGTGAGCGAACGCCGGGGACGATAGCCGCCGCACCCGACTTCCGGCCGGTAGATTGCGTGCACAGAGGCCACCATGACCACCCAGCCAACTCGACGACCCGCTCCGGCTGCATCGTCTCGGCCGTGGGACGCCCATCTGGGGGGCACCAGCCCACTGGCCCCCAGCGCAGATGGGCCCGGTTTTTTCCCTTCGCCGCCGCTCTCAGTCTCTGACCTGAGCTTGCCCTTCTCCTTCGTTTGCGACCTCGTGCTCAAGGTTCTGTACTTCAACGGCAACGTGGTGGGCCGGAACCTGACCACCATGGTCTGCCTGCCCTGGGCGATCACCAGCGAGGCGATCACGTTCCTCACCAAAGAGAGCTTCTGTGCCACCACGGGGGCCCGGGTCAGCTCGCGAGACCATGAGGACTTCGCCGAGGGACTGGAGTACGTGCTGACCACCGCCGGGCGAGAGCGGGCCCGAGAAACCCTCCAGCTGAGCCAGTACGCCGGACCGGCGCCGGTGTCGATCGACGACTACCTGGCCAGCGCCCGGAGTCTGGCCACCGACCGGTGGGATGTGAGCGCCCAGTCCATGCACGAGGCACTGGGCAAACTGGTCGTGCAGAGTTCGGTCGTCGATGTCGTCGGTTCGGCCCTGACGGCGCGCCAAGCGCTCTTTCTCTTCGGCCCCCCGGGAAACGGCAAGAGCTCGATCGCCGATGCCTGCGCCGCGGTGCTCGGCGATCCCATCTTCATCCCCCACGCCCTCTACGTCCACGGGGAGGTCGTCCGGGTGTTCGACCCGGTTCACCACCGCCCGGTGGCGGGACCACCCACTCCCCACGACCTGCGCTGGACACTTGTCTACCGGCCGGTGGTCCACACCGGCGGAGAACTCCAGGCCCAGCAACTGGAGCCCGCCTTCGACCGGGTGCTGGGGTTTTACGAGGCACCGCTCCAGGTCAAGGCCAACGGCGGCATCTTCCACGTCGACGACTTCGGCCGTCAGCTGATCTCGCCGAGAGCGATCCTCAACCGGCTGATCGTGCCTTTGGAGACCGGGGTCGACCACCTCAACATCGCGCGAGCCGGAACCACCGTGAGCGTGCCGTACGCCACCATCTTGTTGCTCTCCACCAACCTCGATCCGGCTGAGCTCGTCGACGAGGCCTTCCTGCGTCGCGTGCGTTACAAAGCGATGGTGGGCGACCCCAGTCCCGAGGAGTTCCGGTCCATCTTTCGTCAGGTCTGTCGCGACCGCGGTCTCACCTACAACCAGGACGCGGTTACCTATCTGCTGGCGACCCACTACCAGCCGTCGGGCCGACCGCTCCGCGGCTGTCAGCCCCGCGACCTGGTGGACCAGATCATCAGCATCGCCAGGTACCTGGGGACCCAGCCTCAGCTCACCCACGACCTGATCGACCGGGCGGCTCGCGCCTACTTCGCCGACTTCGGCTTCGCGGCAAGGGCGGGACACGAGAGCGCGACGAGTTCGGTGTCGCCCGGCACCCGCCCGGCCTGATCTCCGAACCCGACCTGAGGTGGCGAGGGGAGCGGCCAGAATCCAACTCCTCCTCCACCTTGCCTGATCCCCTTCCGCCTGGGATGGTCTTTTGAGTGCGACCCACTCCCCCTGGTGCTCTTCTCCTGGCCATCCGTCGGTCCCGCCCCGGTCGCTCTTCCGGCCTAGCCCCGGGAGCGACCGCCAACCGTCCATAATTTCGCCATGCTCCGGCGGGCCCTGAACCGCCAGCCCCGGACTCGACAGCTGTGGGCGCCCGACTCCTCTCTGGTCGAAGCCTGCCTGGAAGAGCACCCGCTGGACACCGTCTTCCTGCGCAGCGAGATCCGTCAAGGCGCCCTGCGCCAGGGTTCTTTGCTGGGGGTTGAGCATCCCTCGAGTCGGCGCCTCCGGGGAGTGGTGCTGCACGGTCCGCTGGTGGTTCCCTGGGCGCCCTACCCGCGAGACCTGGATGCCCTGGCCCGAGCGCTGCGTCCCCATCTGCCCTGGGTCCAGCTGATGGTCGGGCCCGAGGACCAAGTGGCTCGACTCCAGGATCAGCTGCGCGGCCAGCTGCCCCCGGTCCGAACGCTGCGGGCCGTCCAGCCCCACTACGCCTTGGAGCGAGCTGACCTGGCGCCCCTGCCGAGTGATCCGCCTCCGCTGAGACGGGCGCGTACGGAGGAGCTACCCGAACTGGTTCGAGCCGGCGCCGCGATGCATCTGGAGGAGGTGGGTTTCGACCCCATGCTGGTCGACCCGTCCGGGTATCGGGAGCGGGTCCTGACCCTGATCCGGCGCGGCCGCCTGTACACCTGGATGGAGGGCAACCGGGTGGCCTTCAAGGCGGAGTGCTCGTCGGTGACTCCGGAGGCGGTCCAGCTGCAAGGGGTCTGGACCGATCCCGCCCTGCGGCGGCAGGGCCGGGCCACCCGGGCGATGATCACCCTCTGCCACCAACTGCTGGCCGAGACCGAGTGGGTGACCCTCTTCGTGAACGACTTCAACTCCACCGCGATCGGGGTCTACGAGCGCACCGGATTCAAGCGCATCGGCAGCATGCGCACGGTGCTCTTCTGAGCTTCGCCCCGCCAACGTTGCTGAAATCCCCGGATGCCGACTTCGGGGTAAATCTTGCGGGCGGTACGGGAGGCGTCGAGCTGCCTCCGGTTAGTGGCTCGGGCACTTGGGCGATCCCCAGCTCAACTCAGAACACACTTAGCCTCCCGAGCCGGGGAGGGGCTTCTCCGGCTCGGGAGGCTGGGTGGCGGAGGGCTGGGGCCTGTTCGCAGCCCCCGTTCGGCCATTTGGGTCGGCCCGAGCCGGGAAGTCGTTGGAGGACCGAGTAGCTGGGCTGGGGCTGATCATCGAGTCGCAAGCCCCACTCCGGGCGGCCCTCTTTTCAATCGCCACCGGGCTCCGGCAGCGTTGGTCTCAGCCCCGGTTCTTGGCCGCGCTGGTGACCACTCCACGCTGAGGTCAGGTCGGGGGCATCCGGGGCACTTGCTCCCGGGCGCGCCGTCTGGCCAGGGCCGGTCCGCTGACCATCAGAACCACGCCCAAGGTGATCAGCACCGCCGCCAATCCCACCGCGGGGGTCAATCCCTGGCCGAGGATCAGCCATCCGAGCAGGAGCGCCACCACCGGGTTGACGTAGGCGTAGGTGGCCACCGTGGTCGCCGGCAGCACCTTGAGGGCGTAGGTGTAGCAGGTGAAACCGGCGATCGAACCGCCGGTCAGCAGCCAGGCGAAGGCGATCAGCGCGGGGGGGCCGATGTGCGCCCACCGGAGATCGGAGCTTTCCCCGGTGACCAGGCCCACCACCAGCAGCCCGAGGCCCCCCACCACCATCTCCACTGCCGAAACCAGCAGCACGTTGCGCGCCAAAGGGGCCCGCTGCGCGTAGAGCGAGCCGATGCTCCAGAAGATGGCGGCACCGAGAAGCCCCGCACCCGAGAGCAGGCTGATGTGGCCCCCCGCCGTGGGGTCGACCAGCACCGCGACTCCCCCCAGGCCGAGCAGCACCCCGAGCCAGCCCACCGGTCCGGGACGGCGACTGGCCGGCAGCCCGAGCCCGAGCAGGGCCATCCAGAGCGGGACCGTCGCAATCATCAAGGCGGCGAGTCCCGACGCCACCTTGACCTCTCCCAGCGAGAGCAGTCCGTTGCCACCGAGCAGCAGGAAGAGGCCCACCACGGCCGCGCTGAGCGCCTCCTGGCGGCTGGGAAGGGTCCAGCGAAAGGGAGACTCGCGCCAATTTCCGGCGCGGCCCGCGATCAGGTAGAGCAGAACTCCGGCAAGTAGGTAACGGCTGCCCGACATCAGCAGCGGGGGGATGGATTTCACCGCCACCTGGATCCCGGTGTAGGTGGAACCCCAGAGCAGATAAACCGCCACCAGGGCGCCCCAGGAGCGGAGCGGGGAACTGGCCGAGTGGCGAGCGCTGGCGCGGTTGACGGTCATGGGGAAGAAGCTGCCCTTCGCCTAAGGATTCGTGGTAATTCTAGTGGCGTAGCCATAGATCATAAGGTACACTCGAATCCTATGGACGATATCGATGGCGCTATCCTCCGGAGCCTGGTGCGCGATGGTCGGCGCACATATGCCGCCCTGGGCAAGCAGGTTGGGCTCTCTGGGCCCTCGGTACACGAGCGGGTGCACAAGCTCGAGGCGGTGGGGGCGATCCTCGGCTACTCAGCCCAGGTGGCGCCGGCGGCGGCGGCCGCTGAGACCGCCGCCCTGATCGCGCTTCGAACCACCGGGAACGCCCAGGATCGGCTGCGGTTGGAAACTGATCTGGTCCGGGAGCCGGCGGTCCTCGAGCTGCATGAGGTGGCCGGCGACGACTGCTACCTGGCCAAGGTACGAGTGCGTTCCACCACCCAGCTGGCGGCGCTGCTGGCCCGGCTCCGCGAGCGTCACCCGGGGCTAACCAGCCGCTCCTCGGTGGTCCTGCGCACGGTCTTCGAAAGGCCGCTGCTCTGGGCGGTCGAGGACCCCGACCCCGGCTAGTTGTCCCCCTTGGCACCGACTCCCGAGCAGCTGGGCACCTACTTGCCTCAGTACTCGTCCTCGGGTCGGGCGTCCTCGTCGACCTCATCCGGTTCGGCGTCCTCGACCGGCACCTCGAACTCCTCGAAGCTCTCCTCCAGCTCGTCCGCGCTGGCCTCGGGCACGGGCAGCAGCGGGTCGTCCTCGTCGTCGCTGTGGGAGGGTGGCTCCTCATCTCGGGGGATCACCGGCTCCTTGGCGTAGGGACGGTAGGAGACCTCTCGTCCCTTGCGGACCGGGAAGGAATTGGTACCGGCCAACTCGGGGGCCTGGTAGACCTCGCGGAGGATCACCTGGACCCCCGAACCATCCACGCGGGTGACCGCGCCGTCGTATCGGTTCCCGCTCTTGCTGAGCTTGAGAATGCGTTGCGAGAGCCGCGGCTCGACCCCGCCCAGGTCGATCCCGCGCAGGGTACGCACCCCAACCTGGTCTTCGCCCACCTCGACCTGGATGGGGTCGCCGGCGGCCACGGCCGTCGGATCCACGCCCTTGGCGAGGATGAGCTTGGTGATCGCCGTCTTGCCGGGCTCATCGGTGAAGACCGCGACATCCACCGAGGCTGATACCGGAGCCACCGCTCCTCGGGCGGGACGCCGCTCGGCGAGCTGGGCCAGCTGCCGGCGGGCGATCTGGTTGCCGGGATTCACCGCTAGGGTCGCCGCGTAGGCCGCTTCCGCCTCCGCCAGCCGGCCCAGCTCCAGCAACGCCTTGCCGCGGCGGTTGCTGATCTCCTCATCGGCACCGAACCGCTCGAGCAGGTCGTCGTTGACGGCAAGCGCCTCCTGCCAGCGGCTGGCCAAGGCCAGGCGGACCGCATCTTCGGCGGCTTGGATCTTCGATTTGGGGATTTCGCCACCATCAGCCAAGGCTGTTGTACTCCTCATCAAATGGGCCCGGGGAAGAGTTCCGGGGAGGCTGGATGACGGCGGCCGGGACCGGCCCCGAAGCCGTCCGATCCCCCGGGTTGGCGCGCCGATGACCAATCCCGCCCCAGATGCGTTGCAAGCCGCCATATGATAACGAGAGGCTGCCACAATGCCGGCCGCTAGATGGCTTGCTGCCCAGCCGAGGTCCGATCACTCCATGCCTTCCAACAACCACAAGCCCAAAGGTGTCCAGATCCTGGCCGTCGCCAACCAGAAGGGCGGGGTGGGAAAGACCACCACCGCCGTGAATCTGGCCAGCGCCCTCGCGGAACGGGGGGTCCGGGTTTTGGCCGTCGATCTCGACCCGCAGGGTCACCTCACAGTCAACATGGGAGTCTCCCTTCCGGACGAGCTCCGGGTGACCGTCTACGACATGCTCTGTGAGCATCACGTCTCGGCCGCGGACATCCGACTGAACTCCCCGGGGGTGGGCGTGGACTTTCTCCCCTCCAACGTGGAGTTGGCCGGCGCCGAACTGCAGCTGGTCACGGAAATTGGTCGCGAATCGGTGCTCTTGGAGAAGCTAACTCCCATCCTCTCCGACTACGACTATGTGATCATCGACTGCCCACCCTCGCTGGGTCTGCTCTGCATCAACGCCCTGGTCGCCGCCACCGACGTGGTGATTCCACTGCAGTGCGAATATTTCGGCATGAAGGGAATGGAGCAGCTGCAGCGCACAATCGAGCGGGTCCGGGTCAAGCTCAATCCGCGACTGCGGATTCACGGGATTCTGCCGACCATTCACAAGGGCCGCACGGTGCATGCGAATGAGGTGCTCAACGATGTGCAATCCCATTTCGGGGATCTGGTCTACCCGTTCCAGGTGACCGACAGCATTCGCTTTGCCGAGTGCCCCCTGGCCGGCCAGTCGATCCTGCAGTACGCCAGCGAGTCCGACGGCGCCGCGGCCTACCGTCAGCTGGCCGAAGCGGTGCTGTCCCGGGAGGGACACTGAGATGGCTTTCAAGCGCGCCAGCCTGAGCGGTTCCGCACAGCTCTTTCAGCCGACCAAAGTACCCGCGGCGGGTCGGCTCGAAGTGAGCGACGAGTCCGATCCCCGGCGCTCGCGGCCGGCGGCGCCGTCGCTGCTGGATGACGAGCCGGCGGAACCTTCGCGGGGACCGATCCTGGTCACGGAAGTGCCCAGCATCGCCGCCCACCAGGGACGTCTCTACCGGCTCAGCGATGATGAGGTGGAGGTGCTCCTGGGAGCGCTCCAGCACGCCAAGTTCCCCCACTCCTACCAGCGGCTACCCAAGCCTGCGATGGAGGAGTTTGAGCAGCTGGAAGCACTGCGCCAGAAGATCGCCGACCAGCGCGAGGTGGGCGGCTGAATTCGGACGCGCCTCGCCCCCGGCTCCAGATCGCGCGGGTTAGGGTCAACGGCACTGCGGAGACCAACTGCTATGTGGTCGCCTGCGCCCGCAGCAAGGAGGCGGTGGTGATCGATCCCGGCGCCGACGGCGCCAAGATCATCGAGCAGTGCCGCGGGTTGACCGTGAAGCATCTCTGCTGCAGTCATGGGCACCGCAACCACGCCACCGCCAAGGAGGAGGTCAAGGTCGCAGTCGGAGGGGAGACTGCGCTGAGCCTGCTCGACGCCAAGGCCTACCTGCGCTCCGCGGACCACTATCTGAACGACGGCGACCGGCTGCCCTTTGGGGATTTCGAGCTGGAGGTGATCTCCACGCCGGGGCACAGCCCCGGCTCGCTCTGCTTCAAGGTGGGCAACCACCTCTTCACCGGCGACACCCTGCTCCAAGGCCACATCGGTAAGACCGACCTGCCCGACGTGGACCTCTCCCGGCAGTTGGTCAGCGTGCTCTCCCGGCTGTTGAGCCTGCCCGAGAACACGGTGATCTACCCCGGCCACGGGGCCACCACCACGGTGGGCCAGGAAAGGCGGGAGAACGTCGCGGTGCAGATGCTGCGCCAGGTGGGCTAGCCGGGCCGCCCGCTGTGCAATCGGGCTGCCCCAAGTTCAGACACCTGCCCGCGTCGGCCCGGCGCCGATCGATGGTGGGAGTTTCAGCCGACCCGGTCCCCCGGTGAGCGGGTCGGGCGTCCCCAACTAAACTTAGCCGCATGGTTATCGGCAGTCTGGTGCTGACCCTGCATCTGCCGCAGAGCCAGTCCCTCAAGGACAAGCGTCAGGTGGTCAAATCCCTGACCCACCGGGTCCGGCGCACCTTCAACGTGGCGGTGGCCGAGGTCGAGCGGCTGGATGCCTGGCAGCTGGCGGTGATCGGGGTCACCTGCGTCAGCAACGATCGCCGCCACGCCGACGAGATGCTCAACAAGGTGGCCAACTGGGTAGCCGAGGACGGCGGTCGGGGTGAGGCGCTGCTGACCCACCAAGACATCGAGCTGATCCAGACTTGACCCCATTGGTGGGTGTGATCAAGATCGGGATCGATCCCGTCTTCCATCTGGGTCCGCTGGCGGTCCACTGGTACGGGGTCGGCTACGCGGTGGCGATCCTGGTCGGGCTGCAGGTGGCGCTGCCCTACGCCGAGCGCCACGGGATCCCGCGAGCGAAGTCCGGCTGGATCGCCTTCTGGACGGTGGTGCTGGCCCTGATTGGGGGGCGGCTCTTTTACGACCTGCAGTCCGGCGCCAGTTATTACTTCACCCATCCGCTGGAGACCTTCGCGGTCTGGCAGGGGGGAATGGCCTTCTTCGGGGCGATTTTCCTGGGCAGTGCGACGTTGCTCTTCATGGCCTGGCGCGAGCGGGTCAACTTCTGGGTGCTGCTGGACGCCGCCGTGCTGTTCGCCTGCATCGGCCAGCCGATCGGGCGGATCGGCAACGTGATCAATGGCGACATCCTGGGCTACCCATCCAACCTGCCCTGGGCCACGGCCTACACCAATCCCCACAGCTTTGCCCCCCAGCTGGGGGTGGCCTACCAACCGGCAGCGGCCTACGAAGCGCTGGTGATCCTGCTGGTGCTCGGCCTGCTGGTCTGGCTCCGTCACCGGGGAGTCGCCGATGGGATCGTGGGAATCGTTTACCTGATCCTCTACCCGATCACTCAGTTCGGCATCTTCTTCCTGCGCAATCCGGTCAACGTTCCGGTGATCGCCTTCGGCCTCAAACAGGCCCAGCTGACCTCCCTCGGGGTGCTCCTGCTGGGCGCGCCGCTGCTGATCGTCGCTTGGCGGCTGACCAACCGGCGAGCCGCGGCGGTCTCGGGTGTCGTCCCCGCCCCGCCCCGCGCTTGACCACGGAGACCACCCGGGAGCTGGAGTCCTTTCAGCGCACCCTGCCTTTCCAGATGGATCCCTTCCAACTGGAAGCGATCCGGGCCCTGGAGCGGCACCAGGGGGTGCTGGTGAGCGCGCCCACCTCGAGTGGCAAGACAGTCGTGGCCGAGTGGGCCATCTGGCGCTGCCTGGCCCAGCGGGACGGGGAGGCCCTGGAGCGGGTGCTCTACACCTCCCCCCTCAAGGCCCTCTCCAACCAGAAGTTCGGCGACCTCTGCCAGCGCTACGGCGAGGGCAACGTCGGGCTGGTGACCGGCGAGACCTCGATCCGACCCTTCGCCCGGGTGGTGGTCATGACTACCGAGATCCTCCGCAACCTGGTCTACGACGACCCCCTCTCCCTGGAGCGGGTGGCCTGGGTGATCCTGGACGAGATCCATTACATCGATGAGTACCCGCGGGGGACGGTGTGGGAGGAGGTGATCGTCCAGTCGCCGCAGCACATCAAGTTCATCGGACTCTCGGCGACCATCACCAACGTCGACGAGGTGGCGGCCTGGATGACCGAGCGCCGGGGGCAGACCGCCGTGGTGGTCCGGCAGGAACGTCCGGTCGAGCTGCGGAGCTGGCTCGGGATGCGCAACCAGCTGCTGCCACTGCTGGACTCGGAGGGGCGGCTGGACCGCCGGACCCTCGAGACCGCCCAGCAGGATCGGAGCGGCGATCGAAGGATGGGTGGGGGTCGTCTGGCCTGGGCCTCGGAGAACGACATGCTCCGGATCCTGGACCAGCTGGCCGAGCGCGACATGCTCCCCGCGATCTACTTCATCTTCTCCCGACGCGGCTGCCGCGAGGCGCTGGCGCGGTGCAGCACGCACCGGGTGGACTTCACCTCCCTGGAACAGAAATTCCTGATTGACGAGGTGCTCGCCGAACGGCTGGCCGAGGTCGACGACCCGGAGGAGGCCGAACTCTATGTGCGCTCACTGGCGATGGATCTGCTGCGGCGAGGGATCGCCATGCACCACGCGGGTCTGCTGCCCTACGTGAAGGAGACGATCGAGGCGCTTTTTCAGCGGGGATTGCTCAAGGTGGTGTTCGCCACCGAAACCCTGGCGCTGGGACTGAACATGCCGGCCCGGGCCTGTGTCATCTCCACCTTCACCAAATTCGACGGCCAGGGCTTCGCGGCGCTGCGCAGCGGTCAGCTGGCCCAGCTGCTGGGCCGGGCCGGAAGACGCGGGATCGACTCGATCGGCCACGGGGTCATCCTCCGGGATCCGGAGGTTGACCTGGGGGTGATCTGCGAGACGCTGCTAGGCAACGACATGGCGGTGGAATCCAAGTTCGCCCCCACCTACAACATGACCCTGAACCTGCTGCGGCGGCATACCCCAAAAGAGGCGGAGGAGTTGCTGGAGCAGTCGTTCGGGCAGTACCAACGTATCCGGGCGCTGGACAACCTGCGCGAGCGCCGACCCAACCTGGAGGCCCGTCTGGACGACCTGCGCCGGCGGCGCTTCCGCCACCCTCGAGTGGCGTGCACCGAGCGCACCCTGAGCCAGTTCGTGGGCGCGCGGAATGGCCTGGACCAGGCCAGGGAGGAGTCCCGAAAACTGCGCCGGCAGCACTTTCGCGACCGCCACCGAGGACGCTTCGGTGACGGTACCCAGGACCCGGGGGGACGGCTGGAGCGGCTGCGCCGCACGATCCGCCAGGAGGAGCGACGGCTCGCCTCCTCCCCCTGCCCCGGCTGTCCCCTGCTCTCCGATCACCTGGGGAGCCGCCGGGAGGTCGAGGAAATCCAGGTCGAGCTGGAGGGTGCGGAGGCTGCGGCCCAGGCTCGCGAACATGAGTATCGGACCCAGCTTGGGGCCTACCGGTCGGTGCTGGCCCAACTCGGCTACCTGATTCAGGACCGCCCCACCCGGCTCGGCCTCTTGGCGGCGGCGGTCTATGGGGAGAACACCCTGCTGGTCGCCCAGACGGTGGCCGACGGCTGGCTCGATGAGATGGCCCCGGAGGAGATCTGCGCCACCTTGGTGATGCTCGCGGCCGAGGACCGCAACGCCGACCGCCCGAGCGCCAAGCGACGGATGCCGACCGCCCGGCTGGAGCGGGTCGCGCGCCGACTCCGCCAGGCCCAGCGGGAGCTGGCCGCGCTCGAGGCCGAGTGGGGCCTGTCCGAGAGTCGCAGTCCTTCGCTGGACTACGTCGAGTATGTCTATCACTGGGCCCGCGGGGTCCCCCTCACCGAACTCCAGCCCCCCGCTGGCGTGGACGCTGGCGATGCCCTCAGAGCCACCAAGGCGGGCTACGCACTCGCCCGCCAGCTGGAGCAGGGGCTGGCCGGATGGCCGCTGCAGGGGACGGTTGCCCGGGCCCGGGCCAGCCTGGAACGGGATCTGGTGCGGCGGCTCTGAGCCGGAAGGGAGCTCCCGGTTCGCAGCCGCGAGCCCTCTGCCCCCCGCCTGCCGCCCGCGGTCATTCGGGCCGGTCCACCGGGGCTTCGGCCAGCTGGCTGAACTGGTAGTGCTCACGCCAGATCAAGCGGTAGATCGGAATCCAACGCGGAATGTCGCGCAGACCGGGGATAAACGGGACTAGCAGCAACAGCGTCGATAGCAGCCCCATGGTCAGCACCACGAGCAGGTCGACGTTGCTCGCCGTGTTGTAGGGCGGGAGCTGATACCAGAGCTGGAATAGCCAGAGCCAGGCCTGACCGGGGTAACGCCCGGTTTCGTTCAAAACCCCCCACTGGTTGCCGACGAGGTGGAAGTCGGTAGCGACCTGCTTGAGGTAGCCCCCGTCGCCGAGGAAGAGCAGGGCACGGGTGTAGTCGGTCTGGTAAAAGCGGCGACTGGTCATCAGCAGAGCGTCCAGACCACCGCTGCGGGCCACGGTGAGCAGGCTGCCCATCATCAGTCCCATCGGTCCCGAGCCATCCACCGGTACCGTCACCTGGCCACGGATGTCCCGGGCCCGGGTCAGGTCCCTGGCGTAGTGGGCCTCCCAGACCGACTTTTGCTCCGGTGAGACGGCGGCGAACTGGGCGAGGGCCTGCCCCAGAGCCCGGTCACCGACGCTGGCAACTGCGAGGGGCCCCAACACGTCAGCCTGGGCCGAAGTCAGCGGCAGGTGGACGCCGGCCCAGAGCTGGGGCGCGAATGGTCCCAGAGTCTGGACCGAACCGGTGCCGGCGTGGTAGGGCGGCCCGTAGGAGCTGCTGAGAGTGGTTCCCTGTAACTCCCCAGTGGCGGTGGCCAGGAAGTCGATCGGCTCCTTTTGCGACCAACCTTTGATCGTCAATGAGGGCACGTCCGGAGAAGACAACAACGCGGCCAGGCCGAGCACCACGACCAGGATCACCACGGTAGCGATCGCTACCTCCTTGACCAGATCGTAAGGGGCCGTGGGGACGCCCCGGTAATAGGACGCCTGATCCCAGCGGCGCCGGGGACGGCTCATGAGGGGTGCCGGAGCTCGATTGGCTTGACCACTCCGCGTCGCCTCACCCAGACGATGTGGAGCACCACCAGCATGGTCAGCAGCAGGGGAAAGAGCAGAATGTGCAGTCCATACATCTGGCCGAAGTTGAGCACGTCGAAAAAAGCCCCTGCTCCAGTGGAATTGACCGCGTCCTTGGCGTTGAGCGCGATCCACTGCGAATCAAAGTTCTGCTGCGACAGGTAACCGGTGAAAGCCGTCACCACGCTGACCAAGAACACCACCACCCCGATCATCCAGGTCGCCGCACGCCCGTCCCGCCAACTGGCGGCGAAGAACTGGCCCCAGAGGTGCAGCACCATGAAGATAAAGAACATCTGGACGCTCCAGAAATGCACGCTGTTGACGAAGTGCCCCTGGGGCGAAACCTGCCACCATTGCGGCCCGAAGAAAGCCAGGACGACGCCGCTGCCGATGACCAGGATCAGCGCCGCGATGGTCACCACGCCGAAGACGTATACCCATGAGCCCAAATAGGCAGGTTCGCTCTCCGGGAGCAGATGCTCGGGAGGAAGCTCGCGCAAGACATAGTTGCGGAGACGGAGTGTCCAGCTACGGCTCGGATTGGGCTGGCTGTGGTTCGCCGGCTCCCGGTCCGGAGTCGGTCCCGATTCAGCGCTGGTCGTCATCGTCCCGGTGCAGATACGCCTGCCGTCGTCGGGCTCGACCTGGGAACGGAAGAACCAAGGCCAGAGCGAACAGACCCAGCATGGCGAGGATCAAGCCCAGGTTGGGCAGGGAAATGCTAATGAACGCCCAGTGCAGGTAAGGCGCGGGTTGATTCATGACATCGGCTCCTCTGGGTCAGGGAACGTCGGTCGAGCAATGTCTCGGCAGCCACCATTTCGAGCCGGCCGAGCTCAGAAGCGGATACGCCATGGTAGGCAGATCACCGCCGTGGCTCCGGGAGAACGGTGGGATGGGCTCGAGGACGCGCTCGACACTCCATTCCTCGGACCGCCGCCGGAGCTGGGCTGGAGCGGATCGTTGCAGGGGGCGCCCCGAGTGTCGGTACGGAAGGGTACCGGCGAACTGAGGAGAAGGGCCGTCTCGGTCCTCGGTGATCAATGCCTCCGGGACCTGAAAAAGCACGGCTCCTGGCGCCTGGATCACCCAGTTTCGGGTTCGTTTGAGTTACAACGCGTGGCTCCCGGGAGCGGCCATTTGCCGCCCCCGGACACCCCCGAGGAAGCGCCCGACGCCCTTCCGCGAGACCAGGGCCCGGAGCTCTTCGCCAACCCAAGCGGGGCAGCCGACGGTGTTCAAACCGCCGGCGGCGAACCCACCGCGGTAGCAGCACGGCCGGAAGGGATCGCTGGCGAAGCGATAGCCCGGGCCGGATTCCGCTGCCGCGCCAGACCCGATTCCGTACTCGAGCCTGGCCCGGGTAGCTCGCTCGCCGGACCTCCTCACAGAGAAGGGAGTGCCCTGCTGGGGCGGCCTTCAGCGCTCCTCGGCCACCATCGACTCGGGGACACCGACCACCCGGTAGGGAAGATCGCTGATGTCGAAGTAGCGCACCGGCTTGCGCATTCGCTTGGCGATCCCCACCTGAACCTTGAGCCCCAGCGACAGGGAACCGAACACCCACATCTCCTCGCAGCGAGCGATCAGGTTGTTCATCGCCTCGCGGACCAGCTCCTTGGGCACGGTGTGGAGGAGGTAGTAGTCGAACATCATGAACGGCGTGATCGGCACCCGCCCCTCGTCGAGAACGAACTTGGTGAGCTGCTGGCGCCAGAAGAAGGTCCGGTTGCTCATCGCCACATACACCAAGGCCTTGGGCCGACGCAACGTCCGCTCCGCCTGCTCGGCGGGGCTGGCCCGGGGAGTCGGGGTGAAGATCAGCTCGAGTATGTCGTCGGCGGAGCGCGGGGCCCCGGTCACCACCTCGGTGGGAACCTCCCCTTCGGGGATCGACCGACCCCGGGTGGGCATGGCCTCCCCCCCGGGAGTGGGCATGCGCGGCGCACCGTCTACATCCAAATCGTCAACCCCACCCACGATCAGGAACCGAGTATAGCCGCCGCGCCCAGCCGGATCTCAACCAGGGGGAGGAGCTTCCGTGAGCTCCCTGAGCGTCTCCAGCGCTGATCGCAAGAGGGAACGGTGCTCTGCCACATTGAGCCATCGACTGGCTCCGGAAGGGTGGGGCAAGGGTAAAACGAGCGCATTGCTGGGAGACGCTGGCTGCTCTGCCGGGATCCGCCGCTCGACCGAATCGGAGCGGAAGACCCGGCCCACGGCCAGGTGCATTGGCAGCGGGCCGAGGAAGCGCTCCAACGCCATCTGCCCCACGACCAGGATCAACCAGGGTCGCTGGAGCGCGAGCTGGCTGCGCAGGTGTCCCCCACACAGCTCGATCTCGGCGGGACTGGGGCGCCGATCTCCGGACCCGGAGCGGGCGGGGCCGGGAAAGCACTTGGTCAGGGAGGTCACATAGATCCGGCGGCGGGCTGATTCCTCGTCACCGAGTCCGGCCTCCGCCAGCCAGCGGAAGAGGATCCGGCCGGCCCGACCGCTGAACGGAAGTCCGACCCCCTCCTCCACTCGCCCCGGGGCCTGTCCGACGAGCACGATCTCGGACCGCCTCGCCGTGGCCAGCACGGGCGCCGCTCGCTCCAGCAGCCCGGCTACCACGCAGCGGCGGCAGTCCAGGATTTGCCGGTGCAACCCGGCGAGTCCGAGCTTCTGCTCGGTCCCCAAATGGGCGGGCTGAGGAACGGCATTCTGACGGGAAGCTGCAGCCAACGGGTGCTATCCTAGGCCCATCTAGGTCGCCCTCTCGGCGACCTCCCCAAGCGTCACCAGGTCTCGAGGTCTCGTAAATGCCTCACGGCTCGGACCCGCGCCGACGGCCTGATCAGCAGTCCCCAGACTCGGGGGCGTCGATCCCGCCGGACTGGTGGGGCTCCCTCTCCGATGATCGGCTCCCGACCGAAGGTCGGGCGGCTCGGCATCGCCAAAGTTGGCGGCTTCGGCTGCACCGCCTTGGCATTCGCCTGAGCACTCCGGCGGTGATCCTGACCGTCGCGGGGGCGGTGGTGGCGTTCTCCTTCGGGTACGCCATGGTCGGAGATGTCGCTGCCGCCCTGATCGTGGTCGGACTGCTTGCCGCCACGGTGATGCACCACCGGCGGTCGGCCAGCTCGAGGGACAGCAACCGGTGGCGCTGAGGGAGCGCGTGGCTCGCCATCGAAGGGGGATTCCTGGAGGCTCGGTGATCCCCGCGTGGCCGGTCGCGGTCTCCGTGTTAGGTGGCTGGCTCCGAGGTCAGGCGCGTCGTCAAGGTCCTCTCGGCGACGCGGCACAGTTGCTGGCGGTGGTGGTCAACCGCTCCGCCAGTCTGCTGAGCGAGGTCAGCGCCGAGGTGGCCCGGGCCACGGCCCGCCCCGAGGGTGACCGCGCTCCCAAGCCGGCAACTCCCAAGCGCCGACCGGCCCGCCGGAGGTCGACAACCGCGTCGGGAGCGAAGCGAGCCAAGCCCCCGGGCTGACCGGTCAGCCCCAGTCGGTGGCCGGCTCCGGAGGTGGCGGCAGCAGTTCCGCCTGCCGCGCGGCGGCACCATCTTGCAGCTCCTGGCGATAGGCGCGCTGCGAAGGGTTGGGCACCAGATCAAAGAAGCGGTAGCTCTCGGCGAACTCCACTCCACACCGCCGACCGACCTCGCGCGCGCCCCGTTCCATGCCCTCGCGCATGTCGCTGGCGTCGAACTGGCTGCGGTGCTCTCCCAGGGCGGCCATCTTGTTGTCCAGATCGATCCGCTGGAGCGGGATGGCGATGTCGGGGTCCGAGGATGCCCCCACGAAGACGAACCGCACCTTATGGGGCTGCAATCCCTCATCGCGGAGCAGCTCCGGGAAGGCTCTTGAGTCCCGAGCGCTGGGAAAGATCGCGTCCAGAGCGGCGTCCCCGGCCGCCCGGTGATCGGGGTGGTTGATGTAACCACGCCCGAACCAGCGGTTGCTGGGATCCATGGTGATGACCGCCTCGGGTCGCAGCTGGCGGATCAGTCGAACCAGGTCCCGCCTAACGGCCAGGGTGTTCTGGAGCATGCCGTCCGGATAGCCCAGACAGTGAACTGACGAGACTCCCAGGTGCTGGGCCGCCGACCTCTGCTCCTCCAGGCGGATCCGGCTCAGCTCGCCCACGGGGATCGTGGCGTCGTCGCTGCCGGCATCTCCGTCGGTCACCATGCAGATGGCCCCCCGACATCCCCGGCGCGACCAGGCAGAAAGCACCGCAGCCGCCAGGAAGTCACTGTCGTCGGGGTGGGCCACCACCACGAGGGCCCGCTCGGGCACGTACTCGAACAGTTCGAGCGAAGGCAGGCTGGGCGTGGGAAGGTCGGGTGTAGTCGACTGGTTCGATGCCATTTCAAGGCGTTATCCTGCCAGCCGTGAGCTTAGCGCTGCCTCGGACCCGTCCCATCGCGACCTTCTCGATCGTCGCGACCGACGGAGTCGACTGGGGCGTGGCCGTCGCCTCCAAGTTCCTCGCTGTCGGCAGTGCGGTACCGGCGGCCCGGGCCGAAGTAGGGGCCCTCGCCACCCAGGCCTTCGCCAACACCAGCTACAAGAAGCGGGGATTGGAGCTGCTGGAGGCGGGCCGCCCCGCCAGCGAGGTGGTGGAGGTATTGACCGGCGATGACGATGGTCGCGAACACCGGCAATTGGGGGTGGTGGACCGTCACGGGGGCGCCGCTACTTACACCGGCTCGGGGTGCTTCGAGTGGGCCGGTGGACGAACCGGCAAGGGTTGCGCCTGTCAGGGCAACATCCTGACCGGACCCGAGGTGGTTGATTCCCTGCTCGCCGTTTTCGAGAGCTCGACCGGCGAGCTGGTTGACCGGCTGATGGCTGCTCTGGCCGCCGGCGACCAGGCCGGCGGCGACCGGCGCGGTCGGCAATCGGCGGCGCTCCTGGTGGTGCGCCGCCACGCCGGGTACGGCGGCTTCGACGACCAAATGGTGGACCTCCGCGTCGAGGACCACCAGCAGCCCATCCCGGAGCTCTCCCGGCTGCTGGACCTGTGGCGGCTCTACTTCGAGAAGGCTTCCGCGGAGGCGCTGCTGCCGGTCGACGACGCGCTGTACGCCCGAATTCGATCTGCGCTGGAGCGGGCCGGCCGACTCACCCCCGACAGCAGCACCGAGCAGCTCTGGTTGGCCTTCCAGGCCTGGGTGTCCGAAGAGAACCTGGAGGAGCGGTTCGCCTCCCGCGAAGCTATCGATCCCCTCGTGATGGCTAGGCTGGAGGCGCTCCCCTCAGCGGGATAGCCAATCGCCTCAGCCGGCCCGGCCGACCAGGCGCGACGGGAAGGGCATCTCGAGCGGGCGAGTAACGGTGAGACGAACTCTTACGAGCCTTCCAGTGAGGCCGACTGCCGCTCCTCGGATCGGTCCATTTGCCGCTCGCCACCGATACCACTCCCAGGAAATCGCTCGCCGGGCAGCCGCCTGAACAATGATCCGGCGGCGAGCCGGAGTTGGTGATGGCAGCGGTTTGGCAATTGGAGATGGGCCGGTGGCGACCACTTCTCGTTGTCAGTGCGGCGCCAGTCAGCCCCCGCCGGCAGCTCGATCTGCAAGAACCGGGTGTCGACGCGCAGCGTCCGAGGTGGGCGATCAGGCCCGGGAGCCGGTCCGCGACAGGTCGCGTTCCGAGTACCCCCAACCGTGCTCGGCAGTGGCCGGCCCGGTCGGCCCCAGATTGGTGCCCGCTCCAGGGCTGAAATGGGCAGGATCCCGTCGCGCCAGCCAAGCGGGAATCGCCCCGCTGGCCGCCGACACGATGAACCAGCCCAAGAAAAGCGGGACCCCGATGCTCCACATGTCCAGGGCCAAGTAGAAGTGGAAGTCATAGGGATCCATGGCCTGAAAGGCAGCCATGAGCAGGGCGGCCCCGCCGAAGACGAGACAGCTGAGGACGAATCCATGCGCCAGCATCCGCCCGCGGGCAGCTCGAAATCGATCCAGGGGGTTGCTCTGCTCCGGCAGGACGGTCACTCGACGCCAGCCCCGCCAGAGGAAGAGCAGCAGCGCTGCGGCGGCGATACCACCGCCGGCGAGGACGATGACCCCGAGCGCAATCATGTTGTTGGCCACCGTCGACGAAAGCTGCTGAGTCACTCCGTAGACCCCCTCGTTGAGCAGCAGTCCCCCGCCGGTAAGTAGAGCGCCGGCGAAGACCGCCAATGCCGCCACCGCTGACCGGTCGGGCCCGCGCCACCGATAGCCCGGGGTACGAACATCGACCGCTCGGAGTGCCTTCCAGAGCAAGGGGGCGCCGATGAACCAGCCCATCCAGGGGGGAACTATCGCCGGCAGCCAGTCCACCAGCGGGTTGAAGTGAAAGTCATAGACGTCCCAGATGCGAAGTACGGTCATGCCGAGCCAGATCACCAGGGTGTAGGCGAGCAGGTAGAAGAACGCTCCCACCACCAGTTGGTACCGGGCCTCAGCCAACCGTTGCAACCCACCGCCGGGCGGCGCCAGTAGGCGAGCGACCTTCCAGTAGAGGGGGCCGAGGAGGGCTAGGGTGAGCAGCACCGGGGTAAACCAGGGCAGGATATCCATCAGCAAGTTGAAATGAAAGGTGACTGGGTTGATGGCCTTGAGCACCACCATCAGGGCCCACACCAACCCCACGAAGGCGAAACTTCCAAAGCAGGCGCCCACCAGCACCTCGAACCGGCGTTGGACCAAGATCGCCAGCTTCACCGGGAACTATGGTAGCGGCCGATGCCCGGCCCCAGCCGACTCTCTGGGAGTTTGGGGCGGCATCGGTTTTGGCCCTGCCCCACCCGCGCCGGGTCGAGGGTTTCAGCCCGGCCGTCCGGGCTTCCGGGGAAAGCTCGTCTCGCCCCGCGCCAGCCTATTGACCAGGTCCTGAATTCGGCGAGCGCGCATCTCCGCTCGCCGAGACTGGGCGATTTCACTCACCAGTGCGTCCCGGTCTTGGGTCGTCAGGAGCTCGAACGTGGACTGCGCTCGGGGGGCGAGAGCCAGCGCTGCCGCAAGGCCGACCCGAACCTCCCGGGCCGACCCGGAAATGGCCGCTCCTTCCCAGCTCCCATCGGCGCGAGCCCGCGCTACCGTGGCCAGTCCCGACGGCTGCATCCGCCCCTCCTCGGTCAGCCGGCTGACGTTCCCGATGTTGCTCGGGGACCAGCGGCTGCGGTTGCGTCGCGGGGTGAACCGGTGTCGATAGGTGAACTCATCCCGGCGCTGAACCTGACCGTCGATCCAACCCTGGCAGAGAGCCTCATCGAGCGCTTGCGCGTAGCTGAGGGTGGTCGGAGTGGTGTTCCCCTTCTTGGCCAGCACCAGCCATACGCCAGTCGAATCGGCATGGTGCTGGTCCAGCCAACCTCTCCAGGCGATGGCATCGTCGACCATCAGTTCGGGAAGTTCATCCGCCACGAGATCAGCACTCCGGCCCTGGCTGACTCGATCGTCTCCCCTTCGGCACCAGAGCTCCATCCAAAACGTGTCCGGCCGTCGTCCCGGTTCGGCCGGCGTTCAATCCTGGCGCGAGCAGGCGCCAATCATCCGGCCCGGCGCCAAACGCCATCCGATCGCTGCTCGCCGGTGCGATTGCGCGCCTGCTCTCCTGACCCCTCGGCTGGCTCGGGCCGCGACAACGGCGCGCGCACGGGCGGTGGACGGCCATCCCCTCGATAGCCTTGGCCCACTTCGTCGCTCGACCGGGTCCGGGCGCTCGGCCCGGTCAACTCTGGGCAACGCGCCGGGTAGCTTCATCTCCCGCCCTCGGGACCCGTGACAGTTCACTTGCTGAGCGCTGCCGCTGATCTCGGCAGTCCTCGATTACGACCGCGATAGGTCAGGTCCAGTCCGCAGAATTCAGCCGCCCCAGATTGAACTAAATCGACCGGAAGATCACCACCAGCCCAGCGAAGATCAGCAGCAGCGACACGAGGGCGAGGCACCCGAAGTCGAAGCTGACCAGGACGCGGAACCAACCTTTGAGCTCGCCGACCCCCGGGGAGCGCAGCGGACGAGCGCGGTCCTTGAGCGGTCCCTGGCGGGCCAGTGGTTGCTCGATCCGGGCCCGCGCCCAGATGCTGCGCAAGCTGATGGCGGCTCCGCCGGCCATCAGCAACCCCACCGCCAAGATCACAATTCCCAGGCCGATCCCGCCGGAGGCGGCGGAGAAGGCGACCAGCGGGAGGGTCACCAGCATCCGGCCTCACCGCGAAGAAGGCGCGAGTCCGACCGGTGGCTACCGTAAGGAGCGGTACTCGTGCCGTGCCTCGCGGACCCATCCACCCAGCGACACCACCAGGATGATCACTCCGACGATCGCCACCTCCACCTTGGTGATCACTCCGATCAGGGAGGTGGCGATCCCGATCGCCAGCAGGATGGGCCAGAAACTGGGCGCGGGAAGATGCTGGGAGTGCTCCTCTGGGCGGCTCTCCGGTGCCTCAGCTGGGAGCTGCTCACTTGGCATGAGCAGCTGCCAGATAGATGAGAGCCCAGACGAAAGCGAGTCCCAGCATGAGGATCCCGATCGCGGTCAGGAGTAGACCCAGACGAATATTCGCCCGAGACTCTTTGCGTTGCATCAGTGGTCCCCCGTTCCCGACTGGGCCAGCGGCGGCATCGGATCGACTCCGCCGAGTAAACCAGCTTCGGCTGGGTCGGTGGAGTTGGCGGCGCCCGCGTCGGCCGCGGCCAGCCATCCGATGGCGGCCAGGATCACGACAGTGGCCCAGGTGGCTGAGCCCAGCGCCAGGTGCAGGTCCTGCAGTGCTTCGGGGGCTCCAAGGGTCGCCACCAGCCCTCCGACCGCGATCTGGGCCAGCAGCAGGACGGCAACCAGGTCGGCCACCACCCGCGCGCCCTTGACGCTGCGCCAGTGTCGGGCCGCGTGCATGACGAAGAGCGCAATCAGGATGGTGGCGATCAGCACCATCAGCCGATGAATATCCTGAATGATCACCAGCTGCTGGGGCTGACCGCCGGAGTTGGTGCAGCCCGGCCAGGCTGGGCAGGCGTAGCTCGCGCCTCCGTCGACCACCAGCGAACCGGAGATCATCACCAGGAAGGTGGCACCCACCGCCCGCCAGCCACGGGGATTGAGCCGGCGACCCAGGGCGCCGGCGCGGGGGACCAGCGTGGCGACCGCGGTGATCCAGACCACCCCCAGCAGGATCATCGCCGTGAGCAGATGCAGAGCCACCGTGATCGGCGCGTTGTGAGTGATCACCGTGATCGCACCCAGGATGATCTGGATGATGATGATCACCAAGGCTGACAGGGCGGGCCAAACCACCTCCGGGCGCTGGCGGGCAAAGCGCCACGCGGCCAGCGCGGTGAGAATCACGAAGACGGTGACCAGTGACACCAGGTAGCGGTGGGACTGCTCCACGACCGAGTGGAAATGGTCGATCGGACCCAGCTGGCCATAGCAGAGCGGCCACCCGGGGCAGCCCATCCCCGACTCGGTGACCCGGACCGTACTTCCCAGGATCGCCAGGCAGTAGGTAAGTGCCCCGGTGACAATCGCCAGGATCGGGAGCACCCGGGCCCGCCCCGGCGAGCGATTGACCACAGGACCTCCGGTCAAGGCAACACGGTCCCGGGCGGATTTATCTGGCGGCCGGAAAGGCGCAGATCCCGCAGTGGTCGGTCGCTGGTGATCGGGGGCAGATCATCGAAGTTGTGGGGCGGGGGTGGGGAGGTCGTGTACCACTCCAAGGAGTTGCCTTCCCAGGGGTCGTTGGGTGCCGTCTTGGGGCCGTGCAGTGACAGCACCACGTTGTAAAGGAAGAGCAAAATCGCCAGTCCGATGATGAACGAACCGATGGTCGAGGTGAGGTTGAGAGCACCCCACCCCCGGCCCGGGCCGTAGGTCGCGATGCGGCGCGGCATCCCCAGCACGCCGAGAAAATGCATCGGCATGAAGGTCAGGTTGAACCCGATGATCAGCAGCCAGAAGTGCCACTTGCCCAAACGCTCACCGAGGTACCGACCGAAGATCTTCGGCCACCAGTAGTAGAGACCCGCGAACACCGCAAAAAGTGATCCGCCGACTAACACGTAGTGAATATGGGCGACCACCCAGTAGGTGCCGTTTAGCTCGTAGTCGATCCCTAGAGATGCCAGGAAAACTCCGTCCAATCCACCGATCAAGAACATCAGCAGGAACCCCACCGCGAACAGCATGGAGGCGGTGAACCGAATCGATCCACCCCACAGCGTCCCGAGCCAGTTGAAGATCTTGACTCCCGTGGGTACGGCGATGACCATCGTGCTGGCCATGAAAAACACCTGTACCGGCAGGGGCAACCCCACGGTAAACATGTGGTGGGCAAAGACCATGAAGCCCAAGACCCCGATCGCGGCCATCGAGACGGCCATTGCCCGATAACCGAAGATCGGCTTGCGCGTGAATACCGGGAGGATCTCCGATATTAGGCCGAATCCGGGCAGGATCATGATGTACACCGCCGGGTGCGAATAGAACCAGAAGATCAGTTGATACAGGACGGCGTTTCCGCCCGACGCGGGGTTGAAGAAGTTGGTGCCGATCTGGCGATCGAGCAGCACCATCGCCAGGGCAGCGGCCAGAAAAGGCGAGGCCAGCAGGACCAGCGCGGAGGTCACCTCCACCGACCAGACGAAGAGGGGAATTCGAAACCAGGTCATCCCGGGCGCGCGCATCCGGTGGATGGTGACCAGGAAGTTGACCGCGCCCATCACCGACGAGATCCCCAAGATGTGGAGCCCCAGGATCCAAAGGTCCTGGCCGACCTGGGGGGTGAAGAACTTCTCCGCCAAGGGCACATACCCGGTCCACCCGTCGGAGGCGGCCCCGCCGGGGAGGAGAAAGCCGCTGTACATCACCAGTCCGCCCAGGGGGACCAGCCAGAAGGCAAAGGCGTTGATGCGGGGGAAGGCCATGTCCTTGGCGCCGATCATCAACGGCACCATGAAATTTCCGAACGCACTCCAGACCGGGATCACGAACAGAAAGATCATCGTGGTGCCGTGAATGGTGAAGAGTTGGTCGTACTGCTGGGCGGTGAGCAGGTTGTTGTTGGGTGCGGCCAGCTGAGTGCGAATCAGCAGTGCCATCAAACCGCCGATACCGAAGAAGATGAAGGTGGTGAAGAAGTAGAGGAGCGCGATGCGCTTGTGGTCGGTGGTGGTCACCCACTCCCACACCTTTCCGTAGGGGCGAGCGGTCGGCCCGGCGAGGGGTAGTTCAGCAGTGCTCATGGATCTTCACCAGGGCCCTAGGACAGCGTGCCCAGGTAGCTCCGGTACTGCGCCTTCGACACCACCTTTACGGTGATCAGCATCGCGTCGTGCCCCACGCCGCAGAACTCATAGCACTGGCCCTGGAAGATGCCCAGCTCACTGGCTTCGATGAAGGCGTGGTTGGCAATCCCCGGAAGAGCGTCGATCTTGGCCCCTAGAGCCGGCACCCAGAACCCGTGGATGACGTCCTTGGAGATGGTGGTCAGGTCGATCGGGGTGTTGACCGGGATCTCCATGGTGCGAAGCGAGCTCTTTCCGTTGGGGTAGGTGAAGGTCCAGTAGAACTGCTGTCCGGTCACGCGGATCGTCACCGGATCGCGCCCCGCGGGGGTCGCCGGGCTGGGGCCGTTGCGCAGGTAACCGACGTTGACGACGCTCAGGATGAAGAGCGCGAACAACAGCACCGACGGGCCGATGATCCAGGCCCGCTCCAGGCGCGGGTTGCCGTGAATCTGGGCCGGAATCTCGTCATCGGACCTCCGCCGGAAGCGCAAGCAGGCGTAGAGGATGGCACCCCCGACGCCGAGCAGGACCAGGCTCGAACAGGCTAGGAAGACGTAGAAGAGGAGGTCGATGGTTCGCGTCGCGGGACCTCCGGGGTTGAGGAAGTTGGTGCTCGCCGCCAACACCGACGAAGGGGTCAGGATGCCGGTCCCCAGGGTGCCAAGCGAGGTTGCGGCAAGCAGCTTGCCGACAAGGTGGGCGCCTCTGGTCTTCAACCGATCCTCCGCAACTCCCTCACCAAGGTCCCGACTGGGGCGAGCCGCGGGACCCGAGCCAAAAGGCGAGTCGAGTATGGCCACCGGCTGATCTCACTGTCAAACGGGAGGGGGCGGGGGTCCGGAGCGCCGAGAACTAAACTGGCTGGGTCGGCGGAGAGAGTGCGCAGCGTGGAGGAAGCATGGCCGGAAGCTCATCGCAGGACCCGCTCGGAGTCAGAGCGGAGCTGGGCCCGGGAGGCCCCTTGTTCTTCAGTCTGCAGCGACTCCGAGATCTGGGACTGGCCGACCCAGATCAGCTCCCGAGCACCATCAAGGTTTGGTTGGAGATGCTGCTCCGGGAGGCTGGGGGCAGCCACGCCCAGGCCGAGGACGCCCTCTTCCTGGCCAACTGGCGAGGACAAGTGGCCGAGGCCGATCGGGAGCGCGAGTTGCCCTTCTTTCCAGCCCGTGTCCTGCTGCAGGACTTCACCGGCGTGCCGGCCGTGGTCGACCTGGCCTCGATGCGCTCGGCGATAGTCCGAGCCGGAGGCGACCCGGCCCGGGTCGACCCGCTGGTCGATGCCGACCTGGTGATCGACCACTCGGTCCAGGTGGATGCCTTCGGGAGCGACTCGGCCTACGCGACCAACCTGGATCGGGAGTACCAGCGCAACTTCGAACGGTACAGCCTGCTCCGTTGGGCGCAGCAGGCATTCCGGGGCTTTCGGGTGGTACCACCGGGGATGGGGATCTGCCACCAAGTCAACCTGGAATACCTGGGTCGGGTGGTCCAGCTACGCGAGCAGAACGGCCGCCAGCTGGCCCTCCCGGACACGCTGGTGGGGACCGACTCCCACACCACCATGATCAATGGGCTCGGCGTTCTGGGGTGGGGCGTGGGCGGCATCGAGGCGGAGGCGGCCATGCTGGGTCAGCCGCTCCTGCTGACTCCCCCACTGGTGGTGGGAGTGCGCTTCCGGGGACGGCTGCAACCCGGGGTAACCGCGACCGACTTGGTGCTGCGGGTCACCGAATGGCTCCGGGGTATCGGGGTGGTGGGGAAGTTCGTCGAGTTCTGCGGGGATGGCCTGGACGGCCTTTCGCTGGCTGACCGGGCAACCATCAGCAACATGGCACCGGAGTACGGAGCCACGGCCTCCCTATTTCCAGTCGACCAGGTCGTCCTCGACTACCTGGCGACGACCGGGCGACCGCGGGAGCTGATCGACCTGGTGGAGCGCTATACCAAGGAGCAGGGGCTCTTCCGCACCGCCGAGTCCCCGACCCCGACCTTTTCCGAGCTGCTGGAACTCGATCTGGACACCATCGAGCCGAGCGTCGCGGGGCCCCGCCGCCCCCAGGACCGCGTTCCGCTCGACCAGATCGACCAGAGCTTCGTCCGCAACTTCCCCCCCCAGCAGGAGCGCCCGTCACCACCCGAGCGACCCCGGCTGGAGGACGGCTCGGTGGTGATCGCCGCCATCACCAGCTGCACCAACACCTCCAACCCGAGCGTCATGGTGGCGGCTGGTCTCCTGGCCAAGCGGGCGGTGGAGCGGGGCATCCGCCCCCCGGGCTTCGTCAAGACCAGCATGGCTCCTGGCTCCCGGGTGGTCACCGACTACCTGCGCCAATCCGAGCTGCTGCCGGCACTGGAGGCGATCGGATTCGATGTGGTGGGCTACGGCTGCACCACCTGCATTGGCAACAGCGGGCCACTGGCGGATGAGGTGGCCCGGGAGGTCGAGGAGCAGAACCTCCAGGTGGCCGCGGTACTGAGTGGCAACCGGAACTTCGAGGGCCGGATCCACCCCCAGGTCAGGGCCGCCTACCTGGCCTCTCCCCCTCTGGTGGTCGCCTTCGCGCTCGCCGGAAGTGTCCGCCGGGACCTGACTCAGGAGCCGCTCGCGCTCGACCGGGAGGGGAAGCCCGTCTATCTGAGGGAGCTCTGGCCCAGCGCAGCTGAGGTGGACCGGGTGATCGCCTCGGCGGTCAAGCCCGAGTTCTTTGCACGCGAATACGACCGGATCTTCGGCGGGGACGAACACTGGGCCGAGATGGAGTCCCCCGTCGGTCCGATCTACCAGTGGGATCCCTCCTCCACCTACATTCGCGAGATTCCACTCTTCGAGGGGATGTCCAAGCAGGCAACGCCGGTCGCGGATGTCGCGGGCGCTCGGGTCCTGGCCCTGCTCGGCGATTCGGTCACCACCGACCACATCTCCCCCGCCGGTTCGATTGCCCAGGCCAGTCCGGCTGGGGAGTATCTGCAATCCCTGGACGTCGGGCCTCGGGAATTCAACAGTTACGGCTCGCGCCGTGGCAACCACGAGGTGATGATCCGGGGCACCTTCGGCAACGTCCGGCTGCGCAACGGCTTGGCCGGGGGCAAGGAGGGCTGGTTCACGGCGCACCAGCCGGACGGCGAGTTGACCACCATCTACCAGGCCTCGGTGCGTTACCGCGAAGAGGGGGTGCCGCTGATGGTGATCGGCGGCAAGGAGTACGGCTCAGGCAGCTCCCGCGACTGGGCCGCCAAGGGAACCGCGCTGCTGGGGGTGAGGCTGGTTTTGGCTGAGAGCTTCGAGCGCATCCATCGCAGCAACCTGGTCGGCATGGGGGTGCTCCCGATCCAGTTTCGAACCGGAGATACCGCTGCCAGCCTGGGACTGGACGGCACCGAGACCTACTCGATCACCCAGCTCGACCAAACGCTCAAGCCCCGCGCCGAGCTCAGCCTCGCGGTCACAGATGGGGCGGGGCAGACCCGGGAGATCGCGGTGCTGGCCCGGGTGGACAGCCAATACGAGGTCGAGCAGCTGCGCCACGGGGGGGTGCTTCCGATGGTGCTGCGGCAGCTCCTCTCCGAGTAGCCAGCTGGTGAGCTCGACCCACGTCAGCTCACCGGTCGAGCGCGTGCTTCATGGCGCCGGAGCGGCGGGCTCATTGCCCGCGGAACTGGCAAGACTGGGAGCTACCCGAGTGGTGCTGGTGAGCTCGGCGACTCTGGCCAACCAGACCAGCCTGATCTCGGGATTGGAGCAGGCGATTCACTCCACCCACCTGGCCACCTTCACCGAGTTGAGCCAGCACACCCCGGAGGAGGCGGTAGGGAAGCTGGCCCAGCTGCTGCGAGACCTGGGCAGCGATGGCGTGGTCAGCTTCGGCGGGGGCAGCGTGATCGACGGCTGCAAAGCGGCGCTCCATGAAGTCGGGGCCGAGACCGCGGTCCACCTGGCCATCCCCACCACCTTGTCCGGGGCGGAATTCACCGGCAGGGCCGGCATCACCGATCGATCGAGCCACCAGAAGCGCACCGTGGTGGACCGTGGGGCGGCACCGCGGGTGGTTTTCCTGGACCCCGAGGTCACCCTGCTCACACCCGACCAGCTCTGGCTCGCCAGTGGCATCCGGGCGCTCGACCACGCCGTGGAGACGGTCTTGTCTCCGATTCAGGACCCGCTGAGCATCTTCCCCGCCATCGAGGCACTCCGTCGTCTCCGCTCCGCCCTGCCCCGCTGTCGTCGAGATCCCACCGACGTCGACGCCCGCCACCAGTCCCAGGTCGCCGCGTGGTGGGCCGCTCTGGGACTGGCGGGGGTGCCGATGGGCCCCAGCCACGAGATGGGCAAGCTGTTGGGGGCTCCCTTCGGCATCCCCCATGGCATCACGTCCTGTGCTCTCCTGCCAGCGGTCATCGAGGAGACGGCTCGCCTGGAGCCGGACCGGGTGGCCCCCCTCGCGCCAGCATTCGAGGTGCCCGGTCCTCACGAGGTCGCCGGAGCATGCCGCCAGCTGATAGCAGACCTCGGCTTACCCACCACCCTCTCGCAGGCCGGCCTCAGCGAGCGTCACCTGCCGACCTACCTGGAGAGCGTGCCAGCCGAGTGGCGCGATGTGGTGCGAGCCACCTTCTGATCCTCCCCAGGCGGGCCTCCGGCCGGCCAGCGTGAATTCGGCCCGGAACCACCGGCCCGGATCGATCTGGGTTGTCGGCGCGCTTTCACTCGCGGATCGTCAAGTAGTCCTCCCGATTCACTCCCCGGCCTTCAAACCGGGGGGGGGCCGAATCGTGGCCCACGGCGACTGGTGTCGTGGCACCGTCGATGGCTCGCGCCGCGATGTATCGCCCGTCGGTAGTCTTTTCGGTCGATCGCAGGAGCATGGCGGTCAGGGCACGACCCACCTCCGCCAGATCCGACGGGTGGTCAGCACGGCGGTAGTAGGGACAGGAGCCAGCGGATTGGCCAGATACGGCGGCTCGCGTGGGGATCAACCGAGGTTGGTTCTGCTCCAGGATCGCCACCCTGGCTCCTGAACGCGCGGATGAGAGGTCGGCTACGACCCGGCGACTTGAAGATCAGCCACGACTGGCGTGGCGGGCTCGGTTGAGCCGGCCTTGGGACCGGTCCCCGTCCGGGTGGCCAGAACTGAGCCCCCCAGCACCAGGGCGAAGCCAATGTCGACTCCAAACGTCAGGTGTTCATGGAGCACGGCCGCCCCCAAGGCGACCGCGACGGCCGGGTTGACGTAGGTGATCACCGTCGCCCGCACCGCACCCGCCTCGCCAATGAGCGCGAAGAAAACCAGGAAAGCGAGGGCGGTGCAGATGACCCCGAGGGTGATTACCGCAGCGATCACGATCGGGGAAGGCAGGTGACCCGGCCGCTCGAGCAGGCCGGCCGGAGCGTACAAGACGGCGCAGATCACCAGCGAACTGGCCACCACCCCGAGGCTGGGGAGACCGGCCAGCTTCCGGGCCAGGATCTGGGGGCCGACGGCGTAGCCGCAGACCACCACGGCCATCTCCAGCATGGAGCCCACAGTGATCCGGCCCAGGTCGAACCCCAGCACCGCTCCGACGCCAGCCAAACCCATCAGGAGGCCGAGCAGGCGCGCCCCGGTGAGCCGATCCTGGGCCCCGGAGTATCGGACGATCAGCACCCCGACGAGTGGGACTGCCGCCACCAACAATCCCGAGAGGGAACTGGAGATGCGCGTCTCCGCGTCGGCCAGCAGCAACCAGGGAATGGCGATCTCACAAAGGGTGTAAAGCAACAAGGGACGCCACCTGGCCAGCAAGGGACGAATCTGTCCGCGCGCGAGGGCGATCGGCAATAGGAGCAAGGATCCGATCGCCGTGCGCCAAAACACCAACTCGGCCGGGGCCAGGTGGCCCACGGCCAGCTTGATCAGCAGGTACGGGATGCCCCAGATGAGGCACATTGCTGCGAAGAGCAACCACCCACGTCGACTCACTCCCGAGACCTCCATTCCGTACGACTGGATGCCGAGCTACACGCGGGAGCTGGCGGCGACCCACTCGCGTGAGGCTAGCGTTCCCGGACCACCGGCCGCCATCCGGATTTAGCGATTTGGCCAACGCTCCGCCCCCCGGCCGACTCCCCCATCGGCCCCCGCAGACACGAGGTGATCGACCCACTCCTTGGCTGCGCCGGAGGCCGCTCCCCGGTGGCGCCCGGCCAGGGGTCGGGAGAGACGGCCAATGACCTCCCCAAAAAAAATCCGGTTGGGTAAGTGTCCCGGTCCGTCAGCGCCCCGGCCAGGTTGACGCAACAGGGGAGTCCAAACTGTCGGTCGGCGCTGCCGGGCCGCTCGTCCGCCAGGAGGGCTCGAGTTGCGAGGATCGGAACTCAGCCCGAGGTCCGTGGTTATGGGCGAACTTCGTCTCCGGGTTGGGTTGTGCTGCAGCAGGTCGCCCAAGGCACTGGGTCCGTCTCGGCTGCTCGAGGGTCCAGCGCCGGCGGAGGTTGCCCTAGTCGACCTCCGCTCCGCGCGGGACTAGGTCGGGAAGTCGGCGGCCGATCGCCGGTCAGCCTGCTCCGGCGGGCGGGAACAGGTGGCGGCTGATGAAGGCTAGCGCCTGCGGGTA
>Ga0307374_10000263_pt1 | contig 100115 bp, 94 predicted proteins | sample OX3MG_FD_202532 | JGI IMG/M metagenome (GOLD analysis project Ga0307374, IMG submission 202532) | Soil microbial communities from Risofladan, Vaasa, Finland - OX-3 | ecosystem: Environmental > Terrestrial > Soil > Coastal area > Acid sulfate soil | place: Finland: Risofladan, Vaasa | collected...
TCGCGCCACAGGCGCCCACTATCCCCGAAGTTGTGTGGATCAATCCGCCGATCAAGGAGGTGCTCGCTAATATCTAAAACGACCGAGTGTCTCATTCGACCTGACGGGTTCCGGCGTTAGGGCGACCGCGTCTCGCCAGCGGATAAGTGGAATCCGCTGTTCGGACGCACCGGGCCCACCGAAATGAACTCGCATCTTGAATAATCGGAACCTTGGCATTGTGTCAGACATCGACTCAACGGGATTTCGACCACACATTGACGCCACGACGCGTGAAACTTGAGACTGGTGTGGGAGACCCGTCTCAGCAGCTCTGCAACCACGCATGGGGACTCAGTTAGGGGACCATCGGCTCCGACGACGGCCGCCAGTCCCGCCTTATCAGCCCGTACACCCACGAGTCCGAGACCTCGCCATTCACGACGCAGTCTTCTCGAAACGTCCCTTCACGCACGAATCCGAGCTTCTCCAGGACGCGGGCAGATGCCGCGTTGCGCGTATCGGTCTCGGCCTGGACTCGATTCATGTCCAGCGTGTCGAACGCCCACTGCAACAAGGCCCGCGCGGCCTCGGTGGCGTAGCCCTGGCCCCACGCTGCATCGTCGAAGCAGTAGCCCATCGACACGCTACGGTAGTCCGGGTTCCACCGGGTCAGACCGCTCCAGCCGATGAACGCCCCGTCGGAAACACGGTCCACGGCGAGCCGCACCCCGGTGCCTTCCTCGGCGATCTGTCGACACGCCGTTATGAAACGCTCGGCGCGCCGGCGTTCGCTCCAAGGCGGCGCGTCCCAGTAGCGCATCACGAAGACGTTGCTGTGCATCGCGAAGAGGGCGTTCGCGTCCGAGTCGTTGAAGGGACGCAGTCGTAGGCGAGCGGTGTGGAGCGTGGGCGTTGACAAGGACATGCGTGCCATGGTACGTCGCCACGGATGCCACTCACCCACAACCCGACGTTCTTGCGCGAACTCGATAGCAATACCTTTTGGGAGACAGCCAACGTCGAAGAGCGAAGGGTCCTTATCCACGAACTAATCGAATGGGCCAAGGTGTTGCTCGAACGCCCGGAGGTCAAAGTTGCCGGAGGCCCCCAACTAAATGCGCATCATCGTGTAGGGGAGCTCAAGGTACTTGAGATTATTGGTGTCGGAGAATGGCGTACGAGCCGCTCGCACTGCATCGTCGATCGTCGAAGCGTGAACCTGGACCGAAGTTCTCTTCGGGTAGTTTCCGCGAATCTCATCAAAGTCGACGATCGCGATGGTCGTCAATGTTGGTGGACAACGTGATCGCGAACCGTGTCGAGACCAATTTCGCTTTGACGGATCCGACCTAGAGCGATGAGGGGATCAGCGACGCGATCGCCATGGCGATGACGTGGTAGCCAGCGTCGGTGGGGTGGATATTCGGACCAAAGGGAGCCGGCGCACACATCCACGTCAATTTGCACGCCGCGCCCACGTTGCCCGACACCGTGACGCCGTTCGCCAACGAAACCACCGCGTGGACATGATCGGAAAAGGCCTCTCCCACCCTAGCGAAAGGGACGTGGGACGAGCTGTACACACTTTGCAGGACGTCGTTGAGGGTGCGCATCACGTCCACACTGGCGGCGGCGAACGCATGACCGCTGGCGCCACTGAGGGCGTTCGCGTAGAACGGGTCGTAGTGCCCGACCCCGACGAAGGTGACGTTCGGACCCGCGGCCGCCTTCAAGGAAGCGACGACTTGGCTCAACTGCGGTGAAAGCGTCGCGAACTTCTGGCTGAGGCACGTGGCGTCAAAAGCGAGCCCGTCAAAACAAGGAGTAATGGTATTGAAGCCGAGATCGATGGTCACGAGGCCGGTTTGGTTGTAGTGCGCGCGCAGAAAAGCTAGAGCGTCCGAGAGTTGCGTGTCGTTTCCCGTGTAGCAGTGGTCGCCACCGTTAATGAAAGTGTCGACCGACTCTCCCGGACAGCCGAGTTCTGTCAAAGCCAGGCTGACACCGTTGGCTGACGCCATGGCCACGAGGTCGTTGGCGTAGCCGTGAATCGTGGGGTGACCCTTGGGGTCAGTCGGTGTCGGTTGTACGCCGACCGACACCGACGCACCGAGGTCTAAGTAGAAAGCCCGCGTGCCCGTCGCCGCTCCGGCAATTGACGGCGACCACGGAGTCATCACCACCAAAAGCGAGAGGGCGATGGCCAGCGCGGCGCCGCCCACGGCGCTTCGACTGATCCAGCGGTGTAATGGCGGCATGAATCTCGATCTCTCTTCAGTCCCGTCGCCGGCTCAACTCGGCGAGCCGTGTTCCGAACGGGTGGCGAGCGGCGAAGTGAAAATTACTAAGCCCACTTCGAAATCTGATTAGAAAACGCCATGAGGAGCATAAGAAGTTCTCGCAAGTCCGTTTTCGGTGATCACGCTTTGCCCTAGAAAGACGAAGAGGCAAGTTAGGCTTGCCCGGTGCGACAGAACCGTCCCACTAGCCCTGAGAATTTTTCGGTTGGGGCCATTGTTGTTCGGCCGGCGCTACTGGACGACGTGCCCGCTCTCTCGAAATTGGCGAAACGAACCTGGTCCGATGCGTTCGGTGCCAGTGTCAGTGAAAAGACCGAAGCTACGAAGCTGGATGAGGGCCGCTCAGAGGTCTATTTTGAGGCTGCGCTTGAAGAGAACGTGATCTTGGTCGCCGATATGAACGGCGAACTCCTGGGCTACGCAGAGATTGGAGGCGTGCGCATACCGGAAGCCGATGCTCAACCAGGTGACATGAGCCTTCATCGTCTCTATGACGAGACCGCGCTGCACGGAAACGGCGTGGGGCGACAGTTGATGACGGCTTCCCTTGGCCATCGCGCACTCGCGTTGGCAAACCGAGTCTTTCTCCAGGTCTGGTCCGAAAACGCGCGAGCTATCCGACTCTACGAGCACTTTGGATTCCGCGAGGTCGGCACAACGTCGTTCTCGATGGGCTCGGAGGTCATGGAGGACCTGATAATGCGGCTCGATAGAGTCGATTAGACGAAAGTGTCGGAGACCCGACGCAACCTGATGCCGCCTTGCAACAGCGGTCCGACAGACGGCCCCGTCGCCGCCGACTTTCACTGCGAACATCGTTCGTCGCCACTCGTTCCCCCTCTGATTGTATGATTTCACAGCGCGTGACCCAGCGAGGTTGATGGATGAACCTCAGTCCGTCAGGGCCCGTGACGGGGACGAAGGATTTTCAAGTTCGATTGGGGGAGGCACAGATGCGTTGTCCCTCGTGTGAAGAAGAGGCACCCGAAGGCAAGCGGTTCTGCGCGAGCTGCGGCGCTGCCCTCGTCGCGGCGTGCGCTCACTGCGGCGTGCCACTCGTTGAAGGCAAGAGGTTCTGCGGCGACTGCGGAGCCCCGGTGGCGAACGCCCTTTCGCCGACTCGGAAGATCGCCGAACCCGAAGCCATCAACAAGGCACCTACGGCCGAACGTCGACTCTGTTCGGTTCTGTTCGTGGATCTCGTCGGCTTCACCCCGCTCGCTGAGACGCGCGACCCCGAAGAGGTCCGCGAACTACTCAGTCGTTACTTCGATCGCGCCCAGACGATCGTCGTCAACTACGGTGGCACGGTCGAGAAGTTTATTGGCGACGCAGTAATGGCTGTATGGGGCGCCCCGGTCGCCAACGAGGACGACGCAGAAAGAGCCGTACGAGCGGGTTTAGAACTCGTGGCCGCGGTGAGCGAGCTTGGGCGCGAAGCGAGAGTCGAGGACCTCGCCGCGCGCGGGGGAATCGTCACGGGCGAAGTGGCGATAACCATCGGCAAGGTCGCCGAGGGAATGGTCCTCGGTGACACCGTCAACTCGGCTTCTCGGGTTCAGGGCATGGCCGAACCGGGCACGGTATTCGTGGACGAGGCGACGTGGCGGGCTTCGTCGGGGGCGATCGCCTTCGAAGACGTCGGTCCCTTGGCCCTCAAAGGCAAGGCGAAGACTGTTAATGCCTGGCGCGCACTACGCGTGGTCGGCCAGCGGAAGGGCCTCGGCCGCGCCGAACGTCTCGAGCCGCCCTTCGTCGGGCGCGACGACGAACTCCGTCTCGTGAAGGATCTCCTCCACGCCACGGCGAGGGAACAGCGCGCGCGTCTGGTCTCTGTGACCGGCGTGCCCGGCATCGGCAAGAGTCGTCTCGCCTGGGAGTTCCTCAAGTACATCGACGGTCTCGTCGAGGACGTGTACTGGCACCAGGGGCGCTCCGCTTCTTACGGTGAGGGCATCACGTTCGGCGCCCTGGGTGAGATGGTTCGAATGCGCGCGGGCATCACCGAAGCCGAGGACGCCGACTCCTCTCGCTCGAAGTTGACCACGACGATGGCCGAGTTCATCCAGGATGAGGAAGAGCGTCGTTGGATCGAACCTCGCCTGGCCCACCTTCTCGGCCTGGTGGAGGCGCCGACGAGCGACCGCGAGGAACTGTTCAGCGCCTGGCGGACTTTCTTCGAGCGCGTCAGCGCCTTCGGGCTGACGGTGATGGTGTTTGAGGACTTGCAGTGGGCCGACCCGGGACTCATCGACTTCGTGGAGTCGATACTGGAGTGGTCGCGCAACTATCCGATCATGGTGGTGACCCTCTCCAGGCCCGAGCTACGCGACCTGCGGCCCGACTGGGGCGCCGGACAACGTAGCTTCACGTCGCTGCACCTCGACCCCCTCAGCGACGACGCCATGAGAGCGCTGCTCGCGGGCTTCGTCAACGGTCTCACCGGCGCCGTCACTTCGAGCGTGTTGGCGCGCGCCGAGGGCGTACCGCTCTACGCCGTTGAGACCGTACGAATGCTCGTGGACCGCGGCGTCTTGGTGGAAAGCGGTGGCACGTATCGCGTCGAGGGTGAACTCGCAACGCTCGACATCCCCGAGACCCTTCACGCTTTGGTGGCGTCGAGGCTCGACGCCCTGCCCGGAGAGCAGCGCGCTCTGCTCCAGGACGCCGCCGTCTTAGGCACCACGTTCTTGCCGGAATCGCTCATCGCCATCCACGGCGGCGAGAGGACGTCGCTCGACGTCCAGTTGCGCGATCTCGTGCGCAAGGAGTTCCTCGGTTTCGATACCGATCCGAGGTCGCCCGAGCGAGGGCAATACGGCTTCGTCCAGGGGGTGATCGGCGAGGTCGCCGCCTCTATGCTCTCGCGACGCGATCGAACGGCCAAGCACCTCGCCGCGGCGCGTTACTACGCCTCCTTCGACGACGAGGAACTCACGCCCGTCGTCGCGGCGCACTACGCCTCCGCACACCGGGTCGCCCCCGATGAACCCGAGAGCAGCGAGATTGCCGAACGGGCCCGCGAGTGGCTGACCCGCGCCGGGGAACGGGCGATCTCCCTCGGCTCGCCGGAACAGGCGCTCGACCTCTTCGAACAGGCGCTAGAAATCGCCGTGTCCGGAACACCACGCGGTTCACTTCTCGTCTCCGCAGGCGAAGCGTCCTTCATGTGCGGCAACAACGAGAAATCGATCGCGCTGCTCGAAGAGGCGGTGCGAGCGCATCACGAAGCCGGCAACCAGGTGGCGGAGGGCCTCGCAACGGCGAAGCTGGCCGGGTCACTCGCCGCCGCCGACCGCCTCCAAGAGGCGGCGTCGTTGGCCGAGGCCGCTTTCATTGACGCGGGTGAGAACGGCGACCTCCAGGTGCGAGCACTGTTGGCGCTCGCGGTGGCGAACGCCAACAGCCACGGCTTGGATGTGGTGCGTTCCACTGAGTGGTCGGAACTGGCCCTGGCCCTCGCCGAACGGCTCGACGACACCACGCTTTACGCTCAGGCCCTGTACGCACGTTCTTTCGCCTTGTTCAATCTCGGTCGTTACCGCGAGGCCGTCATGCTCGCGCGCGGAATGGTCGCGCTCGCGATCGAAACCGGCTCGTTGCGCGAACAGGCCCGAGCCTCGTTGGCACTAAGTCTCTACGCTCTGCCCGACGACCCTTACGGGGCCTTCACCGCGGCGCTGCAGTCAGCGGAGATCGCCCGTCGCGCGGGCCTGCGCGGGATCGAGGAGAGCAACCTGCTGAACGCCGCCGAGACGGCGATCTCCCTCGGTCTGTGGGAGGAGTCGCGCGTAATGATCACCGAAATGTCAACTCGGGTGGTCCGAAAGGAGTCCACCTCGTGGATCGCGCAACTCTCCGCGATGCTCCTCGCGTTGAGCGGCGAGACCAGTGCCGCCCGGGCCGTCATTGAAGAGGACGCGTCGAGGTCAATGAAGGAGTTCGTGGCCGACGAGACGACGATGATGCACGCCCACGCGATGGTGGACTTCGCGAGCGGCGACTACGAAAACGCCCACAAGACCGCCCAGCGCGCCGTGGCGCTAGACCCGATGGGTATCAACAGTTCCGTGTCTGTCGTTCTAGAGGCCCGTTCGTCGATAGCGATGCGCGACGCGGCGGCCCTTCGTGAGGCACTGGCGTCGGCGCGTCTCTTGCGGGGCCGCTGGATGGCCGCGGTGCGCGCCGAGTTCGAAGCGGGCCTCGCCGCACTCGAAGGTCGCAGCGATGACGCGGCCGAGTTGTACGTCGTGGCGATCGACTCCTGCCGAGTTCTGAACTGCAACCTCGACGTCGCGATCACGGAGCTCGAACTCGTTCATCTACTCGGCCCCGATCACCCTGCGGCCGTCGCCGGGAAGGAGGCGAGGGATATCTTTACCCAACTCGGCGCCGCTCCCTTCCTGGCGCGTCTCGACGCCGCCCAAGCGTCGCGCGAATAAGGCGGCACCATCGTCGTGGTACGTGAACCGACGTGAAAGATCTGCCGCGATGAGTTAGTGCCAGGCCAGTTCAAAGGCCGTGTATTCGCCGCTCAATCCTTTTAAGGCAAACGTTTGCACTGGCGGCTTAAGTCAGCGAGGTCATGACCAGTGTCGGAGACCCGACTTGACAGAAATGCAACCCTCCATTGACGGCTTGAATCTACACACTCGTGACCGGTGTCGAGTATTCGCCGAGACAGCTCTTTCGTCAGCAATTGGACTTGAGGGATTGATGGGTGGGGGTCACAGGCGCGGGTCTAGGCTTTCGAGTACGAAACAGCGGTGCGCGATCCCATATATCTTGATCGGGACGATGTTGGTCTTGGCCTCGGTGGCGGCGCTTCAAAGCGTTTCCAATTCAACTACTGCCTTCGGACGCTTCGGCGACGACTTCAAGCCCTTATCGAAAAGCATGCTCACGAATGGCGAAATGTTATTTACACAGTTACGAATGTCGCAAGTGGCGACCGTGCGTACAACTCCTTTAAATGCCGTTCACGTCGCCGAGGCGTCGTACGGAGCCGGTCGCGGTTCAAAGGTCGTGCTGGTGTCTCTCGGAGGATACATTGACAAAAACCGAATAGTCCACGATTGGATTGGCACCAAGTCGCTGGTACCCAAAGCCACGCCGTCGTATATCGTCAGAATTTTCGAACCCCAGGTCGAAACGGTGGGTCCTTCGAAGAATCACTACTGGAACGTGATTGTCAATGCGAGAAACCGAAGGATAATTTCTACCTTCACGTACAACTGAGACACGGCATGCCGCGCAGAGACACTCCGTCACGGAACTGGCAGGTTGCGCGATCATTACACGCTTGGGCCTTCCTTCAGACTTCGATCTAGGGCCCTGACAGACGGCTGGCGCCGAAGACGGTGTCGGAGACCCGACGCAATGGGTCGGGTACCAGGCACTGGCGACTCTCAACAAAAACGTAGCCCCTGTCGAGTGCCATTCACCTTTCCCTTAGGAAAGAAAGAAAGTACCAGGGGTTTCAATGTGCAGTACCTAGAGATTGTTGGCGTGCCAGCGTCCTTGCCATAAATGTAAAGAATGCCGGGTGCCGGACAGAGAACAGCCTGGGCAGTCCACACAGTCTTGGGTGAGCCTTGCGCGCTCTTCACAACAATCTCGAAGACTGTCTCGTTCTCCACACACGAGAGTGATCTTGACGGTAACGACAAAGTGGGTATTGCGGAGATTTGATTACGCAAGATTGTTGTTTGAGATTTCGTCAAAACTACAGTTTGCGGTTGGGTCGAGGGATGCGCAGCCGAGGAAGCCCCGTAACCGGTGATAGTCACGGTTCCCGTCGACGGCAATGTCATTCCGGAATTAGTGTTCCATGCGTAAGCCGCAATCGCAGTACCCATGATGACAAAAACCAGAGCGACGATGAGTACTCGAAAACGTCGAATCCCACTAGCAAGTCGCTCCGTCGATTGTCCCATTGCCAAGAACCATAGGACTTGGCGTCAATCAGTGATCGACGGAACTATCCATAGTGGACTATGTGTCTGGCCTTGGAGACCCGACGCGACAGTTCTGCCACCTTTCACCGGCGGTTAGAGGCCCCGAAGATCTGAAGTCTAAATTGGATGGCGCGCTCGTCACCGGCGTTCGGCCACTCTCTACGCTCACTATTGGCACGTCTCGTACCGACCGAAGCAGGTCGTCAACCAGAGAGCAAGACCTCGTCGGCGACAGCGGCGGAAAGATGTAGTTGCACAAAATGCCATTGTTCGCCATCGCGTATGGCGACGGCGGTGATTCGCAGTGGGATCGTCACCTGAGGTAATTTCAAGGTGACCCGGTCCGCAACCCACGCCACGGTACCCTCGACCCAAGCCTCGGGGTTCCCAGGCTCAAATGGCAATCCACCGTACTCCTTGACCACATCACGAAAGTGCGTCAAGAACGCTCCACCCTCGTACCAGTCATTCGGCCCGTTGCCGACCAGGAGAGCACCGGGATCGGCCGACACCAGCTCTCCCGCGTCACGACCAGTCCGCAGTCGATCAAGTAACTCCACGGTCAGTGCTTCGACTGCCACACAGCGCTCCACTCGACTCCTCATCTACGTTTCCGTACCTGCATGTTGTCAGGTGCCGCCATCTGGTGCGCGAATCTCGTCGGCCCAATCACACTGGCACCACCCGCTGTCCGCAATTGCCGGATGGGACGTCTGTGGCTCTCCGAACCGTCTCCATGGCTCGAATATGGGATCCTCGTTCAGTTTCGGAGACACGAAGCATCAGATCTGCTGCCACTCATTGGCGGTCGTCTCTATCTTCTTACTCGGTAAACCTCACGGGAGGTTCACGCCACTCAACCCAACTTCCGTGCGGCTGAGTCCAGGCGACCGGAACTCCGTCTTTACTCAGTAGGAAGTCACCCTCGTGCAAGGAAACTTCGTATTCGGGGAGTTGTGAGAGGAGGTTCGGAACCACACCGGCCCCCTCGTTCGCAATCCACGTGGCGCCAAGTGTCTTGATCTCACTCACGAATGCGTCTCTATCTTCGGGTGGCACGTAGGTGAGTACGGCGCTATGAAAGACGACCAAGGTTGCTTCTTCGGGTACGTCATCTACCAAGTCGCCGATTCCTTGTCGCAGGTCGCGGGCAAAGAGATGAGGAGGATTCTCCCGCGCGATCTGGATTGCGCCGCGGAACCGCACGAGGCGGTCTTGATCCCCAGGCCAAATTAAGGCTTCTAGCCATCTGACCGCTTCGCCATCTCGAACGTCGATGGGAGCGAGATCGCACCCCCCTCTCCAAACAATCTCGGGTACGTGAGTTGGTGTCAAGGAGTGGGCGCCCCTAAGTTGACACTGCAAAATGACCGGACTATCTCTGGGTCCAATCTCCCCCGCGCCATAGTCGTAGCGATAGCGGTCTAAAAGAAGGCAGAGGCCAGCACTTGCTCCAACCTCGAACAGAGCGAGGGGCTGAGGCAACGTGAGCAAGAGAGGAAGCAAGGTTGCACAGCGTGCCACCTCGTTCGTCTGCGTACGGAGAGTGAGCATGGTGGCTGAAAGTTCGTCCCAGTGCCCTACGACTTCCTTTCGAAACTTGGCGTAGTCGGTAGCGGTACCGTACAGATAGCGCTCGGCTCCGAGTAAGAGATTCGGCTGCCGCTTCGGCGCGGGTAGTGATGCGATGAGTGCGAGCACCTCAACGTCGCCTCCCACTCCTTCGGATATCTCTTCGTATAGTGGGGAGCGACCACGCGCTTCCAATCGCGCAAATCGCTGATAGGTCTCAGAAACTTCTTGGCTCTGCGCCTCTTCATTCACGTCACCAGTTTTACTTGTAGTGGCAATGTGAGTGGCGCCTATCGAATAGATCAATATACGAAAACACTTCCGGAGATCGTCGGGCCTGGTGTCGGAGAGCCGACGTGCACAATCTCCGACTGGCGGTTACGGCCTTGGGCATGAAATCTCACGCTCGGCAGCAAATCGCCCTCTTGTTGTTCCTCATTTCCCAACGCATTGCACTTGTACTGATGTCGTCTTGTTGGCGCCGAACCAGGCGCGGTGAGTGGCACCACTTCCGTGCGGCCTAATCATGGGGAGGCTGACGACTCATCGTCCCGGCTGGCCAGCTAGACCTGGGTGGTGGTGGCAGTGAGGCTGCGGACGAGCCAGCCGCCGCTGGCCAGTGCAAGTGCGGCGGAAACGAGGTAAATGACCTGGTAGCTGGTGTAGCTGATGGCCACCGAACCGATCGCCTGTAGGGGCGCCTGGAGGCCGAATACGGCGAGGAGCACCGCAGCGGAAACCCTGCCCTGCAGCCCCGGCGGAGTGGCGCGCTGGGCCAAGTTGAGCACCGCCAGAAACACCCACGGCAGCGCGAATCCGAGCACCACCGATCCGGCGATGGCGGCGGGCAGCCAACCGCTGGCCCGCAGCAGGTTGCCCAAGACAAAGTTGGCCGTGCCGATGACCGCCAGCCATCCCTCGCCGATGTGACCGAGCAACCGGCTGCTGGTCAGGCTGGCCACGACGGAGCCCGCGCCGAGGGCTGCGGTGAGCACGCCTAGGAAGCTGGGCGACTTGCCGAGGGCTTGTACGAGGCTGTATTGGGCGGCCACTCCGATACCGGAGATCTCGATCACCAAGGCGCCAATGAGGACCAGGCGCCGGAGTTCAGGGTTCCGCCGGATGTGGTCGATCCCTGCCAGCACGTCAGCGCGCCAGTGCGTTTCCTTCGGGGCGGGCTTGGCCTCATCCAGGCGGATCCGCCAGATCATGAGCGCGGCCACCACGAAAGTGGCGGCGTCGAGCAGCGCAACGCCGCCGCCGCCCACGAGGGCAAACAGTCCCGCTCCGAGCAGAGGGGCGACCAGCCGGCCGGACTCTTGAAGGCCTAGGTTCCAGCCGTTAAGCCGCTGACGCCGTTCGGCGGGAAGCATCTCCACGAACAGGCCATTTTGTGCCGGCCCATTGAGCGTCAGGTCGATGCCGTACCAGGCCATCACGGCGAAGACGATCCAAACCTCCCCGCGCCCGTTCACCGCCAACAGCGGTAGCAGCATCACCGCGGAGAGCGCATTGAGGCCAAGTAGGAAGCGCCGACGGCGGACCCGGTCGGCGACCATGCCAGCGAGCGGGCCGGCGATCGACGGCGCATACACGCACACCGACACGAGCCCGGCCTCGGTGCTGCTGCCGGTGAGGGATTTAACCCAGATGCCAGCCACGAGCGACATGGCACTGTTGCCGATCAACGAGGCCCCCAAGCCGATCAGGTACAGGCGGCCGTTCCGGCCAGCTAGGCGCTCGGCTGCAGCATCTTGGGACTCGGCAGCTGACCCGGCATCAACCGTCGGTGCCACTCAACCCTCCGAATCGATCACCGTAAATAAAACGCGATGCTAGCAAGAAAGGTGCGCGTGTCCATCTGAAGTATGTGTGCGTCGGTACCGGCCGGGTACCGCGGAGCTCGGGGCAACTTTCAACACGTAAGAGTGGATTGGGGACGTCCCCTGATGCACCTATGACTGTCAAGTCGTTGGCCCGACGTGACACGTCTGCAGCCCTGCATTGGCGCTTGGGCTAGGTTCGCCAAAGAGAGAGATTCCTTGACGTTGCCGTTCATGAGATTCCATGGCGATTTGCAAAAGATGCTTACGGAACTTATTAGAAATCAACCTAAAGAGCGGCATTGATCGCGTCGATTAGTTTCTCGAATCTGTCAATCGTTGACGCAGAAAGCTTCGCTATGGACGCGTCAAGGTTCCGAAGAAAGTATGCACCAACGATGCCATGGTTAAAGTCGCTCTTCTTGAATCGCTCGATGCGTTTCACGACGCGATCGGAGCCTTTCAAATCCCCCAATGCGATTGAATCGCCGAACGTTGCGTTGTAAAAATCAAGATATTCTGCCGGCTCAAAGAGGTCTTCAATGTCCGCTTTGCTCACCAAACTGAAGGTATCAATACTCAGAAGTTTCGGTTGATCTAGGCGTCCCCTCTTGATCGCTTCTTCAATTCTTTGATAGTTCGTATTTCCATCAAGGAGTATGACGACGTCCAGCTTGTTTCCAATTAGCGCGATGAAGGTTGGAATGTTCGTAGCACCGCCGGCGGGAATAATCCTTGTGCTATTTGACAAATGATTCCGGCCATTGGCCTCAAGATGTGCCGAAATCGAGAGGATATAAATAAAGTCCGATATTCCTTCGACAATTACGTTTTGATCACCAATAAAGAGACTTTGCGCGATGTCATAGCCGAGGGCGGCTTGGAGAGGAAAGAGAGTATCCGGATCAGTAACGGCGCCGGCATCGTTGATGACCACCGATCCCAGCTTCGGTCCCTGATCTTCTGTGATTCGAGCATGATTTAGTTCGTTGACTCGCACCATGAATGGCGAATGAGTGGAGTAGAGAACTTGGCGATCGGCGGCGAGGCGGTCGTTAATCGTGTCGAGTAGATCCATCTGTGCCCTGGCGTGAAGACTCAATCCCGGTTCGTCTAACAGAAGGATCAAGTTGCGAGTGGACTCGAAATCTAGAAAGGATGCGATGAATGAAACGAACCACTGAAAGCCCGTCGATCTACGATCCAGTCGAGAGGTGAAGTCATGCCTTGTGTCCTCCACGCGAAACTGGAGGAATTTTTGGACTTGGCCCTGCGGGTTGGCTGGCTGAGTTTCGAGGGATACCCGTAACTTCAAATGATCATTTTGATGCCAGAGTTCTTTCACTCTCTTCGTGAGCAAACTTGAAATGCCTTCCAATTCGGCGTTTGATTCCTCAAAATTCCACGTCTCGACCGATGTTGGCGCAATATTGGCTAGCGAAAGGAAGTTGGCGGCGGACTGAATCGAAGGGTCATCGCTTCCATTTTGAATCGCAGCAAAAATCTCACTTACGCTATAACGACCTTGAAGTTGTGCGTAGTTGCTGAAATAGAATGTGCTGGGAAGATCTGAAATCAACTCGGCTCTGATCGCAGAAGTAAGAGTCGTGTGACCACCGAGCTTCGCGGCCATATTTGCTTTCGATGCCGTTGCTTCATCTGACAGATTGACTGATAAGCCGTTCGATTGGTCACGTGCGGCGATCACAGCGTCAAATGCGGTGGTCAATTCAGTCGTTGTTCTCGCAGCTCCAACCGCTTGCTTTAGATCGTCCGAGAGTGCGTCAATGATGGGGGAGGTGAAGACGCCAAAATTTATAGCAATTTCAATGTGAATCTCATTGGGCGCAACATACGTTCTGTAAAATGTAACGCTGCTGTCGCCAAGGATCCCCGAGCCAAATTTGGCATCGATTGCGGTCTTCTCGGAATCATTTAATTCGAACGTGGCGGCAATTGGTCTTGCATCCTTGATGGTGTCTGAAATTTGATGCTCTTTAAGGAGCCAGCGCGGATATTCATCGAGAAGAACCAAAGGACCAATCGGATTCGCCGGGTTAAGGAAATGGAGAGCTTGCAGAATGGCTGACTTACCTGCTTCATTCTTTCCGACCAGGCACGTCACGGTATCTTCAACTGAGACATCGCCAGAATCGACAATATTCCTGAACATCTGGACTCGCAACGATGTCAAACGCATCACGCCCCCTAAAGGTCTTTCCCTGAGGGTAGTGGAATCAGTTGCGGCGAGTCGAGAGGGTGCGTTCCCTGTATCACAGCACCCGCAAACGGCATATCTATATCTCATACTCCGAGACACTGTTGTGGTATCATGCCTCAGTGGCCAGACGAGCAAGAGCTGAGACCTGGGCCGAACGTGGCTTCAAGAACGCGGGGATCATCACCACCAGTCGAGCACTAAAATTTGCGCTGGGTTGGGGACTTTTCATGGCGTCTGAGGGTCACGAGCCAACCAATATCGAAGAATACGCAGAAGTCATGCAGGAGAGCCGGGCGACCGCTTTTCGGGACCAGCAGGCATTTCGCCAGGCGTACCCGGACGAGGAAAACCCCACCCGAATGAACAAGGTGACCGGCGCTCAGGATCGCTACAACGACCTCTACAAGACAATCCAGGACTATAAGAAGTTTGTTCGCGAAGCCCAACCTCTCGTGTACCTCGTCGGCGGCGCACCCGCCGTCTAAGCGTGGCGCCACTTCTCTAGGGGTTGCCCCCCCGGTCGATGTCCGCACTCCGAATCAACTCGGGGTCCCCTTGACGCGCCTGGCTTACATTGTTGTAGTCTGAGATGATGAGACTCGCAGATAGTGACCGGAGTGGTGAGACGGAGTCATCGCCTGGCGTCATCTCTTCTGGTCGCAACGGACAACCGCGTGGACTCACTGAACTGGCCTCGGGGGTGGACGCGCTCTACCTGTCGGGACGCACCGCACTACCCCGGGAACTGCTCGAGCGCCTGGAGGCTGGTCGTGTTGAAGCCGAGGCACTCGACGGGGGCCTTCCCTGCCAATTCGGGAGCCTGCCAATGCTGATCGCACCTCACGCCTTTGGCAAGCACCGCTACAGCCTCGATCACCCCTACGTCCGTATCGGACTTTCTCCCAAGCTCTCAATCCCCGCGCTACGTGTGCAGCCTCGTGCGGAGTTCCTCCACGGCGTAGGGGCGCGTGCGACGGTGGACACTCTCCAGGATCTTCTGGAAAGCGAATGCGGCGCGGTGAAACTTCAGGTCAGTCGGATCGATCTCTTCGTTGACGTACAGGGTTGGCCACTGCGTGGCGACGATCGCACTTCGTTCATCTGCCGTGCGGCAGAGTTGAACACGTCGGAGGTTCACCAGGGTCTCACGGGACTTCAGTTCGGGAGGCGCAGCACCGGGACCATCAACGCGCGCATCTACGACAAGACCGAGGAGTTGAAGCATTCGGGCGCGGAGTACTGGAAGGAAATCTGGGGCGACGGATTCGACCGGGACTTGCCGGTGCATCGCATTGAGTACGAGGTGGCGCGTGGTGCGCTGCGCGAGTTCGGGCTGAACGATCCCCACGAAGTTCTGGACGCGACGGGTGCGCTCTGGGCGTACCTGACCCGGTGGCTCTCACACCGTGTGCCCAGTGGAGACAGCAAACGCTCACGTTGGTCAGTTTCGCGCTACTGGGAAGACATCTCCCGCGCCAACCTCACGGATGGCAGTTGGGGGCTCGAGCGCACTTACGGAGGCTCCCAGCGTGGCGAGATGGGTAAGATCCTCCCCGCCCTCATGGGTTACCTGGCACGCTTTGGCGCACTGAGTGACTCCTACTCCGAAGAGGAAATGCTGGAGAACCTGAGGTCCTTCGTCACTCGCTACGCCAAGTACACGCACACCCCGATGGAGTACCGCATACGCCAGAAGCGCCGTGAACTGGGCCTCTTGTGAGCACCGAACCCGACTACGAACGAGTGGTCGAGGTCCTGACGCGGATCGCGCTGCGCATTCTGGTGCAAGATGACGAGAACAAGAAGGGAGGACTCAGTGCTCACAGTGGCGTACTGCCGCGTGTCAACGGACGAGCAAGCCGAAGAAGGCTTCTCAATCGAGGGCCAGGTGGACAAGCTCCGGGCGTACTCGGCGCTACATGATCTGGGCGAGGTCATGGTCATCACCGACCCGGGCCTCTCAGGAAAGAACCTGAAACGCTCGGGGCTGCAAGAACTCCTGGCGATGGTCGAAGTCGGGCACGTCCGTCACGTTCTGGTGTGGCGCCTCGATCGGCTCTCGCGCAACTTGGGCGACCTCATCTTGCTAGCCAATAAGTTCGCCGAGTCCGGAGTCGCACTGCATTCGGTTTCAGAGAACCTCGATCTGTCCTCGGCCGCGGGTCGCATGTTCTACAACATTCTGGGTACCTTCGCGCAGTACTTCCGAGAGCAGCTCTCGGAAAATGTGAAGATGGGCAACGAGCGCGCGGTCAAAGAAGGCACCTGGATCAACCGACCCAAGACTGGCTACGACCTCGTCGAGGGTGAACTGATCGCGAACTGCGACGCGGTGCGCGTCCAGGAGTGCTTTCGTCTGCGTGCCAAGAACTACAGCTACCGCGCCATTGAAGAGCGCACTGGGTTCAACTATTCGCTGGTGTGTTCCATTCTCAAGTCACGGGTTTACCTGGGTGAAGTCCTTCATAACGACGTGTGGTCGCCCGGACGCCACGAGGCAATTGTGACCGAGAAGGAGTGGAACGCCGCCCACCGTGGTCTCAAAAAGGGCGTTCAGCCGTCGAACGATTTGCTTTCGTCGCGCGTCATCTGCGGCCTCTGTGAGCGTCGCATGGTTGTCACCCAGAATGGCAAAGGTTCCGTGACGTACAGGTGCTGGCATCGCGGTCAAGGTTGCAGCCAGCCCGCCAGGAGCAACAAGGGACTCGTACGAGCTGCGGTGTTAGGCATGGGGTTGCTCGGCAACGACGAACGGCTCCAGGAGACCATCCGCAAGAAGCTGGCCGGAGGGTCGCGGAGGCACCCCGGAGGGGCGCGCCGCGGTCGCCGGCCACCTGCTGCGGTGACGCTCGGAACGTTGTCGGAGGAACGCGGCAAACTCCTGAGGCTCTACTACGAGGGTGGTATTACCGTCGAAGGCTTCCGCGAAGAGGAGCAGCGCCTGGTTGCCGCCATCGAAGCGGCACGCGAGCAGTCGGTTGACGAGCAATTGGAAGACCAGGCGTTGAGCGACCTCGAAATGAAGTTCGAACAGGTCGCTACCCTCCTGCGCGAACTCGATATTGATATGTTCTGGGAGTCGGCCAACGTCGAAGAGCGAAGGGTCCTTATCCACGAACTCATCGAGTGGGTGAAAGTGTTTCCCGATCATCTGGAGGTCAAGGTTGTCGGTGCCCCGCAACTGAATGTGATGCTTGGCGAGGTCGGGCTTAAGGTACCGGAGATTGTTGGTGTCGGAGACGGGACTTGAACCCACACGCCCCTAAGGGCACCAGCCCCTCAAGCTGGCGCGTCTGCCTATTCCGCCACTCCGACGCGGATTCCACTCTAGCCGTTTACGCCAATTCGAAAATTTCTAAGTCGTCGGTGCCAACGGAGCAATCGACCACGTAGGGAGTTGATCCACGAATCCCGTTACGGTGAAACTGTTCTGCACGGTGACAAGCGTGCTCGTCCACACCGCCAACGACGGCGCCGTGAACAGTGGTCGAACCCAGTAGTCCTTCATAATTATCTGGTCGAGCTTCAACCACGTCGCGGCCGCGGTGACGGGATTGAAGATCGTTGACGCTTGATTGAAGAGCGTCGTGAGGGCGACACTTCGTACGCCACTTGGGTAGGTGTTGGCGTAGGCGGGCCCGGCCCACGAACGCGCAGCGTACGACGGTGTCGTCAGCGTCGGGCGCGCGAACACCGCAACGTCGGCGTCACTCGTTGCAGCGGCTTGCGAGGCCTGGATTTCACTGTTCTCGTGCATGACCGTCGTCGAAACACCCAGTCTCATCCAGTAGTTCTTAATGAGTGTGGCCACCGTGCGGTCGAGAGCACTCGGCCCCACGGCCAGTCGAACGCTCAATAGTTTCCCGGCGCGGTTGAGCCAACCCGACGCCGTCCGGTGATGGCCGCTCTGCACGAGTTCGTCGACGGCGCACGCCGAGCAGTCACTCAGTCCGTTGGCCGCTCCGTTATTGGTGATGGTGGTGGTCGGCTGCTGTCCAACAGGGCCCACACCAGTGGTCCCGGGATACTGACTTTGACCCTGGGAGTAGATCGCCGACGCCGCGACCTGAGGAACGAGCGTCACGGCGCCAAAGCGATGGTCAATGAGAGATTGACGACTTATCGACCAGCTGAGCGCCTTACGAACCGCGACGTTTCGAGTGAAATAGCTATTGGGCGCGAAGGTCAACTCTTCGATGTTGCTCGACGACGCGATACGACTCAACAGTGAGGGCCGTGCGCTGACGGTCTGAACCTGCGCGCTCCCGACCGCGAGGGAGTAGCCGGCGTAGACGGCGTTCCTGGTGGAAGGAAGTGTCTGCTTGTCCGTAATGACGATACGGCCAAAGCGGTTGGGGTCGAGTGGCCAGTTCGTGTTCATATTGAGTACTACTCGATTGCTCGACGCACTCGTCACTCGATAAGGACCAAGTGAGGGTTTCGTCAGGAGACTATGAATAGCGCAGCCCATCGGCGGCCCGATTGACTCAACGTCACGAAACAGTTGATCCCAGTCGGCGTAGGCGCTCGAGAAGACGGCCGTCACCGTGAGAGCGTTGTGCGAGAGCGTCAGTGACTTAATCGCACGGTACCCGTCACTGGTCACGCTGGCCAGTGACCTCGCTCGTTGCCACCAACTCACGAGATCGTGGCCGGTAAAGGCGACGCCGTCGCTCCAGTTCTGGCCCGCAGCGATGGTGTAGCGCACGGTCTCTGGCTGAAGTGAGGTCAACTCCGCCGAGGCGATTGCTCCGTTTTCGCCCACCAACGTACCATTGGCGCCCGTGACAAAAGCCGACGGGCGCACGAGATCGAGGATTGCGTTCGACGTCGGCGTCGCGCCCGGGTCGAGGTAGGAACACCCGTTAAAGGGCCCCGGCAAGGAGAGCAGGAGCGTGTGCGCGTTTTCGTTCGCGTTAATGACGATCGGCGAGGCGTTCGACAACGTCACGGGTACCACGAAGACCCCTAGAACAAGCAGGGACAGAACCAGCGCGCGCCAGCCTCGACGCGAGACCATTCTCGTTACTGCAGGCGCAGGTCGAGCGTCAGCGTCGCGAAGGTGAAGACCAGCGCGACGGCGATCGTGATGCGGTCCAAGTTGCGCTCGACGACGGTCGAACCGGTCGCGGCGGCGCCCATCGAACCACCCATCAGGTCAGAGATTCCTCCCCCACGCCCCGAGTGCAACAGGACGAGAAAGACCAGCCCCACGGCCGACAGCGTCTCAATTGTGATGATTGCCCAGGTAAACATTGGGTCCTCCGATTAGCGCTTAATAGCGTAGCAGTCGTCGCACGCTCGCAAAATGGCGGCGAACGAATCTGCTTTCAAACTGGCGCCCCCGACGAGAAAGCCGTCCACGTCGCCCTCGCGTACGAGCGCGCCCGCGTTCTCGGCGTTGACCGAACCACCGTAGAGCACTTGAGGAGCAGCGAAGGAAAGGGAGCGGAGCACGCCGCGAAGGTGGGCCATCATGTCGCGCACTTGCTCTGAGGTCGCGTTCACGCCGGTGCCGATTGCCCACAGGGGTTCATAGGCGACAGTTACCAACGCGTGGAACCTCTCGTCGACTCCCTTCAGGGCGCTGTCGAGTTGGGCCGTGACGAAGGCGTCGTGGTCACCGCTCTCACGAATCAACAACTCCTCACCAACGCAGAGCACCGCGTGAAGGCCACTACCCACGACGGTGTTGAGCGTCTGCGCCACCACCGCGTCACTCATGGCGTAGTTGACTCGTCGCTCGGAGTGACCTACGAGCACCCATTCGACGTTGAGACGTTTCAACATCGACGCGGAGATCTCGCCGGTGTGCGCCCCGTTTTCAAAAGGGTTGACGTGCTGGGCACCGAGACTGAGGGCGAAGCGTTCGGAGTCAATGATCGAACTCACGGTGCGCAGATCCACGAAGGGCGGCGCGACAACGACGTCCGTGTGTTCTACGGGTCGATTCTTAAGCAGAACGCCGAGTTGTTGGACGAGGTGGAGGCTCTCGACGAAGTCGAGGTTCATCTTCCAGTTTCCAATGACCAGGGGACGACGGGGCGTCATCTAATTCCACGCACTTTCACGAAGGGCCCTAAGGCCGGGTAGGTCGCCGAGCTCGACGAGCTCTAAGGACGCGCCGCCGCCGGTGGAGACGAAACTCACGTCATCTTCGAGCCCGTACGAGCCGAGCGCGGCAACGGAGTCGCCGCCGCCGACCACACTGACACCCGGCGACATGGCGATAGCGCGGGCCACTGCTTCGGTGCCGGCACCGAAACGGGGATCCTCAAAGACGCCCATCGGTCCATTCCAAAGTATCGTCTCGGCGGTGGCGATTGCGTTGCAGAAGATCTCAATCGAGATCGGTCCAATGTCGAGACCCATAGAACCCTCGGGGATGTTCTCGTCGAAGGACAGTGCACTTTCGGCTCCGGGGCCTGGACCGAACGAAGAACCCTCCTTGAGACCACGAGCGTCAACGGGTATCAAGACGTTGCCGCCTTCGAGCAACGTCGCACACTCCTCGACGTAGGACGCGTCAAAGAGCGAGCCACCTATTGTCCGGCCTTCGGCGACGGCGAAGGTGTAGGCCATTCCCCCACCGACAATAACGACGTCGGCCTTCTGCGCGAGGACCTGCATAATTGCCAACTTTTCCTTAACCTTGGCGCCCCCGACGACGGCCACGAAGGGGCGAACGGGTGAGTTGAGAAGTCCGAGAATAGTCGTGACCTCACGCTGGACGTTCGGCCCAGCGGCGCTGGGCACCAACGTCGGCGGCACCATGATCGACGCGTGCGCTCGATGCGACGCCCCAAAGGCCTCATTGACGTAGTAGTCAAAACCTTCGATCAACGAGGCGCCAAAGACTGGGTCGTTGGCCTCTTCACCGGGATTAAATCGAAGATTCTCCAGCAAGGTCACCTCAGGCTGGAGCGTCTCTAGACAACGACGAAGTGGGGCCACGCTGTAGCGCTCGTCGACCCGGCCACTCGGTCGACCAAAGTGGGTGCACGCCACCACCGTCGCACCTCGCTCGAGTAGATCCTCGAACAGCGGCAGGGCGGCGCGAAGGCGAAAGTCGTCAGTGACGGTCAACACCCCGCCAATGTCGGCGACCGGCACGTTGAAGTCAACGCGCACGAGCACCCGTTTTCCTTCGAGACTCCCCCACCGCTCAAACGACGGCAACGACTGATCCACGGCGTTACTGGCCAATGTGCAGCGTCAAGTCAACGAGACGACTCGAGTAACCCCACTCGTTGTCGTACCAACCAAAGACTTTGATGAGGCTCTTCTGCTCATCAATCGCTAGGACCATGGTCATCAATGAGTCAAAGGTGCACGACGCGGCGCTACCCACAATGTCGGAGGAGACGATCGGGTCCTCGGTGTAGACAATGACGCCCTTCATCGATCCCTCGGCGGCTGTTTTGAAGGCGGCGTTGATCTCTTCGATGGTGGTCGAGCGCACGATGGCCGTGAAGTCCGTGATACTGCCGTCGGGCGTGGGTACGCGCAGTGACGTGCCGTCGAGCCGTCCCTTCATCGAGGCCATCACGAGACTCGTGGCCCGCGCGGCGCCCGTCGTCGAGGGCACGATGTTGATCGCTGCGGCTCGTGCTCGACGCAGGTCGCCGTCGCTACGCGCGAGGTCGAGGATGTGCTGATCGTTGGTGTAGGAGTGCACGGTCGTCATGAGACCCACATCGACTCCCAGGGCGTCGTCCAAGACCTTCACCATTGGCACGAAGCAGTTGGTCGTGCACGACGCGTTACTGACAACGAAGTGGATTTCGGGGTCGTAGGTGTGTTCGTTCACACCAACGACGAACATCGCGTCGGCGTCACCCGAGGGCGCCGAGATAATGACGCGCTTGGCGCCGGCCTCGAGGTGGCGCGCCGCCCCCTCTCGACTCGTGAAGTGTCCCGTTGATTCAATGACGACGTCCACACCGAGCTCAGCCCAGGGCAGATCGGAGGGATTGCGTTCGGCCAAAACCTTTAGGGTCGCTTCGCCCACGCAGATTCCTTCGTCGCTCACCGAGACGGGCGTGTTGAGCCGGCCGTGGGTTGAGTCGTACTTCAAGAGGTGAGCGTTCGTTGCCGGTGGTACGAGGTCGTTAACCGCGACTATCTCGATGTTGGGATTGCCCAGCGACGCACGCAGGTAGTTCCTCCCAATACGGCCAAATCCGTTAATGCCTACTCGTGTTACCACTGGCTCCCTTTCACTTCGTCGGTCTCTAATCTTCGCACTTCGTCGAGCACGGCTTTCGCCAATTTTTGCACATCGTGAACGAGCCCATTGTCGGTGACTATGTCCACGAGAGCAACGGGCAGTGTGCACGCCCCGCTCGCAAAGGTCGACGAACTATCGACCATGACCACATCGGGTACCACCCCGTGGCGAGCGAGGGCGTCCACGTGGTCCTGGAGCGTGAAACCATCGGTCTCGGGATACTGGGTGCGCAGATTCGCCACGTAAATCTTTGTGGCTTTCGTCCCGGCCAGTGCCTGGGTGATCCCGGGCACCACGCAGGCCGCTAACACGCTCGTGAAGAGCGATCCGGGGCCAATGAGCACCACGTTCGCCCGTTCGAGGGCCTCGACGGCCGCGATGGAGGCCGCGGCGTTAGCCGGTTCGAGGCTGATGCGGCGAATCGAGGACGAGCGGGCCACCTCACTTTGGCCGCGCGTGTCGCCTTCTTCGGTGGTGGCGAGTAAGACCACGCCCTCGACGCTCGCCGGCACGATGGTGCCCGTGACACCCATGACCTGGGCGAGGGCCGCGACCGACTCTTCTAAGTTGCCGGTCGCGTCGATCAGCCCCACGAGCAGGAGATTGCCCACCGCGTGGCCCTTGAGTTCACCGACACGAAAGCGGTGTTCAAAGGACGCCGTGAGGGGATTCTCGGGGTCGGCGAGGGCGACGAGACACTTACGAAGGTCGCCCACCGCCGCGACATTCAACATTGCGCGCAGTCGCCCCGTCGAACCACCGTCGTCCGCGACCGAGACCACGCCGGTCACCTCGAGGGAGATCTCCTTGAGGGCGCGAAGCGAGACGGCGGTACCGTGGCCGCCACCCACCGCGACGACTCTCATCGAGCGATGTCGCGGTGAAACACGGCGTTGTCGAGGTCTAAACGCCGGCGAATCTCTTCCGCAATAGCCACGCTGCGGTGACGTCCTCCGGTGCAGCCAATCGCGATCGAGAGATAGGACTTACCTTCCTTGGCGAAGGCCGGAATCTGCCACTCGAGCATCCCCACCACGTCACGGAGAAAGTGCTCCGCGGGCTCTTGGTCGAGCACGTAGGAGGAAACCGCCTCGTCAAGCCCGGTCAACGGGCGAAGCTCTTCGATCCAGTGAGGATTGGGCAGAAAGCGACAGTCAAAAACGAGGTCCACGTCGCGCGGAATGCCGTAGGTGTAGCCAAAGGTGACGAGCGACACGCGCAGCGACGCCATCGTGCTCGCGTCAGTAAAGGTCTCGACGATACGCCGGCGAAGTTGGTTGGTGTTAATTGAACCGGTGTCGATGACCAGATCGGCCGCGTCGCGAATGGAGGAAAGAAGGGCTCGCTCGCCGGCTATAGAGTCCGCCAGAGTCGGCGCGTCGAAGGAGTGACGGCGACGGTTGCCTTCGAAGCGGCGGATGAGGACGTCGTCGGGCGCGTCGAGAAAGAGAATCTTGGCGTTGTCGTGGCGCAGTTGAAGCTCTTTTTCGACGGCCAACACGGCGTCGGGTTGCACGCCACCGGAACGTCCAACGATGAAGGCCACACCGGCGTGTTCGTGCGAACCCGTCGAGGCCAGTTCAGCGACGCGCACGACGAGTTCTAGGGGCAGATTGTCGATAACGAACCAGCCGAGGTCCTCGAGGGCCGCCGAGACCGTCGAGCGTCCGGCACCCGACATTCCCGTCACCAGCAACACCTCACTCATCGGGGCTCTCCTTCGTGGGGCGCGGGGCCGAGGGCGCCTGTAGATGATCGTAGAGCCTGGTCGCCACGTCACTCGGTAGCCACGCAAGGGCGTCGAGTTCGTCGAGGGTGGCCTGGCGAAGGGCGTTGAGCGAACCAAAGACTTCTAAGAGTCGCTCTCGACGCGCGGCACCGAGCCCTTCGACGCCTTCTAACGAAGAAGCGACCATCGACTTTCCACGCTTCGAGCGATGAAACGTAATCGCGAAGCGATGAGCCTCGTCGCGCAGTCGCTGCACCAGATAAAGACTCTCACTACCTCGCTCGAGGGCAATGGGAGAAGAGCTGCCCGGACGGTAGAGCAACTCTTCTCGCTTGGCGAGCGCGACGAACTCCACGAGACCACCCAGGCCGAGCGTTCGCGCTGCCTTCTCCGCCGCGTGCAACTGGGGCAGTCCTCCGTCAATGATGATGAGATCGGCGCGGCGAAACTTCGAGTTCCCCTGAGGCTCTTCCCAATGCGTCAGCCGACGGCGCACCACCTCTTCCATCGCCCCAACGTCGTCATTGCCGAGAACCTCCTTGACGTTGAAGTGCCGGTAGTCCTGCTTTATGGGAAGTCCGTCTTCGAAGACCACCATGGAGCCGACGTAGTTGGTGCCCTGAAGGTGGCTCATGTCAAAGCACTCCACCCGGTAGGGCGGCTGCTCTAGGGAGAGCGCGGCGCCCAACTCTTGAAGGGCGCGCGATCGAACGTTGTGATCGGCCTGGCGGCGCAGCGAGTCTCGATTGATCACGGCCCGTGCGTCGTGGATCGCGAGTTCGAGCACGCGCCGGCGCTTTCCGCGCTGAGCGGTGAGCACCTCGACGGGTTTGGTGCGAACGTCGTTCAGAAACTGAGAAATTAGTGGGGTCGCGAGCGACGCGCGCTCGACGATGACGACCGCGGGAACCGATTCGGCGTCGAGGTACATATCGGTCATGGCGTTTTCGAGAATCTCGCGATCGTCCTCGTCCATCGAACGATCAACCAAGTGCACGGTACGTCCAATAATTCGTCCGAATCGAACGCGAAAGCGCACGATCGCCGTTCGACTTCCCTCGCTCGCGAGCGCGATGACGTCGAGATTCGAGTGGTCATCGAGCACGACGCTTTGCGCGCCGGCGGCCCGATCGAGGGCTTCGAGTCCGTCACGGGCCTTTGCGGCGGCTTCGTAGTGCTTCTTCTCCGACGACTCCTTCATCTGAGCCTGAAGGTGATCGCGAAGTTGGCGCACGTCGCCTTCGAAGAAACGAGCCCAGGACTGGGCTAACTGCAGATAGCCCTCGGGATCGATGGCGCCCACGCAGGGACCCGAACACTTACCAATGTCGTAGAGAAGGCAGGGGCGATTGATACGTTGCTGGTAGTTGAACTTGTGGCGCGAACAAGAGCGAAGTGGGAAGGCCTGGAGCAACTCATCCATTGTGACGCGTAAGGCTCGTACGTCGACGTAAGGTCCGAAGTACCGCACACCCTTTACGTGGGCGCCGCGCGTCGTGTAGGGAGCGGCGAACGGGGTGCGAAAATCCAGCGCCACGAAAGGAAAGCTCTTATCGTCCTTCAGCCGCATGTTGTAACGAGGTTGGTTCTCTTTGATCAGTTCGTTTTCCAGTATCAAGGCGTCGAACTCACTCGGGGTGACGATCCACTCCACCGCCGCCGCCTCGGCCATTAAGAGCTGCGTCTTTTCACTTAGCGCGTCGCTTCGTTGAAAGTAACTCGACAGGCGATGCGCGAGTACCTTGGCCTTACCCACGTAGATGACCGCGCCACGCTCATTGCGAAACAGGTAACAGCCACTCTGACGCGGGATACCCGAAGGCTTCGCCAGCACTAGCCCTGCCCGTGACCTACGAGTGCCTCTTTAAGTACCGTTCCCGTCGCCGTCATCAGTTGCGCGATCTCTTCGGGCGTTCCTTCGCCCACGATGAGACCACCGCGTCGTCCACCCTCTGGACCAAGGTCAATAACCCAGTCGGCGGTTTTAACGACGTCCAAATTGTGCTCAATGACGAGCACGGTGTTGCCCTGATCGACCAGTCGGTGCAACACGTGGAGCAGTCGATTGACGTCCTCGAAGTGCAGCCCGGTCGTGGGCTCGTCCAACACGTAGAGGGTGTGGCCCGTTGGTCGACGGGCCAGCTCGGTCGCGAGCTTCACGCGCTGGGCTTCGCCACCCGAGAGCGTGGGTGCTGGTTGACCGAGACGAACGTAGCCGAGGCCCACGTCCATCAAGCTCTGTACGTGGCGCAGGATTGAGGGTTGGCGATCAAAGAACTCAATCGCCTCGGCGATCGGCATATTGAGGACGTCGCTAATGGTCTTACCCCGATAGAGAATTTCGAGCGTCTCACGGTTGTAGCGCGCTCCGTCACAGGTATCGCAGTTCACGTAGACGTCGGGTAGGAAGTGCATCTCGATCTTGATCGTGCCGTCCCCGGCGCAGGCCTCGCACCGTCCGCCCTTGACGTTAAAGGAGAAGCGTCCAGGCTGATAGCCACGAATCCGCGACTCCTGGGTCTCGGCGAAGAGTTTTCGAATCTTGTCGAAGACCCCCGTGTAGGTGGCGGGGTTCGAACGAGGGGTCCGACCAATGGGCTGTTGATCGACCGCGACGACCTTGTCGAGGTACTTCACGCCGAGAATCGTGTCGTGATCGGCGACGGTGGTTTTGGCCCGATTGATCTGGCGCTCCAGCGAAGCGAGCAGAATCGCGTTTATCAGCGATGACTTGCCCGAACCCGAGACGCCAGTCACCGCAACGAACTCACCGAGGGGAATGTCGACGTCCACGTTCTGCAAATTGTTCGCCCGCGCGCCCTTGATAGTCAGTTTCTTGCCGTCGCCGGCGCGACGCGAAGGAGGAACCGCAATGGACTTAGCGCCCGAGAGGTACTGACCAGTGATGGACTTCTTGTTCTTCAGTAAAGCTTCGTAAGTACCGGCGTGCACGATCTCGCCACCGAACTCCCCCGCGCCCGGTCCGATGTCGACTATGAAGTCCGCGAGTCGAATGGTCTCTTCGTCGTGCTCGACCACGATGACTGAGTTGCCGAGGTCGCGCAGACGCTCGAGCGTGGCGATAAGGCGTCGATTATCACGCTGGTGGAGACCAATCGACGGTTCATCCAACACGTAGAGCACGCCCACGAGGTAGCTCCCGATCTGACTGGCCAAGCGAATTCTCTGGGCTTCACCACCAGAAAGCGTCGCCGAGGCGCGACTGAGCGTGAGGTAGTCGAGCCCCACGTTAAGGAGGAACGTCAATCGCTCCACGATCTCTTTAATGACTTGGTGCGCAATCGTCTCTTCGCGCTTGGTGAGCTTGAGCTGAGCGAAGAAGTCAATGGCTTCATCGATGGTGTAGAAGTTCACTTCGGCGATGTTGCGACCGTGCACGCGAACCGCCAGGACCTCGGGCTTAAGACGCTGGCCCTTGCACGTCGTGCACTCGACTTCACGCATGTACTGTTCGGCCTGCTCGCGCGACCAGTCACCGTCGGCGTCGCTTCGCTTGCGATCGAGCCACTCGATGATGCCGTTGTAGGTGGTCTCGTAGGTCCGTACCCGTCCGTAGCGATTCTTGTACTTCACCGGAACCGATTTAGAGTCGACCCCGTAGAGAATCAACTTCCGATCCTTCGCGCGCAGTTTTTTCCACGGCGTCTTCACGTCGAAGCCACCTAACGTCGCGATGCCCCCAATAAGGCGTTCAAAGTACTTAAAACGCGCACCGGACCATGGCGCGAGTGCGCCGTCGGCCAGAGAGAGCGAGCCGTCGGGCACGACAAGCTCTGGGTCGACTTCAAAGCGCGTACCCAGTCCCGTGCACACGGGGCAGGCGCCGTAGGGCGAGTTGAAGGAGAAGTCGCGCGGCGCGAGCTCGCTGAAACTTATGCCACAGTCACTGCAGGCCATCTTCTCAGAAAACTGGACGGTCTCGTCGGTGTCGAGAAACAGAAACTTGACGACGCCCTTGGTGAGTTTCAGTGCGGCTTCCACGGACTCCGTGAGGCGTTGGCGATTCGTCTTCTTCACCGTCAATCGGTCGAGCACCACGTCGATGGTGTGAAGTTCGTAACGGGCCAAAGTCAGCGAGTCGCGTTCGGAGAGCTCCATCACCACGCCATCCACTCGCACTCGAGAGAATCCCTGCCCCGCGAGTTCGCTCAACAGCGTGCTGTACTCCCCCTTTCGCCCCTCCACCACGGTCGCTAGAACGAGAAATCGCTCGTCGTCGGGGCGGGCGAGGACCTGATCGACAATCTGTTGAGGGGTTTGGCTCGAGATGGCCTTGCCGCAGCTGGGACAGTGGGGAACGCCAATGCGCGCGAACAAGAGTCGCAGATAGTCGTGAATCTCGGTAATTGTGCCCACGGTCGAACGGGGATTTCTCGAGGCGGTCTTTTGGTCGATGGAGATGGCCGGTGAGAGTCCTTCAATGAATTCCACGTCGGGCTTGTCCATCTGACCGAGAAACTGGCGGGCGTAGGCCGAAAGACTCTCGACGTAGCGACGCTGCCCTTCGGCGTAAATCGTGTCAAAGGCCAAGGAGGACTTGCCCGATCCCGAAAGTCCCGTAAAGACCACTAATTGGTCGCGGGGAATCTCCACGGAGAGGTTTTTCAGGTTATGAACCCTCGCACCTTGGACCCGAATCGACTTAGACATAGAGGGAATCTACCGGTTACTCGGCGCTCATCAGGCCGTCACCGGGCGCGATGGTCTGGCGCTGGAGGTTCTGCAAAGTGTCACGCAGCACGGCCGCTTCCTCGAATCGGAGTTCACCCGCGGCGAGCAGCATCGCCTCTTCGACGCGCGCAATCTCGAGACTGAGATCGTCGGGAAGAAAGTCGTCGAGCGAGGAGATGCCGTGCGACTTTTGCGTTATCTCGCGAGGCGGTTCGCTGCGCAGTCGATTCAATATATCGGCCACGTTCTTCATCACGGTCGTTGGTTCGATACCGTGTTCCTCGTTGTAGGCAACCTGCATGAGACGGCGTCGTTCGGTCAAAGATATCGACGCCCTCATCGAGTCAGTCATGCGGTCGGCGTAGAGAATGGCTTGGCCGTTCGAGTTTCGGGCCGCTCGACCGATCGTTTGAGTGAGGGCGCTGCGTGATCGCAAGAACCCTTCCTTGTCGGCGTCGAGAATCGCCACGAGCGATACTTCGGGTAAGTCGAGACCCTCGCGCAGCAAGTTGATGCCGACAAGTATGTCGAACTCGCCGAGTCGCAGGGAACGAAGAATCTCGATGCGCTGAATAGTGTCAATGTCGCTGTGCAAGTACTGCACGCGGTAGCCGCCCTTGGTGAGAAACGTCGTGAGATCCTCGGCCATTCGTTTGGTGAGTGTCGTAATCAGCGCGCGTTCGCCTCGTGCGATCACCACGTCCAGGCGCGAACGCAGGTCATCGATCTGGTTCTTGGTCGGTACCACGAACACCTCGGGATCCAAGAGACCCGTAGGGCGAATGACCTGTTCGACGATCTGATCGGAGTGCTCTATCTCGTAGGGCCCCGGCGTCGCCGAGACGAAGACCATCTGAGGAACGAGTTCCATGAACTCGTCAAAGTTCAGTGGACGGTTATCGAGAGCGCTCGGTAAACGAAACCCGTGTTCGACGAGTGTCAGTTTGCGCGAGCGATCCCCGGCGTACTGACCGCGCACCTGGGGCACCGCGACGTGCGACTCGTCAATCACGACGAGAAAGTCATCGGGAAAGTAGTCGAGGAGGGTAAAGGGCCGTTCGCCAGGCTTTCGACCATCTAGGTGCGCCGAGTAGTTTTCGATACCCGCGCACACCCCGGTCTGTTCGAGCATCTCGAGATCGTGTTCGGTACGCGAGCGCAGTCGCTGAGCTTCCAGCAGCTTGCCTTCGGTCTGAAACGTTGCCAGCTGCACTCCGAGTTCCTCTTCAATCGAGCGACACGCTCGTTGCAACGTGGCCACGCTCGTCGCGTAGTGAGTCGCCGCGAAGAGGGTGAACTCCTTGACGTTGCCCCGGCTCTCTTGGGTGACGGGATTGAAGAAGGAGATCTCTTCAATAGCGTCGTCGAAGAACGACACCCGAACCGCCTCGTTGCTGTAGGCCGGCTGGAGTTCTAACGTGTCGCCCTTCATACGAAAAGACCCCCGGTCGAGCACGAGTTCATTACGGTTGTACTGCATCTCCACGAGTCGCCGAAGTAGGGCGCGCTGATCGAAGGAGGCACCTACTTCGAGGGGCAACATTCGTTCGCGATACTCAATGGGCGAACCGAGACCGTAAATGCAGGACACGGAGGCGACGACAATCGTGTCTCGGTGCGTCAACAGCGACGAGGTCGCGGCGTGGCGAAGTCGGTCAATCTCTTCATTGACCGAACTGTCCTTCTCAATGAAGGTGTCGGTGCGGGGAACGTAGGCCTCGGGTTGGTAGTAGTCGTAGTACGAGACAAAGAATTCGACCCGATTATTCGGCAACATCTCGCGCAGTTCCGAAGCCAGCTGCGCGGCGAGTGACTTATTGGGTTCGAGAATTAGCGTGGGACGTTGAATCTGTTCGACCAGCCACGCGATCGTCGCGGTCTTGCCACTGCCCGTAATGCCCTCGAGCGTCTGGTAACGAAGACCGTCGTTCACGCCTTGGGTCAGAGCAGCGATGGCGGTCGGTTGATCGCCGGCGGGCTGAAACGGCGACTCGACGAGGAAGTCAGTCACGGCTCAGCCCGAGCTCTGCGAGCGCACTATCGAGCTGAGCGTAAAGGTCCTCCAGTGAACCTTCGTTCCACAGCACCCGATCCACAATGGCGGCACGCTCGTCGTTGCTCATCTGGGCCGCGATACGAGCTCGCGCGTCGTCCTCGCGAAAGCCACGTAACGTGCACAGCCGCTCTATCGCGGTCGTCGGTGCGACTTGGACGGCCCAGACTTCGTCGATCAAAAGATTGACACGGTGCTCGGGTCGAAAGAGCGGCAGTGCCACGAAGACGGCCGGTCCGCTTGCCGCGTCGAGTTCACGGACAATCTCGGCGCCAATGTAGCCGTGCGTGACGTGATTCAACCGCTTCAAAGCGCTGGCGTCGTGAAAGACGATGTCGGCAATGAACTTTCTGTCTAGTTCACCGTCATCATTAAAGGCGGCTGTGCCGAAGGCGTCGCGCAACGCGGACCAGGCCGGTTGTCCCTTTTCCACGACTCGCCGGGCGATGACGTCGGCGTCAATGACCGGCCAACCAAGTACTAAAAGCCGTTCCTCGACGGCGCTCTTCCCGGCGCCGATTCCGCCCGCAACAACAACTCTTTTCACACGACCACGGTACTCATCGCCACCTACATCCCGGCCAGAGTTCGCCTGCACTTACCATTGGGTACGACTGGTGTTGACTAATGTCCATAGAGGTCCTGTAGGGGGAACTTTGGCTCGATATTTAGTACGACGTCTGATCTCGTTGATCGGCATTGTCTTCGTCATCACCGTAGGAGCCTTTTATCTCATTCACTTACTGCCGGGAGACCCTGCAGTGGTGATTTTGGGGACCGGCGACAGCCCCGTCAATAAGGCGAGGCTCTACGCCGAACTCGGCCTCAATAGGCCAATCTATGAGCAGTACTTCATCTGGATGAGTCACGTCCTGCGGGGCAACCTCGGCGTCTCATTCATCTCCGAGACCTCCGTGTGGTCCACGATCAAGGGCGCGATTCCCATCGACCTTGAGCTCATGATCATCAGTCAGATTCTCGCCTTCGCCACCGCCATCCCCCTCGCCATGCGCAGTGCCAAGAAGCCTGACGGGTGGATTGACCGGTTCTTGAGTGCCGGAAGTTTCACGTTACTCTCGGTCCCTTCCTTCATCGCTATCGTGCTCCTCGTTCTCTTCGTCGCCATCGACCTCGGAGTGCCCCACACCGGCGTCTCCTCCTACGTGTCCCTCGGCACTGACTGGATTGGCAACCTCGAGAGTCTTTCGTTGCCCTCCGTTGTCTTAGCGGTCGGCAGTTTCGTGGTCTACTACCGAATCCTTCGTAGTGACCTAATTGCCACCCTGCAAGAGGAGTACATCACTATGGCGCGCTCCAAGGGACTGAGCCAACGCCGCATCATGTGGCGCCACGCTCTTCGCCCCTCGTCCGTCGCGCTTCTTGGAACGGCCGGCGTCAACATTGGCGGACTCTTGGCCGGAGGTTTCATTGTGCAGTACCTCCTGGATATCCCCGGACTTGGTTATACCTTGATCGCGTCGATTGGCCTCAGTGACTACCTCGTCGTACAAGGTATTGTCCTCGTCGTCGCGGTGGGGGTCATCCTGATCAACTTCTTCTTTGACTTCCTGATAAACATTGTCGACCCGAGGATCAGCCGTGAGTAGCTCCATGTACGTGCAGGAAATGGTCGAGGAAACTGCTCTACCCGATAGACCCGAACGCAAGAAGAAACTCGGCGTCATCTATTGGATCTGCGTAGGTTGGATTGCGCTAAATCTCTTGGCGGCGATCTTCGCCAATTTCCTACCAATTGAGAATCCTTTCAATCAGAACTACGCCGTCGTGAACGCCGGACCCTCGTTACACCACCTCTTTGGTACCGACGACCTCGGTCGTGACATCTTCTCTCGCGTCGTCTACGGCTCGCGCGTCTCCATCGAAGCCGGACTGGGGGCCATCGCCATCGGCTTTGCCGTTGGCGCGCCACTGGGGATGTTGGCGGCCTATCGACGAGGGAAATTTGACTCGATGTTGACGACGTTCATGTACATCTTCCTCGCCTTTCCGGCCATCATCGCGACCATCGCCATACTTTCTTTTTGGACGCCGCGCTCACTTTTAAAGATCATCATCGTGATCGGTGTCGCGTCGATCCCACTCGTCTATCGCGTTATAAGAACCGCGACGCTGAACGTCGCGACGAAGGATTACGTCGTCGCGGCCAAGGTCCAAGGCGCCACGGACCGGCGCATCATGGTCAAGGAACTGCTACCGAACGTGGCGCCCATCGGCGTCTCATTTCTCCTCATCGGCATCGCGACCGTCGTCGTGCTCGAGGGATCACTCGCCTTTCTCGGACTCTCGGTGAACCCACCAACGCCCTCGTGGGGCAACATGATCAATGAGGCTCGAACCATCCTTCAAGTAAATCCGTGGCTGGCCATCTTTCCGTCACTGGCCATGTGCCTGTTCCTGCTCTCTCTTAACTTCATCGGTGATCGACTTCGTTCGCACTTCGAGGTCACGGAGAGCAAGTTGTGAGCCAGTCCCCTCAACTACTGGTCGTGAAGGATCTCATGACGACCTTCGACACCGCCTCGGGTCCGTTGCCGGCCGTGGGTGGCGTGTCCTTTGACCTCAATCAGAACGAAACACTCGGCATCGTTGGCGAGTCTGGTTCAGGCAAGACCGTTCTTTCACGCACCATCATGGGTTTGCAACAGCGCCAGAACGTAACCGTCACTGGTTCAGTGCTCTTGAACGGCTTCGAAGTCGTTGGTGCGAGCGAAGAAGAGAAGCGAAAGATCTGGGGCTTGGAAGTCGCGATGATCTTTCAAGACCCCATGACGTCACTCAATCCGGTAATGCGTATTGGCAAACAGATCGACGAGATTCTCCGCGTTCGCCTAGGTATGGACCGCCAGGCCGCCAAGGCTCGCGCGATTGAGTTACTCGAACTCGTGGGCATTCCTTCGCCGAAGGACCGTTACCGCGTTTTCCCCGGTGAGCTCTCGGGTGGCATGCGCCAGCGCGTCGTCATCGCCACCGCGCTGGCCGGTTCACCCAAGCTCTTGATGGCCGATGAACCCACGACGGGACTCGACGTCACGATTCAAGCTCAGATCTTGAACCTCTTAGAAGAGATCAAGGCGAAAATGGAGATGTCGGTCGTTTTGGTGACCCACGACCTCGGCGTCGTCGCCACGAGAACTTCGCGCGTGATCGTTATGTACGCGGGGCGCATCGTGGAAATTGGTACGACCCGCGACGTGTTCGCGCACCACCGTATGCCCTACACCCGAGCACTCCTCGAAGGATCGCCGAAGGTCTCCAACCCGTCGCACACCCGTTTGAAGGCCATACCCGGTCGGCCACCAAACCTCCTCAACCTCTCCCAAGGTTGCAGCTTTGCGCCGCGTTGTTCCTTCGCCACCGATCGTTGTCGCCAAGATCGCCCCGAACTCGAATCGACCGGGACGCCCGGACACAGTTTCGCCTGCTGGAATCCCCTTCCCGAAACTCGAAGGGCGTCGGCGTGAGCAACACCACCCGACCTCTTTTGAAGGTCCGCGACCTCATGGTCACCTTCGGCTCTCACAGCCGCAAGGTCTTCGCGGTCGCGGGCGTCAGTTTCGACATTTACGAAGGCGAGACCCTCGGTCTCGTCGGCGAGTCGGGCTGTGGCAAATCGACGACTGGTAAGGCTCTCATGCGCATTGTCGAGCCGTCGAGTGGATCGGTCGAACTCGAGGGAATCGAACTCACGACGCAAAAGGGTAAGAGCCTTCGCAATATCCGAACCCGTATGCAGATGATCTTCCAAGACCCCATCAGCTCGCTCAATCCCCGCCGACGCGTGAAGGACATCGTCGCCGAGCCGCTCGACTGTTGGAAGTCCGCCGAGGGCCAAGAGCGCGAAGATATCGTAAACAATCTATTGACCAAGGTCGGCATCGATCCCGTGGTCTACGGCAATCGCTACGCCCGACAGTTCTCTGGCGGACAGTGTCAGCGCATCTCCATTGCCCGCTCTCTGGCGATGCGACCCAAGCTGCTCATCTGTGACGAAATGGTCTCGGCGCTCGACGTCTCGGTCCAGGCTCAGATCTTGAATCTGCTCGAAGACCTCAAGGCCGAGTACGGCCTGACGCTGCTCTTTATCGCGCACGACTTGGCGGTAGTGAAGAACGTCTCGGACCGCGTCGCCGTTATGTACTTGGGCAAGATCTGCGAGATTGGCCCAGCCGACACGCTGTACGAGTCACCCGAACACCCGTACACGAGTTTCCTCTTGGGCGCGGCACTCGAGGCCGATCCGGACTCGCCAATGCACGGCGAAGTGCTCCAGGGCGAACCACCAAGTCCCATGAACCCGCCCAGTGGCTGTAGGTTTCGCACGCGCTGTCCTCACGCCACGGAGAAGTGCGCGGCCGAAGAACCGCAGCTGGTCGAAATTGCGCCGAAGCACGAAGTGGCCTGTCACTACCCTTTGTCACTATCACGTCGCTAGCCCGCCGCTCGAAACGAATGCCAACGACGGGCTAGCGACAGGTTTTCGTTACGCTTCTGGCGCGTCGCTGCTTTCGACTTCGGCGACCTCAGCGGTCTCGGCGACTTCCCTCACTTCCACGACGGCAGCGGCTTCGGGCGCGCTCGCGGTGTCGTCGGTCGCTTCGGGAGCCTTCGGAGAGACTTCCGTCGCGTACTCCGCCCAGGCGGCCTGGGCCTCGGTCTCGGGCGTGAACTCACCGTATTCGATTGATCCGATGTAGTTACCTTCGCTGTCGTAAGCGTGGGAACCGAAGGCTTCGCGGTACTCCTCGGAGACTTCGCCTCCTTCCGCGGCCTGCTTGATCGAGAGACTGATACGACGACGCGCGGTGTCGAGTTCGATGATCTTGACCCAGAGTTCTTCGCCGGCAGTAACGACCTGGTCGGGTGACTCGACGTGGTGAGCGGCCATCTCAGAGATGTGCACGAGGCCCTCGATGCCCTCGCCCACCTGGATGAAGGCGCCGAAGGGTACCAACTTGGTCACGCGTCCATAGACCAGCTGATCAACGGCGTGACCGTCGGCAAAGACCTGCCAGGGGTCGGACTGGGTGGCCTTAAGTGAGAGGGAGATGCGCTCCTTGGAGAAGTCCACGTCCAACACTTCGACGTCCACTTCGTCACCCACGGCGACGACTTGGCTCGGGTGATCGATGTGCTTCCAACTGAGCTCGGAGACGTGAATGAGTCCGTCCATTCCGCCGAGGTCAACGAAGGCACCAAAGTTGACGACCGAGGAGATAACGCCGTGACGACGCTCGCCGGGTTTGAGGTTCGACAAGAAGTCGCCGCGCTGTTCCTTCTGCGTCTCTTCGAGCCACGCTCGACGCGACAACACCACGTTATTGCGGTTGCGATCGAGTTCGATGATCTTGGCTTCGACGGTTTTGCCGATGTAGGGCTGGAGCTCGCGCACGCGACGAAGCTCAACGAGTGAAGCGGGCAGGAAACCGCGAAGACCGATGTCGACGATGAGACCGCCCTTGACGACTTCGATGACGACACCCTTGACGACTTCGTCACGGTTCTTCAGCTCTTCGATGTTGGCCCAGGCCTTCTCGTACTGCGCGCGCTTCTTCGAAAGGACGAGACGTCCTTCCTTGTCTTCCTTTTGCAAGACCAGGCACTCAATGCGCTCGCCCATCGAGACGATCTCGGAAGGATCGACGTCGTTACGGATAGAGAGCTCGCGCGAAGGGATGACGCCCTCAGACTTAAAGCCAATATCGAGCAGGACTTCGTCGTGGTCAATCTTCACCACGGTGCCAATGACCAGGTCACCGTCTTCGAATTCGAGGACACTGTCGCCAACGAGGGTGGCCAGGTCCGTGCCGATCAGGTTGTCTTCGGTGATGACGCGCGGAATGTAGTTTCCAGCTTCGTCAAAAGTTCCCATTTCTTGGGTTGAGAGGAGGCTCGTGCCGTCCGACATGCGTACTTCTTTCGTTTGACCACACCGGGGTCTAACTAGTCAATAGGGCTGGGTCGCCGGTGTTAACCCAGGTGACAACTCTACCACTTGGCTGCTCAACCCTTCGCGGCCGCCCAGTTCTCGCCCCAGTGCAGCGACACCTCCAAGGGCACGCTGAGCGAAGCCGCGTTCGTTAACGCGTCGATCATGATGGCACTCACCTGATCTTGTTCACTCGGTGGCGCTTCCACGATGACTTCGTCGTGAACTTGAAGGATGAGACGAGCTTGAAGTTTCTCTTCGTTCAGTCGGTGATCGAGGCGAACGAGCGCCGACTTAAAGACATCGGCGGCGAGTCCCTGAATACCCGCGTTCATGGCCTGGCGCTCGGCCGCTTGACGCTGGGGGCCGACGGCCGTAGCGAGGTCGGGGAAGGGTCGGATACGACCAAACTCGGTGCGCGAGAAGCCCTGATTTCGGATCTCTTTAATGATCGTGTCCATGTAGTTGCGCAAACTCGGGAAACCGTCGAAGTACTTGTTGATGATCTCTCTGGCGTTGCTGACCGAAATGCCGAGACGCTGACTAAGCCCGAAGGCCTCCATGCCGTAGGCCAGTCCATAGGAGACGGCCTTGGCTTGTTCGCGTTGTTCGTGGCTGACGTCTTTGGGTTTGACGCCAAAGACCGACGCGGCGATCGTGCGGTGGACGTCTTCGTTCGAGGCAAACGCCGCCAACAGTCCTTGGTCTTGGGAGAGGTGCGCCAAGATGCGCAGTTCAATCTGGTTGTAGTCCGATACCGCGAAGAGCCAACCCTCGGTTGGTATGAAGGCGTAGCGAAGACGCCGACCCTCTTTGGAGCGAACGGGAATGTTGTGGAGATTGGGGTTCTCCGAGGAGAGTCGGCCCGTGCGCGCCACGGTCTGCATGAATCGAGCGTGGATCCGACCGTCGGGACTCACCGAGCTGATAAGCGGTGCGCCGTACGTGCTACGAAGTTTTTCCACTTCTCGATAGCGCAAAATGAGGGGAATGATTTTGTGCTCGTCTTGAATCGCTTCCAGACTCGTGGCATCGGTGGAGAACCCGGACTTGATCTTCTTCACCGCGGTGAGTCCGAGTTCGTCGAAGAGCACGGTCTGGAGCTGCTGGGGCGAGTTCACCTTGAATTCGTGTCCCGCAACCTTTTGGATCTCGAGGTCGAGTTCCTTCGCCTCGGTGGCGAACTCGTCGGCGATGGTCTTAAGAAGTTCGACGTCCACGCGTATGCCACTCGCTTCCATGCGAGCGAGTACCGCCACGAGGGGCAGTTCGATCTCGTCGTAGACCCGGCCGAGTTCCCAGCGAGCGATCTCCTCGCGCAACACCGTGCGCAGTCTCGACACCACTTCAACGTCATGGATCAATGTCTCGTCACTCGAGGCGCTAAAGAGCGACGGCTTCGTCGTGTCGATGGGCTCGTCGACGAAACGGTGCGCGACGTCAGCGAGTTCGTAGTGTCCACTCGTGGCGTCAACTAAGAACGCCATGACCGAGGTATCGTCCGCGGGGTCAGTCAACGACACGCCGCGTTCTCTCGCAACCCGAAAGAGTCCCTTAACGTCGTGTCCAGCGATCGCCGTCGCGCCGATATCTGCAAAGAACTCATCGAAGCCAACGACCACGACCGTCCCTTTCGAGGTGTTCAATACCGCGATACGTTCCTCGTTGTAGGTGACGACCGGATTCGACGTGGCCTTGAGCACGTCACTCAACGTTGAACCCTGCTTGGGCACGGCAGCCTTCTTGAGGGGCGCGGCGGCGGTCTTAACATCACTTTGACCCGAAGGTTCTCCGAGCACACCTTGCTGAATCAACTTATTGACGCGCGTGCGCATGGAGTTCATCTCGAAGCGCTCGAAGAAGGCGTCAATCTCTTGACGATTCCATCCCCCCAGCGTGAGATCAGACAAGGTGAAGTCGAGCGGTACGTCTCTAATGAGGCGCATCACCATCTCGTTGTTGCGGGCGCGGTCTTCGAAGGCCGCCAAGTTCTCTCGTAACTTCGGAGTCAGTGCGTCCAAGTTCGAGTAAAGCTCGTCAAAGTCTCGGTACTGCGCGAAGAGTTTCGCCGCGGTCTTCTCCCCCACGCCCGGCACGCCGGGCAAGTTGTCTGACGTATCACCACGCAGTGCGGCGAGTAGGGGGTAACGCGCCGACTCGATGCCACAGCGCTCAAAGATGCCGGCTTCGTCGTAGAGCGAGTAGTCCGAGACCCCTCGGCGGTTGTAGAGCACCTTGACGTAGGGATCTTCGACCAGCTGAAACGTGTCGCGATCACCCGAAACGACGACGACCGGAATCTTGGAGTCACGGCCCCACGTCGCGAGCGTGGCCAAAACATCGTCCGCCTCAAAGTTCTGCACGCCTAACACCGGGATGTGGAGCGTCTCGCACATCGTGCGAATGAGATCGAACTGCGGTTCGAGTTCTGACGGTGTTTCGGCGCGGCCTCCCTTGTAGTCCTCGGTCAAGGCGTCGCGAAACGTCCCCCCCGTGAGGTCAAAGGCCACCGCCATCGCTCGGGGGTTCTGAGAGCCAATCAGTGACACCAGCATTGAGGCAAAGCCGTGCAGGGCGTTAGTAACGACACCTGACGAGGTCTGAATATCGGTGGGGAGGGCGAAGAAGGCGCGAAAGGCTAAGGACATCCCGTCCAACAGCAACAGTGGCCGTTGGTCGTTCGCGTTTTCAGCCAACGAACTCGCCCTTCAAAATCTGCTGCGCGACGTCACGCATTCTGGTTCGGGCGCGCATCGCGGACTGTTGAATGACTTCAAAGGCCGCCGGTTCGTCGAGGCCACGTTCGATCATGAGCAGTTCTTTCGCGCGCTGGACAATCTCCCGCGTTTCGATCTTGTCGTCGGCGTTAGCGACCTCAGCAGTTACCAGCGGCTCACTCGCGGCGGGATTGAGTATCGCGGCCAACTTAGGCAGTATCTCACTGCTGCGAAAAGGCTTCACGAGATAGGCCGCCACACCCGCGTCGCGCGCACTCTCAATGAGCGTGCGCTGACTAAACGCGGTGAGCAAAACCACAACGGTCTTGGATCCAATCAGGTGCCTCGCTACTTCAATGCCGTCGAGACCGGGCATCTTCACGTCGAGCAGCGCTAAGTCGGGTTCGTGTTCTTTAATCATGGCGAGCGCGTCGTCGCCACGCGCGGCTTCGCCCACCACCAAGTAACCGTCGCCCTCGAGAATCTCCTTGAGGTCGAGACGGATGATGGACTCGTCGTCAGCGATTACCACACGCTTATCCATGCTCATCCTTCGGTGTCCATTCGTGTAGAAGTGCGTCTCGAGCCGTGACGAGTTCGCTCACCTCACGGGTTCGGCGCGCCATTTCGGTGTTGGCGACGACGACGTGACGCGAGAGTTCATCGTATTCCTTGGACTGAAGCGGCGTCTCGGATACCAAGGCGCGGATCCGAGCGTCATCGAGGGCGTCGTTCCACACGGCGACCTGTTCTTCTAGTACCGCCAAGCTCTCGCGGGCTTGAGAGAGCTGTCGTTGAACGTCTTCGAGACGGCGCTTTATCAGTCGAGAACTCATGTACTCAGTCTACGACTCACTTAATGAGGTTACCGATAGGCGCTCGGCGCTGGCCAACATCGCACCCGCGGGTTCGATGCCAAAACTCACGCCGACGTGGGTGGATTTGACCTCGTCGTTTCGCTCAACGTCGATGACGCTCAGATCGCTTGGTTCATTGACGCAACTCTCGGCCAGTGCACGGTGAACACCGCGAGCAAACGGGGACTCGAAGAAACCTCCAACGTAGACCGCGACGCCGAGATCGCGCGCTCTGTCGATCAACGTGCGGGCGTTCGCGAGCCCGCCCACCCGCGCGGGTTTCACGCAGATCATCGTGGCGGCGCCGTAGTTCACGATACGAGTAAGGTCACGCGTCGATCGAAGGCCTTCGTCGATGCTCACGGGAACGTCGATGAGTGCCGCGAGACGCGCGTGGTCGATAAAGTTGCCAACCTCGTAGGGCTGTTCGATCGCGGCCACCGTGGCAACGCGGCGAATCAACTCCAGCTGAGTTAGTACCGTGAGATCCGAGGTCACCGAGCAGTTATAGTCCACGATCACTGGTACGCTCAATCTTTCGAGTCGCTCGAGTGCACCGTTCGCTAAGTCGCCTGGCGCGCACTTCACGCGAACTCGCCGCGCGGAACCGTCAACTCGCCAGGGCGCGTCGTCGAGCAGCGACACCGTCGCCTGGGTTGGCGTGACGAATCGTCGTGGCCAAAGTTCAACGATGGAACGAGACGACGCTCGAAGTTCTCGATCGAGCAGGGCCATCTCCACGAGCGTTGTCGCCACGTTCTCTTTGGGTGAACCTGAGCTAAATCGGGCCACGCGACTCCAGGACGGTAGTTCGCCTTCACGGGCCACGACGCCTTCAAGTCTCAACAAGGCAACTCCTACGGCCTCGACGACGTCGCCAAAACCTGGATCACCGTTGAGTTCGTGGGGCTGAGGAGCGACTTCGCCGTAGCCCACCACGCCGTCGCGCTCAATCCGCAAAAAGAGTCGAGACCGCTCGCGGTGTTCTTGCTCGCTCGCGCGAACGGGCTGCGCGAGAACGGCGTTCTGTCGGTACAGCGTGGCGATCATCTGTGCCACCTTAGAGTTACTGCTACCGTGGTCGCCGCAGCCCGGATGGCGGAATCGGCAGACGCGGAGGCCTCAAAAGCCTTTACTCGAGAGGGTGTGTGGGTTCAAGTCCCACTCCGGGCACTGTTACCTTTAGAAGATGGTTGACGCCGCGACCCTCTCGTTTCGCGACGACGTCGTCGCACTCTTTCCCGGTCAGGGATCGCTCGGAGGTGGGGCCGGTCTCGCGTGGCAGACCTCACGGCACTGGGAACTGGTGCATCGAGTCAGCGACGTCGCCAACGTTGACGTCGCGGCGTTGTTACTGAGCGCGAGTGACGAGGACGTCGTACGTACCGACCGCGCGCAACTCGCCACGTTCGCTCTCTCACTTGTTGGCTATCACGAACTGCTCGATCTTGAACTACGACCGCGCTACCTCGTGGGTCACAGCCTCGGCGAATTCTCCTCGCTCGTCGCTTCCGGACTTCTCAGTCTTGAGGAGGGCGCGCGACTCATTGGCGTTCGAGGCAGTGCCATGGCGCGCGCCGCCGAAGCCAATCAAGGTTCGATGGTGGCCCTCATGGGTGGCGACGGCGGCGCTCGTGAAGCATTGGACGGTCTCGACAACGTGTGGGTGGCCAACATCAACGGCACGGGTCAGATCGTGGTTAGTGGGACCCGCGCGGGTCTCGATGACTTACTGGCGCGCCATAAGGATCTCGGGTGGCGACGCGCGACACCACTCACGGTAGGCGGCGCATTCCACTCACCGCTTATGGCCCCCGCGCAAGAAGAGTTGGACAAAGCGCTCGACGAGACCTCGTGGGGATTCACCGAAGCCACGTTGATCTCAAACGTTGACGCCAAGATGCACGGTTCACCCGAAGAGTGGCGCGAGCTACTTCGGCGCCAACTCACCTCGCCCGTCGAGTTCCTTGACGCCATCTTGAACTTGCCCGAGAGTGTGCAGATCACCATTGAGATGCCGCCCAGTGGCGTCCTCACCGGTCTCACCAAGCGCATCCGGCCCTTTGAAGTTCAGATTGCCCCGTCCACCCTTCTCGAACTACAGGAGATTGCCCTATGAGTCGCCACGTCATCGTCACGGGGGCCAGTCGAGGTATCGGCGCCGCTATTGCTGAGTACTTCATCAACGAAGGTGACACGGTCGTGGCGTTGTCGCGTTCGGGCACTGCTCCGGCGAAGTGCGCGAAATCTGTCGCCCTCGACGTTGCGGATTCGACCGCCGTGAACAGCGCCGTCAAGTCGGCCATCGAGGAGTTTGGCCCCGTTGACGTGGCGGTGGTGAACGCGGGAGTTACACGTGACGGACTAGCGATGCGGATGTCGGACGCGCAGTGGCGCGACGTGCTCTCGACAAATCTCGACGGCGCCTTTTATACAGCACGCGCCACGATGGCTTCCATGGTGCGCGCCCGTTCGGGGTCGATCATCTTCATTGGATCCGTCTCGCCATTCCTCGGCGTACCGGGACAGGCGAACTACGCCGCCGCGAAGGCCGGACTCGTCGGACTCGCTCGATCGTTGGCCAAGGAAGTGGCGTCGCGCTCGGTGACCGTGAACGTCGTCGCGCCCGGACTCATCGACACCGACATGACGAGTGATCTCGGCGCGGCCAGCGAGACCATGACCGCGATGATCCCGCTGGGTCACGTCGGACAGCCTTCCGATATTGCTGGGGTTGTAGGGTTCCTCGCCAGTAACCACGCTCGCTACATCACCGGTGCGGTCGTTGTCGTCGACGGAGGCCTTGCGCTCGGTCTCTAAGACGCTCTGGCGACGACGTGATTGAGTACGATGGAGCGACAGAAAAAAGGGGTAACACCATGGATCGCAACGAAGCATTCGCGAAGTTCACTGACGACACCGTAGAAGTTTTGGCCGTAGAACCCGCACGGGTCACTCTCGGGGCCTCCTTTGGCGACGACCTGGGAGCGGACAGCCTCGACCTCGTCGAGCTCGTCATGGCCCTGGAAGAGACGTTCAACATCGAGGTCGCCGAAGACGAACTCAAAGAGATTAAAACCGTCGGCGAAGCCTTCGAACTGATCTACGCCAAGCTGTAGTGCGCGTTGCCGTAACTCCTTCAGGGCCGGTGCAAGGGCGCCGGGTAGCCGTGACGGGGCTCGGAGCCTTGTCGTGCGCGGGTGTCGGTGTAGAGGCGTTGTGGGACGCTCTCGTCAAGGCGCACGCACCCGATTCCAAGCGCATCAGTGCTTTTGACGCCTCGCACCTCGGAGGACCCAAGGAACTTCGTCGTCTAGACCCTTTCGCGCTGTACGCCTTAATGGCGGCGGACGAAGCGTGGCGCCAAAGCGGTCTTAGCGGTCCACTCGACGACGCGGGCAGCATCGTCACGACGGGCATCGGCGGTCTACAAACCGTGCTCGAACAAGACGTCGTCCTCACCCAAAAAGGACCCGATCGCGTCTCACCCTTTCTCGTCCCGATGATGATGCCCAACGCCGCCACCGCCGCGGTATCGATGCGCTTTGGACTCGGCGGTCCTTGCGAGACCGTTACGACCGCGTGCGCCGCGGGCACCCACGCCATCGGCAACGCCGCGCGACTCATCGCCTCTGGTCGCTGCACCGTTGCCGTCTCGGGAGGCGCCGAAGCGGTCATCGTCGAGATCGCCGAAGCCGGCTTTCGCAACATGACCGCGTTGTCCAACAAGGATCTCTCACGACCATTTGACGTCAATCGTGACGGCTTTGTCATGGGAGAAGGCGCGGGCATTTTGATTCTCGAAGAGTGGGATCACGCGCTCGAACGCGGTGCCACGATTCTGGCCGAAGTACTCGGCGCGGCCTCAACGGCGGACGCCTATCACATCACGGCGCCGGATCCCAATGGCCGCGGCGCGGTTCGCTGCATGGAGTTAGCTCTCGCGGATAGCGACGTCACGACCAGTGACGTCTCGCACATCAACGCGCACGGCACCTCGACGCCGCTGAACGACCTGGCCGAGTCGGTCGCCATGCGTGAAGTCTTTGGCGACGCCGTACCGCCCATCACCTCCATCAAAGGGCACCTTGGCCACTCGCTCGCGGCTGCGGGCGCACTCGAGGGTGTGGCGTCGGTGTTGACGTTACAAAAGCAACTCATCCCCCCGACCGCCGGTACCACCGACGTCGACCCAGAGATTGGACTCGACGTAGTCATCGGCGCGCCGCGCCCGACCAAGGTCGACGTCATCCTTTCGAACTCCTTCGGCTTCGGCGGGCATAACGGCAGCGTCGTGTTTCGACGATTTCAGGCCTAGCTACAGAGTCCACTCGTCGAAGTGTCGTTCGACGTACGCGTTGTCGTAGGCCCAACGCGCGTTCGCAATGAACTCACCGAGCATCACTGGATCCTTTACGCCAGGGGCACTCTCCACCCCACCGCGCACGTCAACGCCAAATACTGGGAAATTCTGCACAACGTCAACCACGCTCGACGCGTTAAGACCACCCGAGGCGATGAGCGGCACTCGCGGGCCTGACTCCATTAGAAGTTCGAGTGCGTCAACGAGCGCGTCGTGCTCGTCAGCCTCGGGCAGTACCAGGTAGTCCACGCCGGGCGTAAGACCCAGCCGTTCGGTGCCCTCAGGAACCATGCGCAAGACCGTGTTCACCCGTTCGCAGACGTAGCTCAGTTCTTCGTTCGTGATCGCACCATCAATTTGTACGGCACTCAGACCAATGGTGTTGGCAATCTCGACGATCCTCTGAGGAAGTTCGTTGCGAAAGACGCCCACGGTCTCCGCGCTCTGGGGTAGTCGCCGCACGATGTCGTGCGCTGCGCTCACCGAGATCTGACGCGGCGTCAACGCAAAGTCGAATCCCACGGCACTCGCACCGAGGCCAATCGAAAAGAGTGCGTCGTCCTCGGTCGTGATGCCCGAGATCTTTATGAAGAGACCTTCAGTCGTCAGTCGCACGGACCATCTCCATGGTCTGTACGTTACTCACGCCGCTCAGTCAATTTCTTCAATCGTCACGTCAGCGTCATCGTCGCTGGCGGGCGCGTTCAAAAGTGTGCGGTGCGCGATGCCAAGTCCCACGCATCGACCGTCCTTCATAGTCACGCTCGTCACTCCCTGAGGCCCATCGGGACCCCTCGACTTCAACACCTCGTCAGCGCGCTCACTGCTCGGCGCGTCGACTCGTACGAATCTCCACGGCACGCTCGACCCTCGGGCGTCGAGTCGACCAACGAGTTCTTGACCGGTGAAGCACCCCTTGGTGAATGAGATGGAGGTGTTGACGAACGTACGACCAAAACTGTGGGGTGTCAACGATTTGGCAAACTCCGACTCGCCCGGCCAGGCGGACTGTATTCGTTCCTCCAACGTCGTAAAGGGTCCTTCTGCGCTGTCCTCAACCTCGAGCGTGCACTTTGTTCGAAGTAGAAAACGCTGCAGCCGCTTCGCCGCGTCGGGGGCGAGTGCGCGAGGAACCACTACGTCAAAACCGTCTTCGCAGGGCGTAACAACGCACGAGGTGATCACGACACTGTCGGGCGCGAGTAGCAACGCCCACGAGCCACTCTCTTCGAGATTCGTTAGGTCTTGACTCAGTTGGCCCTGAAGAAACGACTCGGAGTCAAGACCGCGAGCCCTTATTACAGACCACTGCAAAACCTCGGTCAGCTGGTCGTTCGTTGTTTCACCCATTGACTATTACAGTATGCGCCAGAACGGCGAAACTCGTCGCGACGTTGAGGGCGACCACAAATGAGCATGCAGACTGAACTCAACACGATCACCTCTTCCATCACCGAGCTTTCAGCGCGCATCACCGCGCTCGTTGAATCGGAAGGAGACGCGATGCCGCCAGAGGTCTACGCCGAGCTCGTCGCTGCCGAGCGCACCGTCGGCGCGCTACTGCGCCGACTCACTCGCGTCGCTGGGCGGGCGTTCTAAGACTCACCGGTAGTGTTGAAACCATGGCCTCTACTTGGTGGTGCGTTTCATCTCTCACACCTCCCCAGCGCCTCGAAGTACTGAGTTTGCTCGACCGCACCGAGTCGCTTCTCGGCCGTGAAGCGATTGACGAAGGGCGTCGACGGACGGTGGTGCACGGCTGGCGAGCCCAACACTGGCTCTACTACGACGGTGCCGAACTCAGAAAGTACGCAATGTCCACCGGCGACGACCACGCCGTCGTCGAAATGTGCGGCGGTGATTTCGAAGAGGATCTCCTCACGCATCTTCTCGCGGTACACGAGGTCGTCGACTGGTGGACTCGCGGACCTCAAACCTGCGCCTACATCAACGGGAAGGTCACGCGAATGCTGGAACTATTGCGCGTGAAACTGCCCGTGGACGTGGCCGCAGTTCCCGCCGGAGCGATTCTGCGTAACTTTGAAGCGCACCGCGACGAAGGCGCGTGGCTCGAACAGAACAACGCCGCATTCGCGAACCATCCCGAACAGGGGGCGTGGCACCAACTGGACTTGGATGAGCGGACTCAGGAGCCCTGGTTCGACCCGTCGGGATTTTTGCTCTTAGAGATCGATGGTCGCGTCGCGGCCTCGTGTTGGACGAAGGTCCACGAACTCCACCCCGATCGATTCGGTGAGATCTACGTCGTCTCGGTTCATCCCGACTTTCAACATCACCATTTGGGCCGGGTCATGGTTACCCAAGGGCTCAACGTGTTGTGGCGCAAGGGTGTGAGTGACGCCGTCCTCTTCGTCGATGAGTCCAATGAATCAGCGAAGAAGCTCTACGCGTCGTTGGGCTTTCGATTGGAACGAGAAGATCGCCTCGTTCGCTTCACGCGCCCTTAGTGGACGCCCACTAAACGACCGACGCCGAAGGTAACGGCGGCCGCGAGACCACAGATGAGCAACTGTCGAAGGGCCGGGCGCCACAGGCCTCGATGAGTAAAGCGGCCCACGGCTCCGCCGACGCCGGCAATCGCCAGACCCGCGACCCCTATTGACCACCACAGTGGATTGCCGCCCGACGTAACCAACCACGGTAGGAGTGGAATGAACGCGCCAAGAGAAAAGAAGGCGAACGACGACGACGAGGCAATCCACGGTGACCCGATTGCTGAAGGGTCTACGCCGAGTTCTTCGCGAGCGTGGGTCCGCAGTGCCATATCGGGATCACGCATCAGGTCCGTCGAGAGTCGCTCCGCCAGTTCGGGGTCTATCCCACGTCCAATGAAAATGTCGCGAAGTTCAACGCGCTCAAGTTGAGGGTCATTGGCCAGCGATTGACGCTCGACGTTGATTTCGTACTCGTAGAGTTCCTTTTGCGCCCGCATCGAAATGTACTCACCGGCACCCATCGAAAAGGCCCCCGCGACCAGTCCGGCGAGTCCAGCGAGGCGCACGACGTTGTGTCCCGGATCCGCGCCCGCGAAACCCAAAATCAGCGACACGTTCGTCACGAGTCCGTCAGAGAGACCAAAGAGGGCGGCGCGAAAGCCACCGCCACTGATCTGGCGATGGGGCGAAAGCGCGGGCACGGAACTCACGAAGAGAGTCTAAGACTCGGGCGTTGTCGCACCGACGATGACTACTCGAAAGATAGAGTTGCCGAGGAGGTACATCATGACTATTCACGTCAGGGACACCGCAGAGTTGTCCGCTCTCATTGGGACACATCTGGGCTACTCCGACTATCGGACCGTAACCCAAGAGGAAGTCAATCTCTTCGCCGACGCCACCGGCGACCATCAGTGGATTCACGTGGACCCGGTGCGCGCGGCGACCGGCCCCTTTGGCCGTACCATCGCCCACGGCTACATGACCCTGTCGCTCTTGCCGGTCTTGCTGAGTGGTCTGATGAAGGTGGACGGCGTGACGATGGGCGTCAACTACGGCACCAACAAGGTTCGCTTCCCCTCGCCCGTGCCAGTGGGATCAGAGATTCGCGCCGGCGCCACGCTGGCCTCAGTCGAAGAGGTGAACGGTGGCGTGCAAATTGTGATGGACGTCGTCGTCGAAGTGAAGGACGCGACAAAGCCTTCGTGCGTCGCGCAAATCGTCTCTCGTTACTACAAGTAGCACGTTGACGAATACTTCCCTCCCCCAGGGTGACGCCAAGACCGAGCACGTTCGCACGATGTTTGACGCGATTGCGTCGCGCTACGAACTGGTCAACAAACTCATGACGTTTGGGCTCGATACGAGGTGGCGACGTCGCGCGGTGAGCGACCTGCGTCTCGCTCCGAACAGCGTCGTGCTGGACGTGGCCGCGGGGACCGGCGATCTCACCCGTGAACTGAACCGACAGGGCCAACGCGCCATCGCGACTGACCTGAGTTACAACATGCTCGACGTCGGCAAGGCGATGCCCGAGCGCGTCCAGGCCGACGCCTCCAAACTGCCCTTTCGCAGCGCCAGTTTTGACGGTGTGACCTGTGGTTACGCCCTTCGCAACTTCACCGATCTGGCTCGTACCTTCGATGAGATGGCACGCGTGATTCGTCCGGGCGGTCGACTTTCGCTTCTCGAAGTCGCCGAACCTGAGTCGGGGTTGCTGCGCGTGGGCTTTCGATTTTGGTTTCGAAAGGTTGTGCCCTTTATTGGATCGCTCCTCTCCGACTCAGCCGCCTATCACTACCTCCCCGCCTCCACCGCGTACTTACCGTCATCCAGCGAGATTGCGGCGATGTTGAATCGCGCGGGCTTCAGCTCGGTCAACCATCGTCGAGTGATGGGCGGACTAAGCCAGCAGTTCCTCGCGACGAGGACCTCGTGAAGTTCATTCGATCCTCCATCGCCCCCCTTCGACTCGATACCCTTCGATCGCTCGGTGCCCGGGTCGGGTGGCTCGTCGAGACTCCCGACGTGCTGCGCGTTGGCTTTGGCGGTGTTGCCGATCGAGTGCACCTCGACAGCGGACTCAGCGCGAACACTGACGCGACGACGGCACTTCGGCGTCACGAACTAGCGGGTGACGACGGTCCATCGGGTACCGGCATCGTCGCCTTCGCCTCACTACCCTTTGACCGCAACGCCCCCGGTGAACTCCAGATTCCCGAGTTCCTTCTCACCCAAACGAAGTCCGGCCACGCGTGGCTGACCGTGCTCGAGGGCTCTTCGGGGTGGCGAGAGATGCTCGACGGGGTCGTTGATCCAACCCAGGAGACCCAGAGCCTGCGTTCGTTGACCTACCAACCAACGCCCGAGGAGTACGCCCACAACGTGGCGCTCGCGGTAGAGATTCTTCGCCGCAAGGAGATCGTCAAAATCGTGCTCGCGCGCGCCGTCCTTGGATCAGTGCCCGACGTCATCGACGCCGCGGCTATTCTCCAACGCCTTCGTCACCGTGAGCCAATCTGTACGCTGTACAGCTTTCCTACGTCTGACGGTCGGCGTTACGTGGGCGCGAGTCCCGAGCTACTAGTTCGAAGAAGTGGCGACGAGATTCAGTGTCACCCACTCGCGGGCACCATCACGTTGCCACCGAACGTGGCGCCCGACGACTACGAAACGTGGCTGCTCGGCAGCACGAAGAACCTCCACGAGCACGGTGTCGTGGTCGACGAGATCGTCAAGAACCTCGCCAACGTCTACGACGACATCAACGCCGACGCCGAACCAACAATCGTGGCGCTGCGCACGGTGGCGCACTTAGGAACGTGGATCACGGCGAAGAGCCCAGAGGCCAACGCCCCCGACGCGCTTGAGGTCCTTCGTATGCTCCACCCCACGGCCGCCGTGGGGGGAATACCTCGCGAGAGCGCCTACGAACTACTCTGTCGACTCGAAGAGCACGACCGGGGCCACTACGCCGGCCCCATCGGGTGGATTGACGAGCAAGGTGACGGCGAGTGGTGGATTGGCATACGCGGCGTGCTTTTAAAGGGACGCGAGTTCGAGGCGTGGGCCGGCGCAGGAATAGTCAGTGAGTCCGATCCCAGCGCCGAGCGAGAAGAGACCAAGGACAAACTCGCCGCGGTCCTGACTTCGGTGCTCGTCGACCGCGTCTAGTGACGCCGTTGACCCAGTCGGGCGAGTTGGCCCACGATGGCCCACTTCGTGACCATCGCCAGGGCCTCAACGACAATGGCGCTCGACATCTTGGACTCTCCGCGCAGGCGGTCCTTGAAAGAAATCGGTACTTCAATAATTGACGCGCCGTTTTTGCGCGCCCGGTACGTCATCTCGATTTGAAAGCCGTAGCCATCAGCGGTCACGCTCTGGTAGTCGATCTTCTCTAGGGCCGAGTCTGAGTAGACGCGGTACCCAGACGTAGAGTCCTCGACACCGAGCCCGAGCACGAGGGTTGCGTATTTATTGCCACCGCGCGAGAGGAGTCGACGAGAGAGCGCCCAGGCGGGAATGTGTCCGCCCTTGATGTAGCGCGATCCAATAACGACCTCGTGATCTTCCGCTGCGGCGAGTAGTCCTGGCAACGCTTTGGGATCGTGTGAGAAGTCACAGTCGATCTCGACGAAGTGGTCGTAGCCTCTTTCGAGGCCCCAGGCGAAACCAGCACGGTACGCGCCACCGAGTCCGCTCTTGGACGATCGCTCGAGAATCTCGATCTGCTGCAACGCCGCCGCGACGGCGTGCGCACGTCGCGCGGTGCCGTCGGGACTGGAGTCATCGACGACGAGTACGTCACACGCGGGCACTACTTCACGCAAGGTTCGCAACATCAGTTCCACGTTGAGAATCTCGTTATACGTAGGAAGTACCACGAGCGTGCGCATTAGGAAATTCTACGAGTTCACCTAGACTTGGCCAGTCTGTTCCACCGATTGGACTCTGGAACGTGACACTCTTGAGGAAGCCCTATGCCCGACGCCGCGCCAAAGAAGCGCTTCGCACTACCGCGCGAGATTCGCCTCATTCTCAGCTTTGGCTCCTTGATCTTCGTTTTTGCGTACTTCGTACTGCCCCAGTTCGGCTCCGCTCGCCACTCCCTCCCCCTCCTCGCCACCGTCAACCCGCTCCTCGTCGCCATCGCCGTCGTGCTCGAGGTCGGCGCGATACTGGCCTACGTCGAACTGACGCGCACCGTGCTCTTTCCCTACGCGCCCAGTCGCTACAACACGTTGCGCGTCAATATGGCCGGCCTCGCGATCAGCCACGTCGTCCCCGGGGGCACGGCGCCCGCGGGCGCCCTGTCGTATCGCATCTTCAACGAACTCGGCGTGCCGAGAGACACCAACGCCTTCGGCCTGGCCGCCCAGGGCTCGGGCTCGGCGGTGGTGCTCAACATCATCTTTTGGATCGTCTTAGTCATCTCCATTCCCCTCGACGGCTTCAACCCCGCCTACGGCTTCGCCGCCCTGGCCGGCGTGTTCTTGCTCCTGGCCTTCTTCGGAACGATTCTCCTCATCACGCGCGGTCAACGCCGCGCCGACGCGTGGTTACGCGTCATCGCGCACCGCATTCCCTCGGTGAATCCCGACGCCATTACCGCTCTCTTAAAGAAGGTCGCGGACCGCATCACGCTGTTGATTACGAATCGACGCACGTTGTGGTGGGCCTTTACGTGGGCGACGCTCAACTGGCTGCTCGACGCCGCGTGCCTGTGGGTCTTCCTCTGGTCCTTCGGGGCGATCGTGTCACCGATCGATCTGCTCGTCGCGTACGGCCTCGCCAACGTCTTGGCCGCCATTCCCATCACGCCAGCGGGACTTGGCATCATCGAAGGCGTCCTCATCGCGACGTTGGTGGGCTTTGGTGTCCCTCACAGCCAGGCCATCTTGGCCGTGTTGGCCTACCGCCTCGTGAACTTCTGGATTCCTATCCCTCTGGGTGGCGTCGCCTACGCGAGTCTCCAGTGGCGCCGACCAGCGGAAGTTAAACCTGTGAAAGTGAGCGGGATCGATCCATCGCCAAACGTTTGAACTCACGCTGGGCTGAGAAACCATTCACGGGTTGAAGTCGTCGCCATCGTCGATCCGTACCGAGCACCCAGGTAAAGAGATCGTCCTGCCACGTGATCTCGAAGGCCTCGAGCAACTCACTTTGTAGCGACGCCTTTTCAATGGGAACGAGCACCTCCACGCGCCGGTCGAGGTTTCTTTCCATCAGATCCGCGGAACCGATGTAGATCGAGAAGTCGGGATCGCCCTGGCGACCAAAGGCGAATATTCGCGAGTGTTCGAGAAACTCACCCACCAACGAATGAACCTTGATGTTCTCTGACAGCCCCGCCACTCCGGGTCGTAGGCAGCACAACGTTCGTACGACGAGGCGAATCTCGACGCCCGCGACACTGGCCTCGTAGAGCGCGTCGATGATGGTCGGGTCGGTGAGGCCATTAACCTTGATGGCGATTTTGCCGAGCGCCCCACGGTCGCGTTGGGCGTTGATCAACTCGACGATCCGCGTGCGCGTCGAGAGTGGACTCACGATCAACTTTTCGTAGTTGCCAATGCGCGCGAATCCCGTCAGGAAGTTAAAGAGTTCTCCCACGTCGTGACTAATTGCCGGGTCGCAGGTCAATAGTCCAAAATCTTCGTAAATCCGCGCGGTCTTGTCGTTGTAGTTGCCAGTACCAATGTGCACGTAGCGAACGGTGGTATCACCCTCGGAACGAAGTACCAGGGTTATCTTGCAGTGAGTCTTTAGCCCAACGATGCCGTAGACCACGTGCACACCGGCGTCTTCGAGCGCCTTGGCCCACTCAATGTTCGTCGCCTCGTCAAAACGTGCTTTCAACTCAACGAGGGCCACGACCTGCTTGCCGCGCTCGATGGCCTGTATCAAGGAAGCGACGATGGGTGAGTCACCCGACGTGCGATAGAGCGCTTGCTTGATGCCCACGACCTTGGGGTCGAGTGCCGCCTGGGCGGTGAAGGGCTCTACCGAGTCGGTGAAAGACTCGTAGGGGTGGTGGAGCAAGATGTCTCCCTCGCGAATTGCTCCAAAGACGTCGCCCACGTGATCGCCGTCGAGGAGACGCTTGGGAGTAAGTGGAGACCAACCTTCGCCCTTGAGCTCGGGTCGATCGATCGCGTACAGGCTCCACAGATCGCTCAGACCGAGCATGGCGTCGGTGACGTAGACGTTCGAGGGATCGAGGTCGAGCTGATCGACGAGCAGCTTGAGGAACTCTTCGGACATGCCTCGCTGGATCTCCACGCGCAAGGCCTCGCCGAAACGCCGGCGGCGAAGCTCGACCTCGAGCGCCACCAAGAGATCGTCGGCCTCGTCTTCTTCCAACGTGAGGTCCGCGTTGCGGGTGACGCGAAAAAGATCGGCTTGGCCAATAGTCATGCCCGGAAAGAGACGTCCGAGGTGCGCAATGATCAGGTCTTCGAGCATGCACCACTGATTAGGACCGGACTTCAAGAAGCGCGGCAACGAGTTCGGTACCTTGACGCGCGCGCTGCGCTCGTCGTTGGTCACTTCGTCGCGCACCGAGACCGCGATGTTCAGCGAGAGGTTCGAAATCATCGGGAAGGGATGTCCAGGGTCCACCGCTAAGGGCGTCAGCACCGGGTAGACGTTTTCGTCGAAGTACTTCGCGAGTAACTCTTTGGATTCGAAGTCCAGATGCTCGTAGCGCACGATCTCAATCCCACCCTCGGTGAGTTGGGGAAGGATTGATTCGAGCATGAGGCGGTCTTGACGCTCCACGAGTTCGAGCACGCGCTCACGAATCGCGGCGAGTTGCTGGCGTGGTCGCACGCCGTCCACCGACGCCGTTTGCACGCCGGCGGCAACTTTGTCTTCGAGACTGACCACGCGCACTTGAAAGAACTCGTCGACCATATCCGCGAATATTGCGACGAACTTGCAACGTTCTAGTATCGGCAACTGCTGATCTTCGCCCAGGTCTAAAAGACGCGCGCCGAACTCGAGGCGCGACAACTCTCGACTAGAGAACCTCTCGGGTCCAAACGACGATAGATCTACGACCACGACAGCTAGTTCCCTCTAAGAAGTCAGTTACTTCTAACTATCGTACGACTACTGTTGAAACGTGGCGAAACACCCAGTTCCGGCGGTCGCTCGCGCGTCAGCGCCGTCGCCTGGAACAAAGCAGCAGTGGCGCTTCACCGAACTGGGCCTCATGGCGTTGGCGTGGATCATCACGACCGCGTACTACGTACTGGCGTACCTGGGCGCGCAAGGCAAAATGCCCTCTAGTTTTCTGTTTTTCTTCGGGGGCATGGTCGTTATCTCGCTGCTCATGCACTTCGCGGTCGTTCGCTACGCCCCGAATTCGTCCCAGGTCCTCTTGCCCATCGCTACGTTGTTGAACGGGATTGGCTACGTGGAGATCGCCCGCTGGGACCCGACACTCGCCCGCTCCCAATCGCTGTGGTTCCTCGCGAGCGCTCTGGCCCTGGCCCTCACGCTCAAACTCGTTCGCCACGTTCGCGACCTCGATCGTTATCGCTACCTCACCCTGGTCGCCGCCATCGCGCTTTTGGCAGCGCCCCTTGTGCCACACCTGGGCGCCACGGTCAATGGAGCGCGTTTGTGGATCCCCGTGGGCCCCTTCACGTTTCAGCCCGTCGAGTTCGCCAAGATCCTCCTGATCTTCTTTTTCGCGTCCTACTTTGCCGCCAACCGAGATCTCCTGACGATTCCCACGCAGCGCCTGGGGACCGCGCGGTTCGTGCCGCCCAAAGTATTGGTGCCGATCCTCGCCGCGTGGGGGCTCTCCATCGTTATCTTGGGCGCAGAGAACGACCTCGGTTTCGCGATACTCATCTTCACCCTCTTTATCGCACTGCTCTGGGTGACGACCGGCCTCAAGTCGTACGTGGTGCTCGGCTTAGGACTACTTGTTGGCGGAGCGTTCATCGCCGACAAACTGTTCTATCAAGTCCAGGGACGCGTCAGTGAGTGGCTCGACCCATGGTCGGTCGTGAACTTAACCCACTCCCACCAACTCGCCTACGGATGGTTCTCGATCGCGGCCGGCGGCATCACGGGCACGGGGCTCGGTCTCGGCCAGTCGGGCAACATACCCTTCATAACCTCGGACATGATCTTTGCTGCTATCGCCGAAGAGCTCGGTTTTCTCGGCGTCATCTTGCTGTTGTGCCTCTTCGCGGCGTTCGTCGGCGAAGGCTTTCGCATTGCCCAGCGCGCGACGTCGGACTTCGTTCGCCTCACCGCGACGGGTCTCACGGCCTTGTTGGGCTTTCAGGCGTTCTTCATCATGGCGGGCATCCTTCGCTTACTTCCCTTTACCGGTATCACGTTGCCCTTCGTGGCCTACGGCGCGAACTCGCTCATCGCGAACTACCTCATCGTGGCAATTCTGTTGCGAATTTCCGATGAAGGAAACACGGAGAAACGCGGCGGTGAAGTTGTCGCCGTGCGTTTCGCTCAGGACAGGTAAGCCTGGAGGACGTCCTCGGAGCAGAGGATGGGCGCCTGGACGCTCTGGCGCAGAGCCATCGACAAGGCGTCACTAGCGCGACAGTCAAAGACTTCGCGACCCTTGGGCGTCATGAGATCGAGTTCGGCGAAGTAGACGCCACCCTCGATACGGACGATCCGCGCCGCGATTACCTCGACCTGGAGTCGAGTGAGCATCGTTGTCATGAGCTCGTGCGTGCCAGGGCGTCGGCTCTCTATTTCCCCGTAGGCGTGTTGGAGCGCAATGCCGTCGGCCAGCGCAATAGGAATGACGACGAAGCGGTAGGGCGAGGCCGCTTCGACGAGGTGAACCATGGGCGAGGGATCCGTGAGATCGTAGAGTACCGACTCGAAGTGCATGACTTGATAAGGGACTTCGTCACTTTGCGTTTCGCCCTCGAGGGGCGCTGGTGACTCGTCGATGGGGACGCTCACTTGGGGGCCGGGGTCGTCACTCATTACCCGTCAACCCTAATTGCCCACGCGTCGCGAGACGGAGAGCACCATCCCGCCCGCCACGAAGAACACGAGTGCCGACGATCCCCCGTAACTGAGCAGAGGGAGCGGAATACCGGTGACGGGCATAATGCCCATCGTCATGCCGATGTTTTCGAAACAACTAAAAGCAAAAAAGATGAACACGCCGATACAGATCAGGCGACCCATGGTGTCCTTGGCGGTTTTCCCGACCATGAACAGACGAAAGGCTACGAAGGCGAGTAGCGCGATGATGAGGACGGAGCCGATGAATCCCAGCTGCTCGCCAATCGCGGTGAAGATAAAGTCCGTGCGCTGTTCGGGAACGTAACCGAGCACGGTCTGGAGACCGTGGAAAAACCCGGCTCCGTGGAGGCCACCCGAACCAATAGTGCTTTTCGCGTTTTTTACTTCGTAGATCAATCCCGCGAGATTCTGATTGGTGGAGTTTTGATTCAAGAACGAGATGAAACGATCGATCTCATACCTCTTCAAGAGATCGAAGTAGATCGCGACCGCAAGACCGACCGCTCCCGCCACCGCGAGCAAGCTCATGAATCGAGGAGGTACGCCCGCGATGACCATCATTGAGGCGACGGTGAGGATAATGATCACCGAAGTTCCGAGGTCGGGCTGTTTTACGATGAGCGCGAGCGGCACCGCCGCCATCAACAGCAGACGCATCACGTCTTTCATCGAGAGGCCCTCGGGCCTTCGAGCACAGAACGTGGAGAACGCCAGGATCAAGCACACCACGGTGAACTCACTGGGTTGAATCTGGACGCCACCGCCGAGGCTGTACCACCGTTGAGCGCCGAGAGAACTTTGGCCGACGACGAAGACGCCCGCGAGCGCAAAGAGCGAACCTACGTAGAGCGGCGTCGCGGCGATCTCGAATCGACGGTAGTCAATCCGCGAGATTATGTACATCACGCCGATGCCCAAGACGACAAAGAAACCCTGCCGTTCGAGGTAGTAGTGGGGGTTAAAACCGGCGTTGACGAGTGCTTGACGGGTAGCGCTGTAGATCATGATCACGCCGGTCACGCCAAGGGCAATCATGCCAAAGAAGAGACTCGAGTCGAACGAGTCCCGCGTACGAGTGCGACCAGCGAAAGCAGTCAACATGTCAGTCACGCAGCACCTCGAGAAGTTTGGCGCCCTCTAAAGGTACGCCCCACCACCACTGCATCTGGATCGCGGCCTGAAAGGCCAGCATCGCCAATCCGTTCATCGTGCGACATCCCGCGTCGTCGTAGAGTGTTCGCCACGTCGTACGTTCTGGCTCGTAGGAAATATCCACGGCCACGCTCTGGTGATGCACACCTTGAAGCACCGACGCCTCGCGATCGCGCCCACTTACCGGCACGGTATTGACAATCAGGTCGACGGGTCTATAGACCAATGAACTCGAAAAGACGTTCTTGTGTCGACGTACGAGTTCTTCCACCTTCAATTCATTTCGTCCGTGTATCACGACGGACGCGACACCGTGATTAATCAACGCGTCCAAAATAGCGCTGGCCGCCCCCCCGGCACCCAGAATCACCGCGTGCGCGTTCTCAACCACGGGACCGAACTCGTGGCTCAATGCCTCGACGAAGCCCTCGCCGTCAGTGCTCGCGCCGTGAATCTTTCCGTCTCGAACCAGTAGCGAATTCACCGACTGCGTACGGACGGCAACGTCGCTACGTTCATCGCAGCACTCGTAGGCCGCGCGCTTTAACGGGCTCGTCACCGAGAGAGCGTCGAAGCGTGACGTCAGTACGTCCTTCAATTGACCGGCGTCCCCGAGTCCCATTTCGACGCGCGTTGACGCTCCCTCAAGTCCGGCCAGTTTCAGTCCCGCTTCTTGAAGTTGCGGCGAGCGAGAGTGCTCGATGGGTGAACCTACGACACCCACCCGCCAGATCACGAGATTCCGTTGGAGGCTCCGATGGCCTCATTCTTCAGTTGTTGCGTGAACGTGGTGGAGAAGGCTTCATCACCTCTCTTGTTAATCACCGTGAAGTAGAGCCACGGCCCCGCGGGCGCGTGCAGGACTGCTCTAAGGGCGGTGGTGGAGACCGCGCAAATGGGTGTTGGGGTTAGACCAGTGTTCAGGTACGTGTTGTACGGCGAGGGAGTTTGGAGCATCGCGGGAGTCACGGTGCCACCATCTTTGCCGAGTGCGTAGAGCACCGTCGCGTCCATCTGCAGTGGCCCGCCACGAGCCAATCGATTGAAGATAACCCGCGCGACCTTCGGCATGTTGCGCGGGTAGTATCCCTCCTTTTCGACAATCGACGCCGCGATGATCGTTTGGTAGGCGTCGAGTCCGCCGGTCGTGGTCGTCGCTGAAAGGCCCACGGACACGGCCTCTTTGGCAAAACGGTCGACCATCTCGTGAGCGAGAGCGCCGGGGGTGACCGAGGGCTTGATCACGTAGGTTCCGACGCCGATAAGTCCTTCGAGAGAACTACCGTCACTGAACGAACTCGGAGTGTTGGCGGCGGTCGCTGCATGAACAAAACGATCGGCGTAGGCATTGCCCTTCTGCGCGGCGACGTCAAGGGCCACCTCGTGCAGCGTTAGGCCCGCCGTGACCGTGACGACGCCAACGTTGGGCGCCGAACCGAGAATTGAACGAACGCTCGCGAAACTCGATCCTTGGCGCATCTCGTACGAACCAGATCGTACGAGCGGCGTGCCAAGAATGAGGTTCTCTACGCGGAACGCGAACGGCGAGGCGATGACGCCCTTGGCGTGGAGTTCTCCGGCGATCGCCGAGACCGATTCTCCCTCTTGCACGGTAACGATGACTTCTTTCCCTTTACCGGCGAAGACGGGGTCCACCTGCAGGAAAAACCAGCCAGCGACGAGCACGATGAGGACAAGCACGCCGAGCACGACGCGACCAAACGCGCTACTCAACATGGTGGCCATCCACAAAGTTTTGCAGCATGATCACGGCCGCGGCACTGTCGACGTGCTCGCGATGCTGCTTGGCCTTCAGACCGGCCCGAGAGAGCGAGCGTTCGGCTTCAACGGTCGTGAGTCGCTCGTCCCACTGGGTTACCACCAGATCAGAAAACGCCGCAACGAGCTGGCGGTACAGAGCGTCCGCTTGCTTCGTGCTGGCGGTCTCGTTGCCCGACAACGCCACGGGACGGCCGATAACGAGTGCCCCGACGCCCTCCTCCTCAATCAAACGTCGAAGTGCGTCGATCAACGTCTCGTCGTTCACGAGGGTCGCTCGAGGGAACGCCATCGAGGCCGCGGAGTCGGTTATGGCGACGCCGCACCGCACCGCACCGGGATCGATGCCGAGAAGCCGCGTCATCCAGCTCTTAGAGCGCCTTCGCCGCGACTAAGACCGCGTCGATTCCCTCGGGATTACGCCCACCGGCCAGCGCGAGTCGCGCCGAACCGCCGCCGCCGCCGCCCACGTGCGACGCGAGGGACTTCACCGCGCTCGCCGCGTCGAGTGACCCATCGCTCGCAACAGCGAGTGCGACCTTGTCGTCGCTTTCGCCAATCAACACCACGACGCGACGTCCCCGGTGTTGGAGATCCTGCGCCAAGGTCCGTAACTGTTCACCCGAGTAACCATCCACGCGCGCCACCACCACGTCACCCGTACTTTGGGCGTCGAGCTCTTGCGCAAATTGGGTGAGTTGAGCCTGGCGAAGTGCGCCAATCTCCGTCTCAACGGTCCGTTGTCGCTCGACGAGGCGTTCGAGCGCTGGCACCACGTCGTCGAGGGAGGTCTTCAAAAGAGTGGCCACCGAGCCCAGGGCCCGTTCCATCTCGTAACTACGACGATGCGCTCCTAAACCACTTACCGCTTCGAAACGTCGGGTGTTAGCCCCAATCGAAGCTTCGCTCACTATCTGAATCTGTCCTATCTCACCGAGACGATCGACGTGGGTACCACCGCAGAACTCGAGACTATGGCGTCCCGCGCGAACGACGCGCACGTGATCGCCGTACTTATCGCCAAAGAACGCCACGGCACCCATGGTCTCGGCCTCGGACTTGGTGGTCTGCATCGTATCAACGTGCTCATTCAAGACAACGTCAGTGTTGACGAGCGTCAAGATCTCTCTTGTCTCCTCTTGGGCGAGTCCCGAACCGTGCGAGAAGTCAAAACGAAGGCGCTCGGGTCCCACGTACGAGCCCTGTTGGCGAACATGATCGCCGAGTACCGTGCGCAGTCCCGCGTGCAAGAGGTGCGTCGCGGTGTGATTGCGTCGCGTGGCTTCGCGACGTTCTGGATCAATTGTCGCAATGGCCATTTGACCCCCGAGTATCTCTCCGCTCAAACGACCTCGGTGGGCGAAGAGTCCTCCGGCAACGCTCTGAGTGTCAACAACCTCGAAACGACCGGTCTCGGTGACGATCGAACCAGTGTCGCCCACTTGACCGCCCGACTCCGCGTAAAACGGCGTCGCGTCAAGGAAGAGTTCACTCTCGCCGTTGTCTCCGGCGAGCACCGCCAGCACCGTCGTCTCGATGCTGTAACGAGTGACGTCACGACCCACAAACTCCGTCGCGCCGTGGCGATCGATGAGGTCTCGGTACTGCGCGTCGTCAGCCACGTTAAGGGTCTTCGCGCTCGCTCTGGCGCGCTCTCGCTGAGCGGACATGGCCTTGTCAAAGGCGTCGCGCTCGACGCTCAGACCCGCTTCAGCGACAATCTCTTCGGTGAGTTCGATTGGGAAGCCGTGCGTGTCATGAAGTTTAAATGCCACTTCACCAGGAAACATAGCGACACCGCTCGCGAGCACTTCGCCTTGAGCACTCTCCAAGAGGCTGAGTCCCGTTTTTAACGTTCGAGCGAAACCAGCCTCCTCTCGCTCAAGAATCTCCACGATTAGATCGCGATCGCTGGCGAGCGTCGGGTAGGCGCCACCCATCTTTTCAATCGTGGCGTCAACCAAAGGCGCCGTTAAGGCTCGCTCCGATCCCGCCCGGCGCGCGGCGAGCACGGCCCGTCGAATAATCCGGCGAAGCACGTAGCCGCGTCCTTCATTAGAGGGCAGCACGCCGTCCGAGACCAGCATTGTCATAGCGCGTCCGTGATCAGCGACACGACGAATCGCGACGTCCGTGCGTTCATCCTTACCGTAGGGCGCGTTAAGGACCTTCGACGCGGTCTCGATCAACGGCGCGAAGTAGTCCGTCGCGAAAACCGACTCAACCCCGTTCAAGATCGCCAAGGTACGGTCGAAACCGCAGCCAGTGTCGATGTTCTTCTTAGGAAGTTCGGTGAGTGAGCCGTCCGCTGAACGTTCGTACTGGGTAAAGACCAGATTCCAAAACTCGACGAAGCGATCTTCGCCACCAAATGCTGGGCCGCCGTCGTCTCCGAACTCGGGGCCCTTGTCATAGAAGATCTCGGAACTCGGTCCACAGGGCCCGACCTCGCCCATGGTCCAAAAATTGTCCTCGTCGAGGCGTTGGATTCGCTCGGGACGAATTCCAATGTGGTCGCGCCATAGGTTCGAGGCTTCGTCGTCGCTGACGTGCACCGTGATCCAGAGACGATCGGGATCGAGTCCAAATTTCTCCGTGATCAGCTGCCACGCGTAGGAGATAGCGCCCTCTTTGAAGTAGTCGCCAAAGGAGAAGTTGCCGAGCATCTCAAAGAACGTCAGATGGCGCTCGGTGATGCCGATGTTTTCAATGTCGGCGGCGCGAAAGCACTTCTGTATCGAAACCGCGCGCTTATAAGGTGGCGTCTCCTCGCCCGAAAAATAGGGCTTGAAAGGGACCATTCCCGCCACGGTGAAGAGCAGGGTCGGGTCGTGGGGAATCAGACTTGCCGAGGGCACGACCGTATGGCCATTCTCAGCGAAGTAGTCGAGGAAAATCGAACGAAGTTGGGCCGCTTCCACAGAGTTACTCTACTGGCGCTGGTGGTTCGCCCTGGTGAGAGCGGTTCGTTCGCGCACGCCACTGCGCGACGAGCGACGCCTCGCGACCGTACGACGAGGGATCAAAAAACGTTGACTCTCGAAAGGCGTCCGGCAGGTACTGCTGGTCAACCCACCCTTCGGGGAAGTCGTGCGCGTAGCGATACTCCGTGCCAAAGCCGAGTTTGGCCGCACTGCGATAGGAGGCGTCGCGCAGATGCATCGGGACCTCGACGAATCCTCCAGACTGCACGGCACTCGTCGCCGCGCCGAGCGCCCTCGTGACCGAGTTGCTCTTGGGTAAAAGCGCGAGCGCGAGCGTGGCGTGCGCGAGAGTCAGGCGCGCCTCGGGTAGACCCACGAACTCAACGGCCCGAGCGGCCGATTCAGCCACGAGCAGACCGGTCGGATCGGCCAGTCCCACGTCCTCGCTCGCGAGAATCACGAGACGACGAGCGAGAAACCGGGCACTCTCCCCACTCTCGAGCAAAGTGACCAGCCAATAGAGGGCGGCGTCGGGGTCAGACCCGCGCACGGATTTGATGAAGGCACTGATCTGGTCGTAGTGAGTATCAGCGCTCTGGTGGTACAGGCGTCCATCCCTCGCGCGCGCGACGTGACCAACGTCGACGGGCTCTCCCTTGCTCTCGAGCGTGGCGAGCACGATGGCGGTGTCGAGGGTCGTGAGGGCGCTACGCGCGTCGCCGTCGGCGGACGACGTCACGGCGAGCAGCGCCTCCTCGGTAATGGCGGCACCACGTAGTTCGAGGCCGCGTTCGACGAGCACTCGAAGCGACGCCTCGTCGAGTGGGTGTAGTCGCCACAGTGTCGAACGACTCATCAACGCCGCGTTGACCTCGAAATAGGGATTCTCCGTCGTGGCGCCAATAAGCACGACTTCGCCCGTTTCCGTGGCGGGCAGCAACAGATCCTGTTGTGACTTGTTGAAACGGTGCACCTCATCGATGAACAACACCGTTCGCTGACCGTGCTCGCCCAAGCGATCGCGCGCTCGCACTAATGCTTCGCGCACGTCTTTCACGCCACTCGATACCGCGGAAAGGCTCTCGATAACGTAGTCGGCCGAGGTCGCGAGAATGCGCGCCAACGTCGTTTTCCCCGTGCCGGCCGGTCCCCAGAGGATCATCGACGTCAACTGTCCGGCCTCAACGAATCGGCGAAGCGGACCGTCAAGACCTACGAGGTGATCTTGTCCGACGACCTCATCGAGCGTGCGGGGACGCAGTAGTTCCGCCAACGGCGCCGCTTCGCGCAAGCGCTCATTGACGGCGTCCTCAAAAAGTGACGTAGGTCACGAACCTTTGGGTGTGAAACGCAGGTGCAGGTCTCGCAGTGCTCGCTCAGCAATGCTCTTGGGCGCGCCGGTCATGAGATCGGCTCCCGATTGCGTCTTTGGAAATGCGATCACCTCGCGGATGTTCTCTTCTCCGGCGAAAATCGCTACAAGCCGGTCAATGCCGAAGGCGAATCCCGCGTGCGGTGGTGCGCCGTACTTAAAGGCACCGAGCAAGAATCCAAAACGAATCTCGGCCTCATCATCACTTATACCGAGGGCGCGGAAGACTCTCGATTGAATGTCGGCGCGGTGGATACGTACCGACCCGCTGCCCAATTCCCATCCGTTCAACACCAGGTCGTAGGCCTGGGATCGAACCTTGAGCGGATCGCTTTCAATGAGGTCCAGGTCTTCTGGGTGCGGCATCGTAAAGGGATGGTGCGCGGCTTGAAGCTTGCCGTCCACGTCGATCCCTTCGAACATCGGAAACTCCGTCACCCAGATGTAGTGATGAGGGCCGTCGCCCACTGGGAGCGATCCGAGCGTCACGCGCAACGCGCCGAGGACGTGGCACGCCTCGACGTACTCGTCGGCCACGATGAGGACGAGATCGCCAATCTGCGCCCCGTCAACGCTCGCCACCGCCGTCGCTTCACCCTCGTTCAGAAAGCGCGCGAGCGGTGAGTCGAGTCCTTCTTCGGTGACGCGAAACCACGCGAGTCCCTTCGCGCCGAGTTGCTTGGCTTGGTCGGTCAGTTGGTCGAGTTTGGAACGGGAGAAACTCGCTCCGTCGACCACGCGCAGGGCCTTGACCGTGGGTGCGGCGAACGCCTTGACCTCGCTCTTTTCGAAGACGTCGGAGAGGTCGTGCAACATCATCCCAAAACGCAGGTCGGGCTTGTCGGTGCCGTAGCAGTCAAGCGCCTCGGCCCACGTCATCGATCCAATAGTTCCCGGACGCACGCCCGTCGCGGCCTCGGCCGCGTCGAGAACGGCCAGCGACGTGAAGGCCATGACGTCACCTTGCGTGACGAAACTTGCCTCGAGGTCGAGTTGGGTGAACTCGAACTGGCGATCGGCCCGAAGGTCTTCGTCACGCATACAGCGAGCAATCTGGTAGTAACGATCCAAGCCGCCGACCATCAGCAACTGCTTGGCGATCTGTGGACTTTGGGGCAACACGTAGAACTCTTCGGGGCGAAGGCGCGACGGTACGACGAACTCGCGAGAACCTTCGGGCGTCGGCGCCCAGAGCAGGGGGGTCTCCACTTCGCAGAATCCCTGCACGTCCATGGCGCGACGCAGCGCAGCGTTCACTTTGGCTCGAAGACGCAGGTTGTGTTGCATCTTGTCGCGACGCAGATCGAGGTAGCGATAGCGAAGACGAACCTGCTCGTCGATGTCGACGCGGTCGTCGAGCTGAAAGGGAGGAGCCTCGGCGAGCGAAAGCACCTCGACGTGACAGTCACTCAACTCAACGGCCCCGGTAACTAGACGGTCATTGACCGTGCCCTCGGGGCGCGGCGTCACCGTGCCGGTGACGCGAACGACGTACTCACTGCGCACGTCAACGGAACCCTCCACGACCACTTGCACCACACCCGAACGGTCGCGAACGTCAAGGAACGCGAGGTGCTCGCCGTGTTCTCGGCGTTTCGCCACCCATCCACAAACACTGATCCGTTCGCCGACGTGATTCTCGTTCACCGATCCACAGAGCAGGTCGCGCAGGCTGGTGGCTTCACTATCTTTAGGCATGATCACGTCACTTATTCAGTAGGTTGGCGACCGTCGAAACAATCTCACTTTGGGCTACGCGTACTTGCGCCTGCTCAAAGTCCTGGCTTCGCAGGTCCCTAATCGTAACCTCGCCCGAGGCGATCTCCTCGGGACCAAGGAGCAACGCCAGGCGAGCGCCGGACTTGTCGGCGACCTTCATCTGCGCCTTCATCGAACGCTGGTCGTACGCACGATCCGTCGCGTAGCCCGCGCGACGCAAACTCTCCACGAGCACGCCCACGCCGATCTCGCCCGTCGTGTCGATAACGAAAAGGTCGAGCACGCGATTGACCAATGGAGCGTGAACGCCCTCGGCGTTGCGCGCGAGCAAGAGACGCTCAACCCCACTGCCAAAACCGACGCCGCTGGTGGCCTTACCACCGAGCTCCTCGGCCAACTTGTCGTAGCGCCCGCCACCCCCGATCGAGTTTTGAGCACTTTCGAAGGCGTCAGCGACAAACTCAAAGGTCGTGCGGTTGTAGTAGTCGAAGCCTCGCACGAGACGAGGACTCAAGACACTGACGATGCCCAGCGACGCCAAACCGGCGACCACCTGGTCAAAGTGACTGCGACACTCGTCGCACAAGTGTTCGATCAGCATGGGGCCGTTTGACGTCACGTCGACGCACGCCTCTCGCTTGCAGTCGAGCACGCGAAGAGGGTTCTGTTGCCAGGTTTCACGGTGTTCGTCACAGAGCTCATCGTGATGGGCTTCTAGGTACTCGCGTAAAAGTTCCACGTAGGCAGATCGACACTCGACGTGCCCCATCGAGTTGATCAGCAGCGTCACCTGTTCTAAGCCGAGAGATCGATAGAAGCCGCTGGCGAGAGCGATCACCTCAACGTCGACGGCCGGGTCGTCAGTACCCAGAACTTCGACACCGAGTTGGTAGTGCTGTCGGTATCGACCCTTCTGGGGACGTTCGTAGCGAAAGGCCGGCGTGAAGTACCACGCCTTCCACGGTGTCGTGGGTTGGTGTTGAACGAAGGCCCGTACTACCGACGCAGTGCCTTCGGGGCGAAGTGCGTAGCGTCGCTCGCCGCGGTCCTCAAAGACGTACATCTCTTTCCTAAAGACGTCGCTCTCTTCGCCGATGCCGCGCAGAAACACTCCGACGTCCTCAAAGAGGGGCGTCATGACCAGTGAGAAACCGTAACGGTAGGCACTCTGAGCAAAGTTGGCGACGACGCCCTCCCACAAGGCGGACTCGGGACCGAGTACGTCGTGGGTGCCAATGGGCGCCCTGAACGGCGTGGGCGATTCGCTCATGAGGTCTTATTCTGACCCGGTAACTGTCGAAAGGCGTCAAAGACGCCGTCAACGCTCTTAAGGGCGACCAGCAAGCTCGACAGGTGCGTGGGGTCGGCGAGTTCGACGTCGAAGATCATGCGAACGATGCGTGCACCCGACGTCGTGGAGCTACTCGAGATGATGTTGAGGTGATACTCCGCCACGACCTTAGAGACGTCGAGGAGTAGGCGCGAACGGTCAAAGGCCATGATCTCGAGCACGGCGCGGTACTGACCTCCGGCCGATCCGTCCCACTCCACGTCAATGATCCGCTCGCCCAATCGATGGGCCAAGGCCACCGCGTTCGAACAGTCGTCACGGTGCACTGATACCCCGCGGCCCTGGGTGATGAAGCCCATGATGCTGTCGCCCGGCACCGGCGAGCAACAACGCGCGAGGTGGATCATGACGTCGTCGAGACCTTCAACGTAGACGCCGGCGGTCTTGCGCGACGTGCGATTCGTGCGCGGCGCCTTGGTGACCGTGGTGGGCATCTGTTCGGCGTCACCGCCTCGCAGTTCGCGGTCGAGTCGTTGAACAATGGCGTGCGCCGAGTTCTGATCGCTGTCGATGGACATGAAGAGCGCGTCAAGGTCTTCTAAGTTGAGCGACGCGATCACCGCGTCGAGAGCGCTCGAAGAGAGCGAGGTCGCGATGGGCAGGCCCTCACGACGAAGAGCTTTCGTGAGTTCCTCGCGACCGCTCTCGATGGCGTCTTCGCGTCGCTCGCGCTGAAACCACTGGCGGATCTTGGACTTGGCGCGCGACGACTGAACGATGTTCAACCAGTCTCGCGACGGTCCCGCGTTTTCATTTTTGCTCGTGACGATCTCGACGACGTCCGCCGATCGCAGCACCGTGTCGAGGGGCACGAGGCGACTGTTCACTTTGGCGCCCACGCAGTGATGGCCCACTTCGGTGTGCACCGCGTAGGCGAAGTCGATGGGCGTGGCACCTTCAATGAGCGCGATGACGCGGCCCTTGGGCGTAAAGAGGTAGACCTCGTCTTGACCGAGGTCGAGTTTCAGAGCCTCGAGAAAGGCGATCGGGTCGTTCTCCTCTTCTTCCACGTCCGTCAGACGCTGCATCCACGCCATCTCATTGGCACTGGCACTGGCGCCTTCCTTGTAACTCCAGTGCGCGGCGACACCGAACTCGGCGCGCCGGTGCATCTCTTGCGTACGAACCTGCACCTCGACCGACTTGCCACGAGGTCCAATCACCGTGGTGTGCAGCGACTGATACAGGTTGAACTTTGGTGAGTTGATGTAGTCCTTGAATCGACCCTGCACTGGCGACCAGAGAGCGTGGATCGCCCCGAGTGCCGCCCAACAGTCGCGCTCTTCCTCCACGATGAGTCGCAGTCCGACGAGGTCGAAGATCTCGTCAAACTCTTTGCCGCCAACGACCATCTTTTCGTAGATGCTCCAGAAGTGCTTCGGTCGCCCACGCACCTCGGCCTTGATGTGGAACTCCTCGAGTTTCGAGGACAGGGTCGACATCACCTCGCTGAGATAGGCCTCTCGCTCGGGTTGGCGCGCGGCGACCATCTGTTCGATCTCGGCGTAGCGCTTGGGGTGCAACGTCGCGAAGGAGAGGTCCTCCAACTGCCACTTGACCTGTTGGACACCGAGTCGGTGCGCGAGGGGTGCGTACACGTCGAGCGTCTCTTGGGCAATGGCGCGTTGGCGATGCATGGGCATCACCGAGATCGTGCGCATGTTGTGTAAACGGTCCGCGAGCTTGATGAGCAGCACTCGCCAGTCCTGGGCCATGGCGATGAACATCTTTCGTATCGTGGCCGCCTGTTGTGCCTCTTTGGAGTCGAACTCGAGCCGATCGAGTTTGGTCACGCCGTCGACCACGGCCGCCACCTGGGCGCCAAACTCACTCGCCAACCATTCGTTGGTAACGCCCGTGTCCTCGACCGCGTCGTGCAGCAGAGCGGCGGCGATCGTGATCTCGTCGAGGCCCAAATCGGCCGTAATGCCGGCGACGGCGATGGGGTGGGTCACGTAGGGCTCGCCCGTGCGGCGAAGTTGACCCTCGTGGGCGTTGATGGCGGCGATGCCCGCGCGCCGGATGAGGTCGACGTCGCCGGACTCGTGATGCTCGCTAAAACGCGCGATTAACCGCTCAATCGAGCTCAGCAGCACCGGATCGGCGCTCGCGCGAGAAGTGAGGCTAACCATAGGGTCAGCCTACCGGTGTGTTAGCGACGCTTCTGCTTACGCGGACGCGGCTGGATGGTCCCACTCACGCCCGTGGAGCGCGACTGGCGTGTGTTCATTTCGCCCACCGTCGCCACCATCAACGCCGCGCTCGACGCCGTCAAGGTACGCCGTCCCGTGCGGTTGAGCACACGTGCGGCGAGTTCACGGTAGCGGGGTTCGCGTTCCTTCATCACCGCGAGCAGTGGACTCGCGATGAAAATCGACGAGTAGGCCCCACTCATGAGACCCACAAAGAGTGCCAGGCCGTAGTCCTGCAACGTCGTCGCGCCGAGCAAGTCAGCACCAATCAACAACACGGAAAGCACCGGCAAGATGGCTACCAACGAAGTGTTAATAGAGCGAGCGAGCGTCTGGTTCATCGAGAGGTTGACCATTTCGCTGTAGGTCATGTCGCCACTCTTGAGAACACCTTGGGTGTTATCGCGCACCCGGTCAAAGACCACGACGGTGTCGTAGAGCGAGTAGCCCAAAATCGTCAAGATCGCGATGACCGTATTCGGCGTGATCTGAAAGCCAAAGATCGAGTACACACCAATGGTGACGAGGAGGTCGTGCACCATGGCAATGAACGCCGCGGCGGCCATCTTGGGCTCGAATCGAATACTGATGTAGGCGACGACCGCAATGAAGAAGACAATGAGGGCTTCGATTGCCTTATTGGTGATCTGACCGCCCCACGTCGGACCGACGTTGCTCGTGGAGACCTGATTGCCGTCAGTCTTTGCGACCACGGCCATCGCGTGCACGACGGCCTTGGTGACGGCAACCTGCTTGGTCTGCGAGAGCGCGTTGATGTTCGCGGTGACTTGGTAGGTATCCGAACCCAGTTTCTCAATGCCCGGATTCGTCAGTCCCGCGTGTTCGACGGCGGTCGTCATGGTGGCGACCGACGTATTTGGTGCCTTTACCTCCCACGAACTTCCGCCCTTGAACTCGATGCCTAGATTGAAGCCACGAATGGCGAGCGATCCCATCCCGAGCACGATGATTGCTATGGAGACGCTGAACCAGATCTTTCGACGGCCGACGAAGTCGACCGTCGTGAGACCGTGGTAGAGACGACGAATGCGTCCGTAGTGCTTTTCTTCGACGGGTGCGAACGTGTCACTGCTCACTGGAAGCTCCCGCGTGCATGCCGGCCGCTATCGAGAGCTTCGACGTGCTGGAAGAACCACGACGGCCCAAGAGAATCACCAGTGGTCGGGTGAAGTACCACGTGATGAGCACGTCCAGGATCGTGGAGAGACCGAGGAAGAAGGCGAAGCCCTTCACGTCACCGACCGCGATGATGTAGAGCAACAGAGCCGCCAAGAAGCTCACCGTGTCAGCGGCCAATACGGTTCGCCACGCCGAACGGAATCCTCGGTCCACCGACGATCGGACGGACCTTCCGGCACGCGCTTCGTCCTTCAGACGTTCGAAGTACACGATGTAACTGTCGACAGTAATGCCAATGGACACAATCAATCCGGTAACACCAGCCAAGTCAAAACTGGGCGCGAACGCCGTATGGCCGAGAGCCGAAATGATTGCCCACAGCAGGGCCGCCGTAACGGCTAGTCCGAGCACGATGACGAGACCGAGTGCTCGGTAGTAGAGGATGGTGTACAGCAACACCAGCGCCAGGCCGGCCATGCCGGCGCCCAAACCCGCGACGAGCGACGAGTGACCAAGGCTCGGCGAGACGGTCTGGTAGGTCAGTTGTTGCAGACGAACGGGCAACGCACCGAAGTTCATCGCGAGCGCCAAGGTCTTGGCCGACGCCTCGGTGAACGAACCCGATATCTGGCCGGTACCGGCGAAACTGGTGAAGGTCGCTTGGGTTGGTTGTATCAGCGGCGCGGACTGCACGACGCCGTCGAGTTCGATGGCGAGGAGTTGGTGGAAGTTCTTCTGGGCCACGGCGTCCCAGGCCGGGCTACCAGTCTTGGTCAAGGTGTAGTTAACCACCCACGCACCGGCCTGGTTCTGTTGGGCCAACGCCTTCTTCACGGCGTGCCCCGTGAGTTGCGCCGGTCCGAGAACGTAACGCGCACCATTTCCGCCGAGCAACGGCAAGATTACGTAATCGCTTTTCTTATCGTTCTTGGGCTTCGTTGAAGCAATGTTGGTAAAGGCGGGGTCGGGCGCGATGTTGGCCGAATTACCGGTCGACGTGTTGACGTTCAGATTGGCCGCGGTAGTTGCGTAGTTCGCCGCGCACGTGGGCAGGGTCGCCGTACCGAGGGGTTTGAGATTGCTGCCGGTGGAAGCGAGACAGAGCACGGGGCGAAACAAGAGCTGCGCCGTCTGACCCACCGCATTCAAGACGGCCCGTGCGTCAGTGACGCCGGGCACACTGACGACGACATTTTTTCCCAGAAGGTTGACCTGGGCGCCTGAGACGCCAAGTCCGTCGACGCGATTCGTGAGAATCGTCACGACCTCTTGCATATCGGCCGTCGAGGCGGGCGTCGTTGGCTTATAGACAACGGAAAATCCACCGGCCAAGTCGAGGCCGAGCTTCGGTCCCCAACCGAGCGACAGCGTCACGGCGAGTGAACCAAAGGCAATGGCAATAGTGAGGACGAGACTGACGATCAGCGATCGTCGTGATCCAACCTGTGGGGGCATTACTTCGCGTCACCTTCCGTCGGGTGATCGTCGGTGGACTCGTGGACGACGGGGTCGAAGCGACGAGCGATGGCGCTCGGGATGAAGTCCAGTTCGGCACCACCCGAAGAGCGAAGAGTGATGAAATCGCTGTCGATGCGAATAACGGTGCCAACGAAGCCACCGATCGTCTGGGCGCGTTCGCCAACGTCGACCTTGCGTGTTTCCAAGCGCGCAGCCTTTTGCTTCTGAGAGCGTGGGCGCAGATAGAAGAAGTACAGCGCTCCGAAAACGACGATATAGATGGGGATAATTAGCGAACTCGAGCTTGCAACCAACATGAGGATTTCCTTCGTTAACGGACAGAGAAACTCTAGTAGATAGCGGCTGGAATCCTAAATCAGTCCCCCGTGACGTCGCTGAATACCTAGGTGTTCGTACGCTCGATCGGTGGCGACGCGCCCGCGTGGCGTACGCACCATCAGTCCCGAACGTAAGAGGTACGGCTCGTAGGCGTCTTCAATGGTGAAGGGCTCTTCACCACAGGCGTGCGCCAATGTCGTCAGACCCACTGGCTGGGAGGCGAACTGATCACAGAGCAGCGTCAATATCCGCCGGTCGATCTTGTCGAGGCCAAACTCATCGACACCAAAGAGCGCGAGGGCGTCCGTGGCGACCTGGGTGTCCACCTTCTCGTGACCCTTTACGGACGCGAAGTCGCGAACGCGACGAAGGAGTCGGTTCGCAACGCGCGGTGTCCCACGACTGCGAGAGGCGATGATGTCCGCCGCCGGAGGATCGAGCGCAACCTTTAACAGTCCCGCCGAGCGCTGCGCGATAAGCGTGAGTTCGTCAACGTCGTAGAGGTCGAGCTGACCGATAAATCCGAATCGGTCGCGTAGTGGCGCCGCGACGAGTCCCGTTCGTGTTGTGGCGCCCACCAACGTAAAGTTCGGCAGATCGAGTCGAATTGACCGCGCCGAGGGGCCCCGCCCAATCATGACGTCAAGACGGAGATCCTCCATCGCCGGATAGAGAATCTCTTCGACCGCGCGCGACAGACGGTGCAGCTCGTCGATGAAGAGCACGTCACCGTCTTGTAGATCGGTCAATAACGCGGCGAGGTCGCCCGGTCTCGAGAGCACTGGACCCGACGTCACACGAAAACCCGAACCCATCTCACTGGCCACAATGCTCGCGAGTGACGTCTTGCCGAGCCCCGGGGGTCCCGCGAAGAGGAGGTGATCGGCGCACTGATTTCGAGCACGCGCCGAACCAAGAACTACTTGAAGGTGACCTACGAGATCGCGTTGGCCCACGAAGTCGGCGAGTGTTTGAGGGCGAAGCGAGACCTCGGTCTGGCGTTCTTGCTCACTCGCTCCAGAAGCCACGACGTGATCGCGCAGTTGCTCAAGGTCGAGCTCTCTTTTGGTCACGATCGTCGCAAGAGTTGCAGGGCCGTGCGCAACGCGGCTGACTCATCCGTGGGCAGCACGACGTCGTTTAGGGCGTCGCGAACTTCGTGGCTGGTGTAGCCAAGCGCTCGCAGCGCGTCGTCAATGGCGGCGTTCACGTGCGTCGATGCCTTCATTGGGGCGAAGGCGCCCTCCAAAGTGACTTTGCCTTTTAGTTCGAGCACAATGCGACTGGCCGTTTTTGGACCGATACCCGAGATGGTGGCGATCTTCTTCGCGTCGTCGCTCTCCACGGCGAAGGCGAGTTCCGCTACGCTCATCGTGCGCAACGCCCCGAGCGCCGTCGAAGGTCCGACACCGGGCGTCACCAGAAGCAGTTCAAAGAACTCACGGTCCTCAATCGTTCGAAAGCCGAAGAGCTGTATAGCGTCCTCTCGAACGACCGTGAAAATAAAGAGTTCAACGACTTCGTCGTACGGCGTGGGCTCACTCGAGGCAACGTGAACCTCGTAGCCCACGCCCTGGACGTCCACGAGCAACGCCCCGTTACGCAGCTGATGCAACACTCGTCCACTCAGCCAACCAATCACGCGCGGCTCCCGAGGGGATAGCGGCGCTCGGTGCGAACGATCAAGAAGTACGCGATACCCAGGGCCAGAGCGTCCGCGGCGTCGGCCGGGCGAGGAATTTCACTCAGTCCACAGAGCCGCGCGACCATCCCTTGGACTTGGCTCTTGCTCGCCGCGCCGTAGCCCGTCACGGCGAGCTTCACCTCTTGGGAGGTGAACTGACGGACGTCGACGTCTTCATCCACCAGAGCAATGGCGACGCCACTCGCCTGGGCGACGCCAATCGCGGTCTTGGCGTTTCGTTGAAAGAACAGACGCTCCACCACGACCGCGTCGGGCTTGGTCTCTTTCAACAGTTGATCGAGCTCGAGGTGGAGTTGACGAAGCCGCTGCTCGACGGGCATTTTGGGGTTGGTTTCTATGGTGCCAGCCCTCGCGGCTCGAAACGACTCGACGCCACCAAAGGATCCTTCAACGAGGCCGAACCCACAACGAGTGAGTCCTGGGTCGATGCCGAGTACGAACATACGTTCGATAGTAGTGGCCAGAGGGCCCAAATACTAGGACTTAACGTTACTGTTCAGGTCCCCAGTTGACGAGAGTCCACCTCATTTAGGCGTAACGGGCTTATCATCGAACCATCACTTGTAATGGCGCTCCGAACAGCGCTAACGAGCCCTCACCCGAAGCGCTGCACCTTGAGGTAGTCACCTTGCGCATACTGGTCGAAGAGCAGGCCACGCTGATCGAAGCGCAGACCACGCTGATCGAAAAGATGCGCGCGGAGATGACGGTGCTGCTCGCTCGACTCTCCTCGAACTCGAGGACCTCGTCAAAGCCACCCTCGAGTGACGGCTATAGCAAGCCGGATCCGAAGTCACGGCGAGTGAGGTCAGGTTTGAATCCCGGAAAGCAGCCGGGCGACCCGGGCCACCACCTGGCCCAGCGAACCAATCCGGACGTCACCGTTATCCACGCACCGCCGACGTGTGGCCACTGTGGCGACGACCTGACGAACGCTGAAGTGACCGGGACCATTACTCGCCAGGTGTTCGAGTTGCCCTCGATGGCGCTCTTTTGCACCGAACACCAGGCCCAACGAAAGCGCTGCTCTTGTGGCACGCTTACGACCGGAGAGTTTCCGAGCGACGCCACCGCCCCCGCCTGTTATGGACTGGCGCTTCGCGCCTACGTCTGTTACCTCGTCACGCGCCAGCACATTCCCATAGCGCGAGTGGCTGAACTGTTGGCCGACACCTACGCAGCGTCGGTGTCGACTGGGGCGATCGTCGCTATGGTCGCCGAGGGAGCCGCGATGCTCGACGGGTTCCTCGGCGAAGTGCAGGCCCAACTGCGCACGGCAGAGGTGGTGCACGCCGACGAGACCGGCCTGAGAGTCAATGCCCTACTGGCCTGGGTGCACGCCGTCTCTACGACTGATCTGACGTTGTATCACCTCGATAAGCGCCGGGGCACCACGGCCATGGACGCCATGGGAGTTCTCGAACACCTCACCGGAGTACTGGTCCACGACGGTTGGTCGCCCTATCGCCACTACGACAAGGTCCAGCACCAATTGTGTTGAGCTCACTTGCTTCGCGAACTTGCTGCGGCCGCCCTCAACGAAGAACAGAGTTGGGCCAACGACATGGCTGGTCTGCTCTCTGACACCTGGCACCACGTGCTCGAGGCGACGGCCAATGGACAACACCACCTCGACGACCAGGAGTTGGTGAGTATTCGCGCCAACTACCGCGCGATCATCGATGCGGGTCACGAGGCCAACCCCCCACCAGTGCCTACTGGTCGGCGAGGCAGACCCAAACGATCCAAGGCGCACAACTTGTTGGACCGACTTGACGTGCACATGAATGACGTACTGCGCTTCGTCACTGACTTCTCTATACCGTTCGATAATAATTTGGCCGAGCGCGACATCCGAATGGTGAAAATCGCCCAAAAGATCTCTGGCGGGTTCCGCAGCACTGAAGGCGCCCAGTCCTTCCTCGCCTTTCGCAGTTACCTCTCGACCGCCACGAAGCAGGGTGCCAACCGTCTCGAGGTACTGCAGCAACTCTTCGCTGGTGACACCTGGATGCCGTCGCCGTCAGGCACTAGTTCCTAAGCCACTTCCTGGCTGCCGGTCGTACTCGCGAGGACCGGCAGCCTGCAGTCGGTGCGGGTCACCGAGCAGAATGTTGGCATGGCCAAACCCAGAACACCTCGCACGACGGTTCCGTCGGCACACTCACGCCGCGTCGCAGCGGGTCAGCCATTTCTCGATGCCGTCGTGGACTCGCCCGAGCAACCGGGTGGCCTCGATGTCGAGCCGCTGTTCGCTGCGTTGCTCCTGGGCGCCCTCGACGAGCACCTCGAAGAGATCGCGATCCTCGTCAACAGCCGGATTGCCGCCCTCAACGCCGTCGCCGAATTGGTCGCCGCCAGTCGACTCCACGTCGGCGACCGGGTCCGCCTCGGGCATAATCTGAAGCCGCTATACCTTCACGGCAAGAACGCGACCATCGTCGCCAAGGATGGCGAAAAGTGGATTGTCCGGCTCGACGAGCCGATTGGACGATTCACCAATGCCGATATACGACTTCAGGCGATCCAATTAGAACCGGCGTGACCACCTGAACAGTTACGACTTAACCATCATAGGAAGCCAAGAGTTCATCCGACATGTCGAAGTTGGCGTAGACGTTCTGGACGTCGTCGTGGTCGTCAATCGCGTCCATGAGACGCAGAACCTTCTTGGCTTCAGACTCCTCGGTCACGGCAATGGTGTTCTGAGGGACCAACGTGAGATCGGCACTTAACACCTTCAGACTCTGTTTTTCCAGGGCGTCACGAACCTTCGCCACGTCGTGGGGTTCGGTCGTGACCAAAAAGTTCTTGCCGTGTGATTCGTAGTTTTCGGCGCCGGCCTCCATGATCCACTCCAGGAGTTGGTCCTCGTCGACGGGTCCCTCGACCTCCAGGATGCCCTTGCGTTCAAACTGCCACGACACCGCACCGGGTTCGGCAATTGCTCCGCCATTCTTGCCAAAGAGATGCTTGATTTCGGCGCTCGTGCGATTTCGATTGTCGCTCAGCGTTTCTACGATCACCGCGACGCCGCCGGGACCGTAGCCCTCGTAACTGATGGCCTCGTAGCGCACGCCTTCGAGTTCACCCGTACCGCGCTTGATGGCCCGTTCTATCGTGTCGATGGGTACCGAAGCCTCACGGGCCTTTTGGAACATGGTCCGCAAGGCTGCGTTGGTGGCGGCGTCGCCACCGCCCTCACGAGCGGCGACTTCGACTTGGCGAATGAGTTTGGCGAAGACTTTGGCGCGCGCCGAGTCTTTGGCACCCTTGCGGTGCTTGGTGGTGGCCCACTTTGAATGGCCGGACATAGTTCCTCCCGCCCCTTAGGGCTTGGCTATCGTATCGAAAATTAGAGCGAGTCGACGAAGAGCCCATGGATGCGATCGTCACCGGTCAGTTCAGGGTGAAACGACGCACCCCAGACGTTGTTCTGACGTACCAGGACGGGGTGTTCACCGTCGCCGTGATCGAGGGTCGCGAGCACTTGCACGTCGTCACCGTAGGACTCAATCTTGGGGGCGCGAATGAAGACGCCGGGCACGTCGCCAACGTCCTTCACTTCCAGCATCGACTCAAAGCTCGCGATCTGTCGGCCGTAGCCGTTGCGCCGTACCGAGATCTTCAAGGCGCCGTAGCTCCACTGATCGGCCCGGCCGTCCAGCACGTCCGAGCTCAACAGAATCAGCCCCGCGCACGTGCCAAAGACGCTCAGTCCCCCGTCGAGTCTGAGGGCGAGCGCCTCTCTAAGACCAGACGTCACCAACAGGTGGGCTATCGTCGTCGACTCGCCGCCGGGTAGCACTAACGCGTCGACGCTGTTCAGTTGCTCAATGGTGCGAACTTTGACCGCCTCGGTGCCGAGGGAGGTGAGCATCGCGAGGTGTTCGCCCACGTCGCCCTGAAGAGCCAGAACGCCGACGCGCTTCACTACCAACCGCGCTCGGCGAGCCTCATCTCGAGCGACGAGGTCTCAAAGCCCTTCATGGCCGGGCCGAGACCCGTCGAGACCTTGGCCACGACACTCGCGTCCTCAAAGTGCGTCGTCGCCTCGACAATGGCGGCCGCCATGCGGACGGGATCGTCGCTCTTAAAGATGCCCGAACCAACGAAGACCGCTTCGGCGCCCAACTGCAGCACGAGCGACGCGTCGGCCGGCGTCGAAATCCCACCGGCGCAGAATAACGGTACGGGTAACTTTCCGGCGGCGGCAACTTCTTGGACGAGTGCCAGCGGTGCTTGAAGATCCTTCGCGAGCGCAAAGAGTTCGTTGGCGTCAGCGCTGTGCAGTCGGCGAATTTGCGCGTTAATAGTGCGCAGGTGTCGAACGGCCTCGACAACGTTGCCGGTACCGGCTTCTCCTTTAGAGCGAATCAGACAGGCTCCCTCACCAATACGGCGAAGCGCCTCACCGAGATTCGTCGCCCCACAGACGAAGGGGACGGTGAAGGCCCACTTGTCGATGTGGTTCTCCTCGTCGGCTGGCGTCAACACTTCGGACTCGTCAACGTAGTCAACGTCCAGGGCTTGGAGAATCTGCGCCTCGGCGAAGTGACCAATGCGCGCCTTGGCCATGACGGGAATGGTGACCGCGGCTTGAATCTCCTGGATCATCAAGGGATCGCTCATCCGCGCCACGCCGCCGTCGCGACGAATATCCGACGGCACGCGCTCTAGAGCCATGACGGCAACGGCACCCGCGTCTTCGGCGATCTTGGCCTGCTCGGGGTTGACCACGTCCATAATCACGCCGCCGCGCAACATGTCGGCGAGACCGCGCTTTACGAGAGCCGAGCCAGTGACCGAGGGACTTTTAGAAGCACTCATGGCTCAAGCCTAATGGCCAGCAACTACCACTCTTCGAGAGCGCGGGCCCGCAGTTCGGCGTCGTCAAGGTCGCCCAAATCGCTCGAAGGGCGATCACTCCACTGATTAAAGAAGACCCATCGCCACTGCGCGTACGTCGAGGATGAGAAAAACGAGGCGGCACTCACCCGTTGGCGAGCGCATTTACGAAGCGCGCCGGCGAGTCCGAGGGGGTAGCGAATACTCGCTGCCGCGACTTCATCGGCCCGATAGGCCTTGCCACTACCGGCCAGGTTTCTTCGAGCGTCGTCACTGAGCGACGTCACCGCGGCGAGCGACTCACGTTCAAGAAGTCCGAGGCGCTGGCGCGCGAGACAGTGCGCCACGACGCCTTCGAGTTCGATCAACTCGAAGTCCTGCATCAAGGAACTGGTGACGAAGAGAGAAAACTTGGAACCGTCGGGCACGAGTGCGGCGTTGTAGGTCGAGTCGTCAACAATGAAGGCGCTGACGCTGTCGACACCAAAGGTGGCGGCCAAGCGGTCGAGGACCGTCACCAGGCGTAGACATTCCGTGCCGTTCCCACCAGCAGAAAACTGCGACAACATCGACGCGCCGAGACTCTGGCCACGCTTGGCGTAACCTTCCACGGTCCGGCGTAAGTCCCAGGCGTACACCAGCGCGATGACGACGCCCAGCGCCGGAAGCCACGGCACCACGACGACGCCCGCGATAAGTGCCAGGGCGACGATACCAACGACGATGGTGTTCGGCAAACGACGCTTGAAGGAGAATCGACGCACGACGCGTTGGTTGTGGTGGCGTTCATTGGTGGAAGGCGCGTAGGGGTTCTGCCACGAAGGATCGAGCACGGGCGCCACGAAGCGAGGGCCGCGGTCCCTAGAGACGTTTGAGCGACGAGAGCGCGATCGTTGCTTAGTTGCCACGACCTAAGGCTACCTGGTGGCCCTAAATCGCCGTATCGCGTGTTCGTAGTGCTCGTCGTAGGCATCCATCAGGGCGTCCATTGACCAACGCTCCGCGTAGCGTCGCGCCGCGTCAATCTTCGCCGGATCTTCATCTTTTAGAGCTCGCGCGATCGCTTCTTGCATCGAGGCGGCGTCGCCCGGAGTGAAGAGCGTCGCGTGCCCACCCGCTGCGTCGCGGTAACCCTCGATATCACTCGACACGACCAACGTCTCACTCGCGAAACCCTCGAGGATCACGAGTCCAAAACTCTCGCCGTGGGTCGAAGGTGTCAACAGCACGTCCACCCGACGCAGCCACTCGCGCTTCACTAGATCGCTCACGCGCCCGAGGAAGACAATCATCTCCTCGCTCCCGGCGAGTGAGCGCAGTGCGTTTCGTTGTGGCCCGTCACCGGCAATGACGAGGCGCCACGGGACGCCACCTCGAGCGTTGTGTTCGCGCACCGCGCTAATGGCGACGGCGACGCCCTTTCGCTCTTCGAGGCGGCCCACGTAGAACAAGATCGTCTCGTCGGATCGCTCGCGCGGCGTCAGGACGAAACGTTCGGTCTCGAAGCCGTTAAAGAGCACCTCACTGTCCACGCCAGAGGCGCCACGAATGGTGGACGCGGCGCTCGCACTGACCGACACGCAGTCATCGAGTCTGGTCGCGAGTCGCTCCAGTACGACCTTGGTCCAACGTAGGGCTGGACCGCTGCCACTTCGGTGAAACGTGCCGAGTGCCGGATGGTCGTGCCCCCACAGCGTCGCCCAGCCGAGCAACGGCGCAAACGGCTCGTGAAAGTGAACAACGTCGGGGTGAAAGGCGTCGATAGCGGCCCTGGCCCGACTGGTCGCGACGAAGGACAACGTCAAAGGAGCCTTTGAACCATTGGCCGGAAACGACCAGCGTGGCCCGAGGCGCACCAATGTCGCCGGCGTGTCGTAGGTCGCAACGTCACTCGCGTCGGGTGCGACGATGAGTACGTCTCGACCGCGCGAGGAGAGAACGCGACTCATGGCGAGGACTTGTTCTTGTACGCCGCCAAAGACACTCAGCGCGTAGGGCGACACCAGTACGACGCGTCGGGCACTCACGGCGTGACGAAACGATCTTCCAGCACGTGCCACTGTTCGGGCGCTCGACGAATGAGACCCTCGAGTTCGTTCGCGATCTGTTGCGTGACCCGCGCGACGTCCTCACGCAGTCGCTTCGTGCGTTCACTCTCAATGGGCGCCGTCACCACCGCGAAGTGATCTTGACCCGGTCCGGCGTAACACGCGGCCGCGACGAGGGTCGCGCCCGTTCGCAGAGCCAACGTCGCCGGACCGGCGGGCATCGTGACGCGCTCACCAAAGAACTCAACCTCGACGCCGTTGCCCTGAAGGTCTCGGTCGCAGAGAAGCCCGACGACACCACCGCTGCGTAGCGTCGACAAGAGCACGGACCCGGCGTGTTCGTTCAGTGGTTCGATACGAATACCAATGGACTCTCGCTTCTTCTTGAACCACGCAAAGAGTTCCGGCGGATCCAGCTCCTCGGCCACGGCGGTCATGCCTAGACCGAGAGAGTTCAAAAACGAGCCACCCCACTCCCACGAACCCACGTGCGGCAGGGCAATGATGACGCCCTTGCCACGTTCTTTGCCCTCGACCAGATGTTCCAGTCCTTCCGCGATGCAAAAACGGTCGTAGATAGTTGCCTTGGCGATGGCGGGTAACTTCGCGCCTTCGGCCCAGTACTGGCCGTAACTACGAAAACCGCGGTTGACGAAGAGTTCAAGGAGTTCATCGTCGAGCGACGAGCGAGGCGACGAAAGCACGTGCGCCAGGTTGTTCGCGAGGTTGGCTCGCGCTTTTTTGTTGCGACGACCTACTGTGGCGGCAATCGCGCTGGCCGCGGCCACGTCCACTCGTTCGGGCAACACTTCCATGAGTGCGCCAATGGACTTAAAGAACGCGACGCGCACTTTCTTCCCCACGATTAGTGGCGTGAGGAGCGACTGAGTCCTCGTCGAAGGCGGCGACTGTGTTGACGCGCGCGCATCGTTGATGTACTCGACGGCGCCGGGCGTGCGGCCACCTGCCACACGCGCCAGAAGCGGCCCCCGGCGGTCATGGCGGTGAGCGCCAACATGATCCACAACACCGGAATGAAGATGGGCGTGGCTAAGAGGCCGACGCCCAGGAGAATCATCCGTTCAGCCCGCTCCATCAGTCCCCCCTTGGCGCTCAGACCAAGGCTTTCGGCTTTAGAACGTTGGTAGGAGATCATGAAGGTCGTGGTCAGAATCGCGAACGGCAGCAAGACGAGCTGGCCGTGGTGGCGCGCCGTTAAGTAGTAGGCGACCCCGCCCATGATGACGGCGTCGGCAATGCGGTCTGAGACCGAATCGAAGAAACTGCCTCGCTGGCTGGCGCGCTGGGAAGCTTTGGCCACGGGACCGTCAAAGAGATCGTGAAAGCCCGTCAGCGTAAGAAGTACGACGGCCCACAGGTGCATGCCCACCGCGATAGACCACGCCGTGGCGCAGGCGAAAACCAGTCCCGAACCCGTGAGAACGTCAGCAGAAAAGCCAACGCGAACCAGCCAGCGTCCGATTGGCGCGGTCGTCGCGTTTACGCTCTGGCGAAACTTGCCGTCGAGCATCGACCCTCTTGACTCATGGCGTGAGTCTACCGGCACCGCCCGGCGACGCCGGGCCTAGAGATTAGCGTGAACCTTACGCCACGTTGACGCCAATGACTCAGGCAAAACTCGCGTTTCGCCAATGGTCGTCATGAAGTTGGTGTCGCCGTGCCAGCGCGGCAGGGCGTGCGCGTGCAGATGTTTGGGTATCCCCGCGCCCGCGGCGTGGCCAATGTTCATCCCCACGTTCATGCCGTCGGGTTGGTAGGTCTTCCTCAGGGCAATCATGGTGTCGCGTAGCACCATCGAAAAATCCGAGTACTCCTCGTCTCTGAGATCTTCCACCTCAGCCACGTGACGCAGTGGAAGCACCAGCAGGTGCCCCGAACCGTAGGGAAAGGCGTTCAGCACGACGAAGCTGTGGGCAGTTTTGCGCAGTACACCCGTCGACTCGTCGACGGGTTCGTTACCAAGAACACAGAAGACGCACTCGTCAGCTTCCTTGTCGTGTTCGCCAGCGAACGCACTCGAGACGTAGTCCTCTCGCCACGCCGCCGAGAAACGCTCAAGGGGCACTAGGGCGCCTCCGGCGAAGCGTGGCGTTCGATCTCACTCACGAGACGTTCGAGGAAGGCGCCCACCGAGACACCGCGATTGGGATCGTTGGAACCGCGCGCGTTGACCCCGAGCGTGTCCTTTTCTACGTCGTCGTCGCCGACCACCACCACGTAGGGGATCTTTTCGAGTTTGGCCTTACGAATACGTGCGCCCAACGGTTCGCTGGCTGGATCGACGCTGACGCGCACACCCACTGCGCGCAACAAGTCCAACACTTCGTAGGCGTAGTCGTCGTGGTCGTCTCGCACGCCGAGCACGCGCACCTGTTCGGGACAGAGCCACGTCGGCAGGTTGCCGGCGTAGTGCTCGATGAGCACGGCCATGAACCGCTCCACCGAGCCAAAGAGTGCTCGGTGAATCATGATGGGCCGTGGACGAGAGTTGTCGGGCGCGACGTAGGTCGCGTCAAAGTTCTTCGGCTCTTGGAAGTCCAGTTGGATCGTCGACATCTGGTGCGTGCGACCGATCGCGTCTCGCGCTTGCACGGAAATCTTCGGTCCATAGAACGCACCGCCGCCAATGTCAAGCGTGAGTTCAAGTCCCGCTCTTTTCGCCACTGCCTCGAGCGTCGCCTCCGCCTCTCGCCACTCGTCGTCGGAACCAACCGACTTTTCTAAGGGTCGCGTCGAGAGCTCGAGATAGAACTCGTTGAGACCGAAGTCACGAAAGAGGTTCAGTACGAAATTCAGAGCCGTCTCGATCTCATCGGCCATCTGCTCGCGCGTACAAAAAATGTGCGCGTCGTCTTGGGTCATGCCCCGCACACGCGTGAGGCCTTGCACCACGCCGGAGAGTTCGTAGCGATAGACCGAGCCGAACTCGAACATGCGAAGCGGCAACTCGCGATAGCTACGGGGACGAGCTTTGTAGATGAGCAGGTGAAACGGGCAGTTCATGGGTTTTAAGTAGTACTTCTGACCCTCGTCGAGGATCATGGGCGGGTACATCGACTCCGCGTACCAGTCCAGGTGACCCGACCTCTCAAAGAGTTCCCCCTTAGAGATGTGCGGGGAGTAGACGAACTCGTAACCCGAAGCCTCATGACGTTGACGCGAGTACTCCTCCATGACGCGTCGAATGATGCCCCCCTTTGGATGAAAGACCGCCAGGCCAGGACCCAACTCACTCGGAAAGGAAAAGAGGTCCAATTCGTGTCCGAGCTTTCGATGATCACGCGCTTCAGCCTCTTCAAGTTGCGTAAGATGAACTTGCAGCGCGTCCTTGCTCTCCCACGCGGTGCCGTAGATTCGCTGCAACTGCGGCTTGTTCTCATCGCCGCGCCAGTACGCGCCGGCGACCCTCGTCAACTGAAAGTGGCCCAGGCGCGCGGTTGAGGGCACGTGGGGACCACGACAGAGGTCTATGAAGGCCGACGTGTTCGAGTAGGTCGATACCGCCGACTCGCTCCCCACTTCGGCGAGGTCTTCTTCACTGCCGCCTCGAGCAACGGCCTCGATGATTTCGACCTTAAAGGGCTGGTTTTTAAAGAGCTCGAGTCCGCCCGCGATGGAGTACTCCGCTCGCGTAAAGGGCTGATCTTCGACAACAATGGCGCGCATCTCGGCGTCGACGCGCGCGAGGTCGTCGTCACTAAAGTGAGCTCCACCAGGTAGTTCGAAGTCATAGTAGAACCCGTCTCGAATGGCGGGGCCGATTGCGTAGTGCGCCCCGGGCCACAGACGCAACACGGCCTGGGCCATCACGTGAGCGCTCGAATGGCGCAGTACGTCGCGACCGTCATCACTGGCCGGGGTCACGATCGCTACACGGTCTCCGCTGGCGAGTGGCGTCGTGAGGTCAGTCAGGAGTCCATTTACGCGGGCGGCGAGGGCGTCTTTGGCAAGACGCTTGCCTACGGCGAGCGCGAGGTCATAGGCCGTCGAACCCTCGGCCAGGGTGCGGCTACTACCGTCGGGGAGTTCTACTTCGACTTCGGACATCGGGACCTTTCGTTGCCTAGAGCGTAATGCCGAGCAGCGCAGCGGCCGGGGCTACGTTCGAACCGGCGTGCGAGGCCGCGTCAATTACGCGCAACGCCGCGGGTGCGTTCAGGTCATCGTCCAACGCGTCGCGCACGTCATCGAGCACCGATGACGACCGTCCCGTGATCAAGGTCGATCGCCACGTCGCCAGTCTCGACTGGGCGTGCAGCAACATGTCGTCGTGCCACTCCCAGTCGTCGCGGTAGAAGTGGTCAAGGAGCGCCAAGCGAACGGCCGCGGACTCACTTCGTCGAACGAGATCGTGTACGAACACCAAGTTGCCCAACGACTTGCTCATCTTGGTGCCGTCTAATGCCACCAGTCCTGTGTGCATCCAGTGCTTGACGAAGGGCGTCCCGGTCACCGACTCACTCTGGGCGGCCTCGCACTCGTGGTGAGGAAAGGCCAAATCCCGACCTCCACCGTGCACGTCCACGGTCTCACCCAACTCGCGCAGCGCTATCGCTGAGCACTCGATGTGCCATCCCGGTCGCCCAGGGCCCCAGCGTGACTCCCAGGCGGGCTCGTCTTCGAGTGAAGGTTGCCAGAGCACGAAGTCGAGTGGATCACGCTTGTTGGGATCGTCGGGTTTGCCGCCGTTGCTCGCCGCAAGAGAGAGCATTGCGTCGCGCGGCTCATGACTGACCTGACCAAAGCGCGGGAACTTCGATACCTCGAAGTAGACGGACCCATCGACTTCGTAAGCCAGCCCTTGATCGAAGGTGCGTCCGATCAACGTCAAAATCTCTGGAATCGCGCCCGTCGCACGTGGTTCAGCGTAGACCGGCAAGAGGTTGATCAACTTCATGTCGCGCTCGAACGTGGCCATCTCTTGAGCCGCGAGGTCCAAGTAGTTCACGCCCAACTCGCGAGCTTTGCGCAAAATGTCGTCGTCGACGTCGGTCACATTTCTCACGCAACGCGTGTCGTGGCCCGCGTCAATAAGCCGACGCGTCAGGACGTCAAAAGAGAGGTAGACAAAGGCGTGACCCAAGTGCGCCGCGTCGTAGGGCGTAATCCCACAGCTGTACAACGTCGCCACTGGTCCAACTTCCAGAGGGAAGACGCCGCGACGCGCGCTGTCGTAGAGCTGCATCAGTGTTGAAATCCAGCGAGCTTTACGTAGCTGTGGACCTTGTGACGAATGTTGATCGAAATGCACACCGCCGTAAAGGCCTCAACCGCACTAGCGAGCGACATCGATCCAGCCGTGACACCGTTGAGCCCGGGCATGGAGCTCACTAGTGCTGCTACCTCGTCGCTGGCTTTGGCGTTATCCGAGAACACCACCACGTCGGCATCGAGACCGCTGTCGAGGTCGGCCATGAGGCTGGCTGGTAGATGATGAAAAGCACCAACGATGGTGCTGTCAGGTAACGCGAAGGAAAGTTGGGCCGCCATAGAACCGCGAGACGGGTACATCGGCAAGAGTTCCTTACCTTCGCGCGTCAACGCGTTCACCATCGAGATCACGATCTTGTTGGCTAAGAACGCCTTCAACTCCTTTACGGTTGCTACCGCTGAATCCCACGGCGTCGCGACGACGACGAGATCGCACGCCGCGGCCGCGTCGTTCGCCTCACCGCTCACCGTGCCGCTACCGCGCGGTAACAACGTCGCGGCCGCGGCTTGCGCGCGCGCGACGTCGCGAGAGCCCAGCACCACGTCGTAGCCCGCACTCGCGAGACGAATCGCTACACCACGACCGGCGGGTCCGGTGCCGCCAAGAATGCCCACAGTTGTCATCGTCGTCCTCGTTGCTCGTGATGCCTAGAACTACGCTAACAACATGGCACTACTAAGCGATCACCGTATCTTGGTTACTGGCGTTTTGACTGACGACTCACTCGCTTTTGGTATCGCCAAGCGGGCCATTGAAGAAGGAGCCACGCTCGCCCTCTCGGGCTTCGGTCGCGGTACGTCAATTACCCGTCGCACCGCGCGAAAACTAGGTGACGTCGGCGAGATCATCGAGCTCGACGTAACGAACCCCGAGCAGGTGGCCAGTGCGGTGCAGGAGATCGAGACTCGATTTGGACGCCTCGACGGACTGGTGCACGCTATTGGCTACGCCCCGCCGAGCTGTCTGGGCAGTGGCATGTTCGCCGCGCCCTTCGAGGATGTCGCCACCGCTCTGCACGCCTCCACCTACTCACTCGCCGCCCTGGTCGGAGGGCTGCGACCGCTGCTCCAAAAGAGTACGGCCGTCGGTGGCGCGTCGGTTGTGGCGCTCGACTTTGACGGTACGCGCGCCTACCCGATGTACGACTGGATGGGCGTCATGAAGGCCGCGCTCGAATCTCTGGGTCGCTACCTCGCGCGCGAGGTGGGCCCGGACAATATTCGCGTCAACATGCTCGCCGCCGGACCAATTCGCACGATCGCCGCCAAATCCATTCCCGGATTTTCACTCTTCGAAGACACGTGGAGTACGCGCGCGCCGCTCGGCTGGGACGTGAACGACGCCAGCGCCGTCGCCGATACCGCGATCGCGATGCTTTCACCCTTGATGCGTGGCACGACCGCCTCAATCATCCACGTTGACGGTGGCGCCCACGCAATGGGCTAGTCCTCTTGGCCACCGAATTGGGTCTCGTAGAGGTCGCGATACAGTCCTGCTCGCGCGTGGAGTTCCTTGTGCGTGCCCCGCTCGACAATTCGCCCATCATCGACCACGAGAATCTGATCGGCGTTACGAATCGTCGAGAGACGGTGCGCGATCACCAGTGACGTGCGTTGCTTCATCGTCGCGTCGAGCGCGCGCTGGACGGCTGCTTCGCTCTCGGCGTCGAGGTGCGCCGTTGCTTCGTCCAACACTACGAGGTGCGGCGACTTAAGAAGAAGGCGAGCCAGCGCTACGCGCTGTTTCTCACCACCCGAGAGACGATAACCGCGCTCTCCGACCACGGTGGCGAGACCGAGTGGCAACGAAGCCACGAGATCGGCGATCTGGGCCGAAGCGAGGGCGTTCGCGATCTCCTGGTCACTCGCGCCGGGTTTGGCGAAAATCAAATTCGCGCGGAGGGTGTCGTGAAAGAGGTGCGCGTCTTGGGTCACGACGCCCACCGATGAGTTCAGAGACGCCGTTGACGCGTCACGCAGATTGACGCCGTTGATCGTCACCGATCCTTGGTCGACGTCGTAGAGACGCGACACCAGCATTGAGATTGTCGTCTTTCCCGCGCCACTCGGACCCACCAACGCGGTCATCGTGCCCGGTTCGACGACGAAGTTGATGTCGTAGAGAACGGGCGTACGCGGCGTGTCGTCGAGACGCGCGACGGCCTCGAGTGAAGCCAGCGAAACCTCTTCAGCGCCGGGGTAGGAGAAGTTCACGTGGTTAAAGCGCAGTTCCGCGGGGCGATCGGGAATCACTTGGGGGTTGGGACTTTCCTTGATCATTGGCTCTAAGTCGAGGACCTCGAAGAGTCGCTCGAAACTCACCATCGCGGACATGTAGTCGATGTTGAGATTGGACAGTTGGGTTAAGGGCCCGTAGAGACGCGCCAGATACGCCGTTAACGCAACGACGGTACCCACTTGAATCACGCCTCGCGCCGCCTCGACGCCGCCGTAGCCGTACGCGAACGCCGTCGCCAGTGACGCGGTCAGTGTGAGCGAAATGAAGAAGTAGCGCTGGTAGGTCGCCTGGCGGATGCCAATGTCGCGGACCTGCGCCGCCCGGTTCTCGAACGCTTCGCGCTCTTCCTTCGGACGACCAAAGAGCTTGACCAGCATGGCCCCTGACACGTTGAAGCGCTCGGTCATGACCATATTCATCTCAGCGTTCAACTCCATCCCGCGCTGGAAGAGCGTGCCGAGCTTGCGCCCGACCCGGCGAGCCGGAAAGAGAAACAGCGGCACGAGTATCAAAGCGACCAGGGTGATCTGCCAACTGAGAAAGAACATGACCACGAGAATGATGCCGACCAGAATGGCGTTGCCCACAACGTTGGAGAAGAGGTCGGTGAAGGCCTGTTGGGCGCCGACCACGTCGTTGTTGAGTCGACTTATCAACGCTCCGGTCTGCGTTCGAGAGAAGAACGCGATGGGCATCTGTTGAATGTGCTCGAAGACCTCGGCGCGCAAATCATAAATGAGGCCCTCACCGATCACCGCCGAGATTCTCCGCTCAACGAGCGCAAGACCGGCGTCGCCAATGGCCAAGGCGGCCGTTAAGAGGGCGAGCCAGACCACGAGGGTCGGTCGGTGATGATGAATACCAATGTCGATGATCGCTCGAAGGATGAGGGGCGCAACGGAAGAGACGATTGCGTCAAGAACCACGACGATCAGAAAGACGACTAGCGCCGGCCGATAGTGCTGGGCGAACCTCAATATTCGCGGCAGGGTGCCCTTTTTTAACTGGTGTTGGAGAATCTTGCGATCGCGAGACAGTGAGCGCATACCAAACCGCCCTCCGCCACCCCCTCCGTGCACGCTCATCTCTGCTCCCTTGCCCTAGGCAGTGTAGGAAGCTACGACGTGAACGCGGTCACCAGAATGATCAAGCCCAGGGACATCATCACGCTGGCGCCCACTGTTCGAAGCACGACGAGGCGTGTCGGCGAACCCGAGAGCCACTCTCGAGCCGTACCGGCGATAATCCCCCACGTGGCATCACTGCAGAAGGCCATCACGCTAAAGAGAGCACCAAAGAGTAAGAGCTGAACCGTGACGTTGCCCTTGGATCGGTTGACGAAGTGCGGAAACACCGCCGCAAAGAAGACCAACGACTTGGGATTCAAGATGCCGACGACGAAGCCCTGACGAACAATGCTGACGTTGGACGGGCGCTTCTCTTCTCGTTGAGTCATGGCCTGGGCGTGCTGACGTCGATGACGCATCGCGTCAGAACCAAGCCACAGTAAATAAAGACCACCCACCACTTGGAGGGCCACGGCAAAGGCTTTTGAGTGCGCGAGCAAGGGACCAAGTCCCACCGCTACAACGACCGAGAGCAGAAGGGTGCCAATACTGTTGCCGAGCACGGTCAAGACGGCCACGCTTCGGCCCCACGCCACGCCACGCGCCAACGTGAAGAGAACGCTCGGACCCGGCACGATGATGATGACCATCGACGCGATGACGAAGGTTGCGAATTGACCCCCACTAATCACGACTGAGACCACCCAATGACGCGCTCGAGAACGTTCAAACTAGCGCCAATGCTAAAACCAATCGTCGCGGCGAAGAACGCCGTCGCGACGCCCACCGTGCCACCCATGAACCAACCCACCACCAGTACAGCCACCTCGATGCTAAGGCGTATGTAGACAACGCTGATGCCCGTGTGTCGATGGAGGCTCGTCATGAGACCGTCGCGGGGACCCGGGCCGAGACCGGTCGTGAGGTAGAGCGCACTGCCCACGCCAATGGCGGCGACCGCGCTCACGACGTAGATGACCTTCAGCCAGTCGGCGTGCGCAACGACCAGATTGGTCGAGACGAGATCGAGGATGTAGGCGATGACGATGAGGTTGGCGATCGTGCCGAAACCGGGTCGCTCCCTAAGGGGAAACCACAACAACAAGACGGCGGCGCTGATTGCCGCGGTCGACCAGCCGAGTGACCAGTTCGTGTGACGCGAGACACCTTGGGCGAACACCGTCCAGGGCGTCGCGCCCCACTGGGACTGAACGAGCAGGCCCTCGCCAAGTCCGAAAAGGGAGAGACCGAGTAGTAAAGGGAGCGCCATTCGCGGGCGAAAGACCCATGTGCTGGTTGCTCTCCACGGTGTCACGGGAATCTTGTGGCTGAGCTTCATGGTTCGAGCCACGCTAGTCGCGCCGCCCCTTCGACGGCCTCAATTGGTTAGCGGCGCAGCCCCCGCTGCACTCGTTCTAACTTAGGAATATGACTTCGCACCCAGTCCACTTCCCTGACGAGTTTTTGTGGGGTACGTCAACGTCGGCCTACCAGATCGAGGGCGGCGGCACGAATACCGACTGGTGGCGATTCGAACGCGCCGAAGGCACGACCGCCGTCGAAGTCTGTGGTAGCGCCTGTGACTCGTGGAATCGTTACGAAGAAGACCTCGACATCCTGTCCTCACTCGGACTTAACTCATTTCGACTCTCCGTGGAGTGGGCGCGCATCGAACCCGAGCAAGGAGTCTTTTCGACAGAGGCACTCGATCACTACCGGCGCGTACTCGAAGCCTGTCAGGAACGCAACATACTGCCCGTAGTGACGCTGCACCACTTTACGCTGCCCTTCTGGGTCGCCGACCTGGGCGGCTTTGAGAATCCAGAAATCGCCCAATGGATGGCCAACTACGCGGCACAGGTCGGCGAAGTGCTCGGTGAACTCATTGGCATCGCCTGCACGATCAACGAACCTAACATCGTCGCGATCATGGGCTACCTGATCGGACAGTTCCCTCCACAAGTCACCAGCTGGGAGCGCTTCGTCAAAGTGAATGTCACGATGCGCGCCTGTCACGTCGCCATGCGTGACGCGCTTAAGGAGGGCCCCGGAACTTTTCCCGTCGGACTCCCGATGTCGATGCAAGAGTACGAAGCCGTGCCGGGATTCGAGGACCGGCTCAACTCGTTTCGCGAAGAGATGGAAGACAAGTATCTGCTCTCCCTCCAAGGTGAGGACTACGTGGGCGTGCAGTGCTACACGAAACTTATACTCGGGCCCGACGGCATCGTCCAAGACCCCGAGGGTGAAACGACCGATATGGGCTACCTCTACTGGCCCCAGAGCGTGGAGTACACGGTGCGCCGCGCAGCCGCGTTGACCAACGCACCCATCATCGTGACGGAAAACGGCATTGGCACCGCTGATGATACGCAGCGAATTCGCTACCTCGGTGAGGCGCTCGCGGGTGTTCGCGCGTTACTCGACGACGGCCTCGACGTTCGTGGATATTTTCAATGGTCGCTGCTCGACAACTTCGAATGGTCGCTGGGTTATCGACCTCAATTCGGGATGGTCGCCGTTGATCGAACGACGTTTACTCGTACGCTGAAACCTTCGGCGAACTGGTTCGCCAACGCCGTGCAGAACTTCTTTACAACTCCGTGACAACTCGCCTTTCCGCGAAGTTCCGAGAATCGAGAGACCTACGATTGGTGGGGTGAATGCCTTCAACGAAGCCCCTCGTTGAACGGCACCGCAGTGGACAATCAGGAGGTGCTCAATGCGCCGTCAGACACTTCTTCATCGAGGAAGTCTGTTTTCGAAGGTGGCGGCCTGGTCGGGCGCGCTCACGCTCGTGGCGGCCCTTGGCGTCTGGGGGCTTTCTAGCGGACCTGTTGTCTCGGCGGCGACTGCCCCCAAGTGCACGACCCCAAATCTCGTTGTCTGGTTAAACACTTCTGGCAGTGGTGCGGCCGGTAGCTCGTACTTCCGAGTCAACTTCACGAATCTTTCCGCTCGTTCGTGCACTCTGTATGGTTACCCCGGCATTTCGAGTGTCTCGCAAAGTGGCATCCAGCTCGGCCTTGCCGCCGGGCGCGACGCGGCTCACAGGGCTTCGAAGATCACGCTCACCAGCGCCCGTAGCGCTGCTGGACTCGAAAAGTCAACGTCGCACAACACCGCGACCGCGATCCTTCAAATCACCGTGGCTGAGAACTTTCCAATTTCTGCCTGTGCCGCGATCACCGCTGCCGGACTTCGCGTGTACCCACCGGGTCAAAAGGAGTCAACAGTGATTCCCTACCCCTTCGTAGCGTGCGCGAGGAGTGGTCCCCGTTTTCTCCACGTCGAAGCCATGCAGCGATACGTTGCGACTCCGTAATTATCTCGAACTGAGACTCTCGAAAAGTTAGAACGGTCTGGTCGAAAGAGACTCCGCGACGACGGACTCGAACGCCGTGCGTTTGGTGGACCTTAAGTCACACAATTACTACTCCTCTGGCCGATTGAACCTCAATATCGACTCGTTCGCCGTCGGTCCGCCTTCATTATGGACCACGTCGTTTCTCGACGTCTCAGCTCCTCGCTCCACTGACCACGTCCCACCACACGGCCGCGAGGGCTCTCTCCACCACCGGTTCCTGATTGGCAAGAAATTCGCGAATCTCGGGATCTCGCTCGGCGGGAAGGCACAGTCGCACCCTCATGAAGCGGGCAGTCTGGTCGAGATCCTGATCGCCCCGCGTTGACCCGGTCCACGTTTCCAATCCTGCCGCGATGCCCATTTCCTTCGCCACTTCCACAAGGTCCGATGGCGACGGTCCGCTAGGCCGTTCTAGATCCCAAAAGTGCTGCCACGCTTTCGTCATGTTCGTCAAAGGGTGAGTAGCGGGAAGTTCGAGCACCACTCGACGCCGAGCGTGTTGATTAAGCGCTCGCAAGAACGGAACGATGTCGGGCACGTTGTACGCAACGTGATGAGCGACGGCCACGTCACACACCGGGGCTTCCGGCGCCGCCTCGGGCCAGAAGCCTTCGATCGTCTCGACGTCGACGCCAAAGCGAACACCATTCGTGGAGTACATCTCCAACATTTCGGCTTGATGATCGACGCCTACACCTTTGCGAATATGAGGGACCAGTGCGTACGTCGCCATCCCTCCACCGCAACCGACATCGAGAACGCTGCCCTCTTCTCCTAGAGCCTCCTTCGCCCGTTCGTGCGAAGGAGAGGTCGGGATTGTGTCGGGTACGTCGAAGAGTTCAGGCGGATGTATCCAGGGACTCTCTGGAGCTTGGCTCAGAATGCTCTCGGGGATCGACCAGGCCTTCAGCGCCTCGCTCCACCGTTCGGCTGCCGACACCGGCTCTCACTTTCTCCGAAGACGTGAGAAGAAGTTGCCCCTCTTCGAGTCAGCCAGTTCTTCACCCGTACAGGTACACCGCTGATTCTTGGGAACGCCAGCGAGCGCCTGTTCTACGTGATTCCCGCATCCTTTCCAGGTGGCCTTGCCGCATCGGCGACACACTGTCTTACTGCACATGCTTCCTATCCTTTCGATTTGCGCTACTGCGCGTGGGCTACAGATTCACGGGCGGCGGGCGAATGACGCCACGTCTCATATCCCCCATCAAGATTCTTGACGTCGAAGTTCAACTCACCGAGCAGCAACGTTGCGGTGTGGCCTCGTTGTCCCACTTGACAAGTCACGACCACGTGGTCGGTCTCAATGTCACCCATCCGCTCGCGCAATTCGTCGAGCGGGATGTTGCGAGAATCGGGGATGTGCCCGTCGGCGAATTCCTTTTCTGTCCGGACGTCGACCAACTCGTACCCGCGCGAGCGATACGCCGCCAACTCACTCCACTGAACGGGATCGCAGAGTCCGCTCAAAACGTTTTCCGCCATGTAGCCGAGCATGTTGACGGGATCCTTTGCTGATCCAAATGGCGGTGCGTACGCGAGCTCGAGGTCGGCGAGCCCTGGCGCCGTGATGCCTCCACGAATGGCGGTCGCCAGCACGTCAATCCGCTTATCCACGCCCGAGCGGCCTACGCCCTGCGCCCCGAGGATCTCTCCACTGACGGGGTCGAAGATCAGTTTCAGCGCCATTTGCTCAGCACCCGGGTAGTAGCCCGCGTGCGAACCAGGGTGAGCGTGAATGCACACCGCCGCGCGACCAGCTTCGCGAAGCCGCTTCTCGTTCCAGCCAGTCGTCGCGACGGTCAGATCAAAAACTTTGACAATGGCCGTCCCAATGGTGGCCAGCGGTCGGACGTCGCGGCCGGCAATATGGTCCGCGACCACTCGACCGTGACGATTCGCAATGTTCGCGAGCGGCACCAGCGAAGCCCTCCCGTCGAGCGCGTCAGTCTTCTCCGTGGCGTCACCCACGGCGTAGATCGAGGGGTCACTCGTTCGATTGAAGGCATCTACCTGAATGCCACCCCGAGGACCAATGGTGAGACCGGCCGTGCGCGCGAGGGCTGCGTCAGGACGAACGCCAATCGCTACGACCACCAACTCACCCAGTACGTGCTCGCCATTTGAGAGCTCCACGCCGTCTGCATTGATGTTGACGACCGAAGAACCCAAGCGGACCTCAACGCCGTGACTCGTCAACTCCTCAGTGACCAGCTGGGCCATTTCTGGATCAAGGGGCGTCAAGACTTGGTCCAACGCCTCTACGAGTGTGACGGGAATCCCTCGGTGACGGAGATTCTCGGATATCTCAGTGCCGATGAAGCCACCACCGATAACCACAGCGTGATCGGGTCGCGCGTGAACGGCAGCGCTCATTCGCTCCACGTCCTCCACCGTCCGCAGTGCCAGTGCCCGTTCAATGCCGGGAATCGGCGGGATGACCGGGGAGGCCCCCGGACTGAGCACGAGTTTGTCGTACGACAACTCGTAACTCCTCTCGGTCGAAAGGTCGATTACGCGAACCGTCTGGGCTTCTCGATCAATTGACTGCACCTCACTAGCTATGCGAACGTCAAGACGAAAACGGTCGTGGAGAGACGCCGGTGTCTGCAGGAGCAGTTCGGCTTCGTCCTCAATGACGCCACCGACGAAGTAGGGCAGACCACAGTTCGCGTAGCTCACGTGTCCGCTTCGCTCAAGCACGACAATCTCCGCGTCAGCGTCAAGACGTCGCAGCCGAGTAGCCGCCGACATTCCACCGGCAACACCACCAACAATTACTGTGCGCACGAAGGTCCCCTTACGCCAAACTCAGGAAGAGCTTCTGCAACTTCGCTGATACGTCGTCGGCGTCGACCAACGGATCAATGAGACATTCCTTAAGACTTGAAGAAATCAATGTAAAGGCGGCCGTGTTAATGGCTTTGCTCACGGCGGCCATCTGCGTGACGATCGCCTCGCAGTCGCGGCCATCTTCCATCATGCGCACGATGGCGCCCAACTGTCCGTGAGCGCGCTTCAGTCGATTGGTGATCAACGTCAATTGATGCGCGTCCTGCAGCGCGTGTTCGAATTTTTTAGCCATCATGTCGCACTCTCCGAACGCCTCTAACTATACCCCCTAGGGTATAGCAGATTTTGGGCACCCGCGCTACACACGTCCGAGGCGCCACGTGACGACCGGGGTGCACAGAACTTGAAAGTGGCACGCTTCGCTTCGAAGAAACTCTCGCAAGTTGACCCACTCTTGAACGTCAGTGTCGAACACGTGCGAATCGAGTCAGCAGAAGTCAAGGAGTGGAAAGCGCGTGAACGCAACGAGGGGTCAACTCGGTGACTCGTCGCAACGGGTCCACAACCCTCACTGGCGGCTCGGCCCGGGCTCGATTGGTGGCAGTCACCTGACTTAATGGACAGGGCGTCGCGCCATAGCTTCTCGACTGGTTCACGGCTTGACGTACGTACCAGGCTCGACGTGATTCCAGGGTGCCTCGGGCGACGACCCAACATTGACTTTGTCGGCGACAGACGCGAGGTGCAAAGGCAGCGGGCTGGCTTTATATGACTTTAAGAAGTTTGAGGATGACGACGACGATCAGGCAGAGGACAGCCAACCTGATAAGGGTCTTGAGGTCGATCCTCGTTCGGCGACGGAATCTCATGAACTTCGCGCATCCATTTGATCTGGCCCTCAATCTTCCTCGAGATCCGGCCCTAATGGGCTACGAGGATCAGGCCCATCGTCGTGCGTTTCATTATCGAATCGTATGGCGCTCAATCCTACTCTCGGTCCCTGGCAACCGCCCCGATCGGACCCGGGCGAACGTGCACCGAGCAACTGAGGTCACCCGTAGTTTGGACTCTACGTAGCGCGGATAACTCAGCGAGTGCGTTAAGGCCAACGGAAATCTCGAGGCTTTGAGATTGTTCGGGTCGGAGGAGCGACGCATCATTGTCGGCTCAGCTCAACCAGAGCGTCGCGCGCTTGCCATAGACGCATTCTTTACAGAGCTTGGCGCTAAACGTGCGAAGTCCAGAGTGTGTTGACGGTCGCGTCACCTCCCAATCCAGTTAGAAGGCTCGATAACCTGGGCGACGTGAACGTCGACCATGCTTCTCTCGATCGAATCGTGAGGGAATGCACCGCTCGATGGACGTTCGCCGCCGCCGACATCGAGGCCTATCTGGCGGCTCAGGTTGCCGACGCGAGCCACCGGGAGGTCGTTGGACCCCTTCGCGCCAGCGCCGGTGCCAGCGGGGTCGTGTGGGTGCAAGGGGAAGAGGTCGCCACATGGGGTGACGCGGACGCGCCAGAGATGGCGTTCAGCGTCACCAAGTCGGTGGTGTCGATCGTCGCCGGTCTGGCCTTCGACGACGGCCTGTTGGTGCCCGACCAGCCGGTTCACGAAGTTGTGGGCATCGCCGAGTTCGAGGGTCCCCCGCGCGATTCGATCACCTGGCGCCACCTGTTGCAACAGACCAGCCAGTGGGAGGGTGAGCTGTGGGGCAAACCAACCCGCGTCGATGCGCAGAGCTTTCGTGAAGGCACCGAGGTACACGGGACACCTCCGGGCGAGGGCTGGGCGTACAACGACGTACGGATGAACCTCCTCACGTACGCCCTCACGCTCCTGTTCCAACGGCCTCTGCCCGAGGTGTTGCGCGAGCGCGTCATGGAGCCAATGGCTGCATCCGACAAATGGTCCTGGTACGGCTATCGGACGAGCGTGATTCAGCTCGACGGTCGTCCGATCGAGGTCGTCTCGGGCGGAGCGCACTGGGGCGGCGGTCTGATCGTGTCCGCCAGGGACCTTGCCCTCATCGGTCAGCTCTTCCTCGACCGGGGAGTTCATGACGGGTGCCGTCTACTCAGCGCGGAATGGGTGGACCAGTCGTGGGCTCCCTGTCCGGTCAAGCCGGAGTACGGCTACCTGTGGTGGCTTAACGACGACGAGATTCCATGGCCGGGTGCGCCGAGCACGGGGCGCAGTGCGCGCGGCAACGCTGGACGGCATCTGCTGTGGATCGACCCTGCCCGCGAGCTCGTTCTTGCGTCGCACTGGACCGAGGATGCGCTCACCCTAATCTGTGACGTCTCCAGCGCTGTCAGCGTCTCGCGCGGCGGCACTCGACCTGCTCCGTGAGACCACGAGTTTCATCCGGAACTGACGATGCATGACAACCAGTGCAGCCTCTGAGGCCAACCCAACAACTTTGTCCGCCTACCGCCCCCATCACTCGGACGGACCTCATTGCGTTATCTCACCTCGATCGACATTCAGATCAAGTGTCGAGGCCATCGCTCGGACCGTGGCTGAGGGGCTGGGCCGGCCTAAGAGTTGGGCCATCCAAAGGCTGGTCCGACAGAGCACTTCGAGGTCGACGCCCGTTTCAATGCCCAGTCCGTGCAGTTGCCACACCAAGTCCTCGGTCGCCAGGTTTCCAGTCGCACTTTTGGCGTAAGGGCACCCACCGAGTCCTCCGGCCGACGAGTCCACCGTGGCGACGCCGTGCTGGAGAGCGACCAGAGTGTTGGCTAGAGCCTGACCGTACGTATCGTGGAAGTGGACCGCGAGGCGGCCGGGGGGAAGCCCCCGCTCACCAAGCCTTGTCAGCAGTTCGACCACTCGACCCGGGGTGGCCACACCGATCGTGTCGCCCAGAGAGAGTTCGCCACAGCCCAAGTCAGCCATTGCACCAACCACGTCGACAACCTGGGCAAGGGGAACATCTCCCTCCCAGGGATCACCAAAACACATCGAGACGTAGCCACGAACCTTGAGACCCAATGCAAGCGCCCGACTCACCACCGGAGAAAAAAGTTGCAACGATTCGGACAAGCTGTGATTCAGATTGCGTTGAGCGAAGCTCTCGGAGGCACTGGCGAAGACCGCGATCTCCTTGACGCCGCAGGCTGTAGCCCGTTCCAGACCCCGCTCGTTGGGCACCAGCACCGGGTGACGCCCTGGTAGTGGCCCGAGCAGCGCCAACAGCTCGTCGGCGTCCGCCAACTGCGGCACCCACTTAGGCGAAACGAAACTGGTCAGTTCCACGGACGACAGACCAGCCGACACCAGGCGACGGATGAACTCAGCCTTCAACTCCGTCGGAAGAATTCGACTTTCGTTCTGAAGACCATCGCGAGGTCCGACTTCGTAGATCTCCACCCGCTTGGGTAAGCCCGCCAGCATCGCAGATTCTGGAGTCCTCATACCTCTCACCTCGCTGCAATCGAGTCGCCAAGACGCTTCGCCGAACGATTACGCCGATGATAACAAGAGCCATCTCCTCAGCATGATCCCGTCGTGCCAATACTCGTTGCCCGTTCTATGCGTATACGTCCAGAGTCGTAGTTGCGCGAGCGTGACCGGGAACAGTGACCTCATGGCGCGACAAAGGAAAACATCACACGACGCGATTTGTGGAACAGTTGGTGAGGCAATACGACCTCAGATCTAGGTGAACCGGGCCCCGAGCGGGTCACCAACCCATGTCACGCGAGACCGTGACCTCGCGACGATGGATTGGTGGCACCGCTATGGTGGGCCGATGACGTCGGTCAAGCAGATCCAAGTCACTTTCGATTGCGAAGAACCTGAGCGCGTCGCTCGTTTCTGGTGCGAGGTGTTGGGGTACGTCGTACCGCCGTCACCGGAGGGGTTTGCTACTTGGGACGATTACGATCGCGAGCTTCCACCTGAACGTCAAGGTTATGACTTCGCGTGCATTGATCCCTCAGGCGTGGGTCCGCGTCTGTACTTCCAGCGCGTTCCAGAAGCCAAGATCGTCAAGAATCGGCTGCACCACGTGCGGGTCGGCACCGGGCTCGTGGGTGAAGAGCGCCTAGCCACGCTGGAATCCGAATGCGCACGATTGGTTCAACTCGGCGCGGCACGCTTGCGACTACTGCACGCCGATGGCGTCAACGAATCGTGCCTCGTAATGCAGGATATCGAGGGCAACGAATTCTGTCTCGACTGAGAGGCCGCGATCGCGCGTGAGTCGGCGCCGATAATCATCTCCAGGTTCATATCCAGGGAGAGTCCTAAAGACAGCGCTGCCTACAACAGATCGATGAATTGGCTCACGGAGATGCCGAACTGTCGAAGAATTACCGAGAGTGTCCCTCGAGCGGGTTCCCGGGGAGTCAGAACAATCACCGTCCTACCTTCTTAAGTACGACGTTTCACGTGGCTACCGCGCTGACCAACTTGTTCGAAGCCGATCTTCCCAAGTGTCGCGACGGCCTGCGAGCTGGAAACAACAGGTAGCGGGGGGGCTCACGCAGGAATCAGGACGGTGGCAGCAATCGGTGGCTCAAATGAGTCGGGAAAGTCCGCACCTTCGAAGTACAAGCTACGTGCATCTTCGAGATTCGCAACTGCACCATCAACGGTCTCGCCTCGAATGACTACGTCTACGACGAGGCACCTCGCGACGTACCAAGGTGCTTCGTAGGTGACTGCGACAGTGAACTTCGTGACCAAAAATGTACGGGCGAACTACGTCATCAGGTCCAGTTCGCATTCTGTTCCGGAGTGGGCGCTGCAGGACTCGAACCTGCGACCTCAGCCGTGTGAAAGTGTTAATACGCTTTTCACCAGACGACACGACACCACGATATAGCACTTGACGAGGAACAATGACAGCGCGAGACGACATGAAAAAACTACGCGCGACACGATTTGTGGAGCATTTTGTGGGGCAAGATGAACGCAACCCGTAAGCAGATGAGGTGGTAATTGACCTACACGAGAGCCTGAGAGTCTCGCTGTCAGTCCTTCGGGTTTTTGATACAACGTCGAATCACAATCCCAGAATCGACTTACTCGGAGCGGCACGTACAGCGGTTCAAGTCCCCTGCCTCATCCATTGATGAGCGAGCGCCCATTTGCGCATCGCGTCGTGTCTGAAAAGCGCCAACAACTCGGGCTAGCGGACCGCGCGTCACTCGACGCTCGGTTATGCGCGAAAGAAGTCGACAAGTAGTGGCTAGTACGACCGACGACCGCTATCGCGCCGGCAGCGAAGAATGGGCACCGAATGTCGAGACTCAAGACGCGACTTTTGCGTCGCCGTGAAGGAAACTTTCAAGACGCGGACTTGATATCGTGATCAATCCAAGAGAGAATCCAACCAGACCGGACCCTGAAGAGCGTTGCGATAGAGAGCACCGTGCCATCGGTTCAGGACGAGAGTTCCAAGGTGCTTGGTCGCGACCGCTTTCGTCCAACTAACGATGTCAGGCCACGTCGCC